>Ga0181377_1000486_pt1 | contig 14814 bp, 30 predicted proteins | sample LowvirmetaG_9_FD_130160 | JGI IMG/M metagenome (GOLD analysis project Ga0181377, IMG submission 130160) | Marine viral communities from the Subarctic Pacific Ocean - Lowphox_13 viral metaG | ecosystem: Environmental > Aquatic > Marine > Oceanic | place: Subarctic Pacific Ocean | collected...
TGATATTAATTATGATCTATAAAATACAAGAACTTATTATTTTTTTAAGTGCTATTGCAATCGGTATCCCACTAGGGCTAATCGTAGGATTAATTTGTTGGTTTAAATTTCCTTTTCAAATCTATTGGGAGGCTCGATCTAAGTTGGCAGAGAGCAGAATCGAGAAGGCAAAACAGCTTATAGAACAATATGAAAAAGATAATTCCAACGAGGGAATGTGGGATAGACATATAGAAAGAATAAAATCTAAAGAAAATTATGACAACTGAAGAGCTATTAAAACTGCATAAAGATACCTGCGAAACTTGCAGGGATATTATGAGACAAAAAAATAACGATTATACTGGAGGGAAGACTTCCAAAGATCCTTTCGCTAATTTTAACGCTGCATCCGTTTTGGGTATTGATCCAGTGCAAGGCTTACTGCTTAGAGTAATCGATAAAATTCAAAGGATTAGGTCTTTTACAAATGACAAGGAGTTGAAGGTATCAAATGAGAGTGTTGAAGATGCTTGCGATGATATTGTTAATTATGCAATTTTAGCAAAGGCAATGCTTATGGAGGGAAGAAAAATTCATTCGTTTGAGTCGGGGGAATAAAAAATATTAAATATTCATTTGTTGGCACATAGCCCGTCCCCGTTTTTTGTTTTGAGGGGGCGGGTTATTTGTTTGTAGATCCTTGCCTAAAACTCTGGTCTGGAAAATAATTCATATTTTAATCAAAAAAATGTTGACCTACCCAAACTCCAAGGTTAATCTACCTCCGTTATGAGTAATACACCAAAAAGAGGTCGTGGTCGCCCCAAGGGTTCGACCAGTTTCGTCAGCATTAAACTTGCTGATCTTATCAACAATCTTGGCCCCAATGCCAACGTATCAGTCAGTAAAAAGTGGCTTGATTCGGTTGGTATCGAGATCCAAGAGTCATCTGCTCCATCTATGGTTGTTTCTTCGATCACTGATGAGCCTGAAGCTGTAGAAAACATTCAATTCCAAATCCACTAAGTCATGTTTGCAAAACTTGTAGGTCAGAGTGAAGTCAAGGGTCGCCTTGGCTTCTACGCCAAAGCTCACAAGGCTGGCTCTATCATTCCACCCATCATGCTCAACGGAGCTAAAGGTTTGGGTAAGACTGAGTTCGCAAAGGAATTTGCTAGCGGAATCGAAAGAAAACTTCTTGAGATTAACTGCGGGACGATCCGCAATGCTCAACAGTTTTTTGAACAGGTCTTTATGCCAGCTATCGCTGGAGAGGAGATCACTGTTCTTTTCGATGAGTGCCATGCCTTACCCAAAGATTTGGTTGAGGTGTTCTTGACGGTATTCAATAGCGAGGGGGCTAAGAGTAAGCAGGTTTCTATTGGAGAAGGCTTCGCTACATTCGACTTCGTAAAGCAGAATTTCTTGTTTGCTACTACTGAACTCCACAAGATCTTCGATCCACTCAAGGATCGCATGACTATTGTAGATTTCAAGCCTTATGTATCCAAGGAGCTTGCTCATATCATTCAGAAGAAGATTGATTGGGTTCAGTTCGACGGGGATGTTCTTGAGCAGATCGCTGAAACCGTTCGTGGCAATGCCCGTAGCGCAATCAAAAGAGCTTTGGAAATCAAAGCATTCTGCGAGATCAATAACAATCCAAAGGTGGACGCAAAAGCTTGGTTCCAAATGAAACAAATCTTGGGGATCAAGCCACATGGTCTAACCAACCTTGAAGTCCAGATCCTTGACGTTCTCAAATCCAACGGCCCTAGCTCTCTCCAGATGCTATCGGCTGTTACTGGGATGTCCCGCTCTGCCATCCAGCTTGATGCAGAGAACAACCTCCTTCGTAGCGGGTTCATGGAGATCGATGGTAAACGTAAGATCACAAACAAGGGAACAAAGATGTTGAAGGAGTTAGCATGAAGTATGTAGTATCACAATGGGGAACTGGTCTATCAGTCGGAATGATTGGTAGGTCAGAGGAGGTGGAGCAAGATAAGAACTTGGCTCATAATATATTTGGGGCTAGATCATATGATGATGTGTTTAATGGGCGCATCAATTTCAGTAGTATTTTTTATTTTTATAAATTCTTGCTGTATAAATATGCCCTCCCACACATGTTCGAACACGGCTGCTCCCTTCGATCAGCGATCAAAGCTACCAAAGCATCAGCTAAGAACCACACCGTAATCAAAGAGAACTTCATGTTTCAGATAAGCAGGTTACCAGTAGTCTACAATGTAGGATTATATAATGATGGGGACTTTGGGTATGAGTATGAAGATTGATAGTCGGGGCTGTGATATATAATATTGTTCATTTGTAATTACAAAATTCTTTTGTTTGTTACATATTGTAGTGTCGAACACTAAAACCACAACATGTAGTATAGTTTTACGTCCATATACCTACTGCACCAACCCCCTCCCATCGTCGCCTAACCCTTATACCTACAACATAAACTACTACTAATACATAACAACAATATAAGGGAGAATAATAGAGGGAAGACTGGAGGAAATGGTGTTCAAATACTGGATGTGGATTGCCCTATTTAATTAAATAAAAATAATAAAAATTCCACACACAATAGTTTTCCTTGATTCTAAAGGATTTGCGGCCCTTTTGTTTGACGTAGCTGCCGCAGTGAGGTTGGTCTTTTTACTTGTCTTCGGTAAACCCAAACAAAAAAAATTATAAAAAAAGTCAATTTCTGCACGGGGGTAAATACAAAAAGTTTTTAAAACTTTTACCTCACTGCACCAGCCACGTTAAAAAACAATAAAAAAAGTGCAGGTCGGGTGACATTTCGCAAATAATAGGTAGGCCCAGATCGAATGAGATCGCCCAAATAATGCAGCGCCCCAAATAAACAAAAACAAAATCAAATAATGCCCAGATCTAATCAAACGGCGTAAATAATGTGATTGCCCAGATCGAACAAAACAAACTAAATAAACCCAGATCAAATAAAACACCCCAAATAAGTGTGTGGTTAGCGGGGGCGACCACGTTCGACGATATCCGATTGTATCCGATTATCTCTGTAAGTCATTGAGTAGTAGGGAGTTACAGCGCTCCGCGCCCCCGTCCTCCGTAACTCGCTGATCGGCAGTGAATTACAGAGAATTTATATTTCCACGGCCTCCGATGTACCGTCTATCCAATTCTGGTGATCCATTAGACCACCATTTTCCCTACGCATCTTATCCTCGTATTTTTTTCGGAGCTTGTTCCATTCTGCCTCGGCCTTTTCCCGAGTATCGAAGGAGAGAGAATCGACATACTTGCTTTCGATGTCCCCACAGGGGAGAATGTGATCCTTCCTGACATCGACATAAAAGGCAGACTCGGACAGATACTCAGATTTTAATTGAACCTCATATTCGACTCTGTAATTGGTTGCTTTCATTTTTTTTAATTAAAAGATTCTAGAGCTTCTACAGCATCTTGGTATGTGATGTAAGTATTGTTTTCTATATTGTGTTGATTCACCCCTTCAGACCATTCGGCATATTCTGGCGTTACTTCCGTATAGGGTAGCCCTTCGAAAAAATCGTCGAATTTTTTCCATCCCGCCATTCTATGTTCTTTGCCACTCAACTGAGTAGCTGCCTTTGCTGCTAGTCAATTGATACCACAATCAAGGTCTAGTTTTGCGTCTGGGTTTTGCGTTTTTGCGAACTCTAATAGTTCTTTATTTGTTATTGTCATTTGCTTGTATTTTTTTTAATCGATTAAGAATGTCCCATCTCCAAACATCCCCTCTTGAGATTTAGCCTCTGCCTTCAAGATCATCACAGATCTCAAGTCGCGACCATCTTTTGTTGCAGGGGTAAAATCCAAAATCTTTTCTATTTGTTCCAGCTTTTGTTTGTCTCCGATGATCGACAGACCGTCAATTGTCTTGAAGATTCCCGCAGCTTCTAGAAACCGTGGGATTTCGTCTGGAGCTTCTTTTTTTAGTTTTTTAATTCGTTCGTGTATCATGATACTCATTTAGTTCGTTTTGTATGTAGCTCTCAATCTCGGTGAAGAAATCATCAGATAAATCCATTTGATCACAAAGGTCTTCTGGTATTGAGGCGCAAGCTATTCTAGCCATCTCTAAGATGTTGACATCATATAACCAGCCCCGAAGCCGTGGTGACGAGGGTTGTTCTTCTTTTTTCATAGTATTATAGATTGCTGTATTTTTCCATCAACTCAACTTGAACGTGCTTGTTCCAGATTCTGTGCATAAGGTCGAACCAACTACCTCCACGTTCAGCTTCGTCCCAGTAGAAGTGGAGATTGTGGCCTTGTTTGAGATCGGGAAAGTGAGTTCTAAACTCTTCCATCATAGTATCGAGTAAAGATTCAAACCGAACCTGCTCAGGGGTAGCCTCCTCTTTCAACCCATCGACTAACTTTACAGCTTCATCAACCGTTATTAGCTCGCTCCCGTCGCCATTGTAAATGTTCTTTAGGTCATTGGTATCCATATAGGATCGGAGTAGAGCATCTAGGAGTCTCTTTGTGCTTACTTGTTTTTTACTTACGTGTTTTTTCATGTCTTTACGCTTCTTCTACTTTGTTGATATCCCATAACACAAGCCCATCATAATCGGGTTTGTTGTCAACAGCCATTTGTATGGTGTCCTTTACTTTGCCAGTGTTATTAAGAAAAGCTTGAAATGAGATTTCTTCTCCAGTGTTGCCGTCATAATAGCAAATGGAAAAAGATTCTGTTGTAAGTCTTGGTGGTGTTCCTTTCATGTCTGAGGGAAACATACCATGAAGCGGAAGGGCCGTCAAATTTAAATTAATTAAAAATTCAGACGTAAGTCACTGATTAGCAAGGAGTTACAGCGAACCGCCCCGCCGCCGCCCGTAACCCGTTGATAGTCAACGAGTTACGAGGGTTTTTTATTTGGCAGATTTCATTTCTTCTTTTCGTTTTTTTCTATCCCCGAACCAGCCAAGGTCGGGAGTTTCCATGTTCCTACGCTTCCAAAAATTTTTGTAGGCTTTGTCGAATTCATCTCTAAACCCTCTATTTAAAACGGCGAACTTGTTTGCTTCTGAGAAGTCTGGTTTTATTGGTTCCATGTTTTTATTTCTATATGTATTTTTTCAAAACTGCAAAATCGCTTTCTGCGATTTCGACTAGGGAAATTTTAGCTGACCTTTCATCGCCAATTTCATAACTCTGACAACCATAGCCATCGCTGACCTCTTTTTCTGCTGCGCCCATGCTTGGCGCAGATAAAGCGGTGTTCGTGTAAGTTTCCCATTCCCCCACCCTAACCTCGATGGTTGCAAAAAAGTATTTATCTTTTCCCATGTTTTTATTCTTCTCTCTTTCTAATTAAAAGCATCAGTCCAGCCAAGATCGTAACCCAAAAAGCTGCGCCTAGCCTTGCTAGCGATTCTATCAAACTCATTTTGGCTCCACAACAAAACCCGTTTCATCTTTTTTTGCAAGACCTTTCTCAACCAATCCAACGATCACGCCCTTTTCATCTTTGAAGCGGAGATCATTCTCATCACCATCGACGACGGGAAAGCCGAGATAGGTTTTAGGGAGTGAACCACGGAAAACAACCGCAACGTTGCCACCTAACGAAAGAATCTTTTTTATTCTGTCATCGCTAGTCTCTTCACTGCGGGAAAAAGTTAGGTGGTAGTTTTTGGGTAGCTTGCCATTTAGCCACGCCATCATCCGAGTAAAGCCCTTGGTGTAATCATAAAAATTAACCTCTGGAAACTCTTCCATGACATTTAAGGAGCATATCGGTGGCTTTTCTGTTCTGCCTTTTCGGATATTCTCCCAAGGAATGTCGCTTGTAAGGTTAAGGCGAAAACAAGGAGTGAGATTTTTTCTCGCGGCACTTTTGATAGCCTTCCCGATTTCAATCCGAAGATCCGACATGAAACCGAAGTTATCCTTAAAGAACCTTTGAGTTTTAGCGATTCTAGAATTTTGCACGTTGGACATACAACCGCGCCCCGCTGTATCTAAACAAGCTGCACGGCATCCCGCGCTTGCCCATTGGCAAACGTTGAATCCTGATTTAGTAGCAGGGGAAAGATGGAGACCGAACGTGCGGAATCCAACCTTTTCACCCTTAAGGGTTTTGGCGTTGCCTGAATTAAGTAGTTTCATGATTACCACCAGCAAGAATAAAAAACTTTGTCCCCTTCGTCGATAGCCTTGAGAGCATCATCAACAAAATCAAGATCTTTCCCTAAGCGAGAGAGATCTTTGCTGGTGTCATCACCAAAAAAGAAACCCATAGTTACTGGCAAGTCGCCATTTTCAACAACCGACTTGAGGTTTTTTAAATCCTCGGCAGTCAGTTCCATGACTTCGCAATTCAAGTCGTTGGCTGGCTTCCCAGTTTTGAGAGTCCAGAGTTTTTCCATCCAGCCTTGCAAGGCGTTGTGCTTTCTCCAAGAGGCGAGTTCTATATCTTCTCCGTTGGAGTCTTGTCTGTGAGCGTATTGATCTAATCCCATAACGAAAGTATTCTGACAGGATTTTTCCTGCGAGACAAGGCTTTTTTAATGTTTTTTATTATTTTAATTTGCGCTTGCACTCTTAGTTTTTTGTGATATGGAAACAATCGTCGTAACTCACTGATTGATAAGGAGTTACGGGGCGCGGCGGGGCGGTTCGCCGTAACTCGCTGGTAGTCAACGAGTTACGGAGTTTTTATTTAATGATTTTGTTTACGATAGTTCTCTTCTATGCATTCCGATGTGAAAGAATCGAGCCATCCGTTTGCCGTGTCTATGTCGCGATTAAGAGCGTAAACAGGAGTCCCATCCTCATGGCTGATGTGAATTTCCAAATGCCCATCGCAATCACCTGCGACGGTGTGGCGTTGACCATTTAAGTGTACGGTCCATTTTTTAATCTTCATCTGGTAATGGCTCCTTTCCATATTCAAGGAAGTGCATGTGCTGCTTCGCATATTGATAGATCTTGTTCATCGCCTCCTTCACTTCTTCTCTTTCTTGATAAGCTTTATCCCAAGCTTCATCCCCAAGAGGATAGTAATCTCTCTGATGAAAGTCTGTATCAAAAAGGAGCTTGATTTGCGCCTCGCTTACAGCTTCAAACAATTCGTTGTATTGTCTGCGTAGACTAGTCTCTCCCGATCCATTCATGTGGATGCATGGCATTGTGTATTCTTTAATCATAATCTTTCTGAATCATACCGTCGGATCAAAACAAAACCCAACTCTTTAAGTGCTTCGATGTCACTAATTGTTAAACTTTTTCTACCTGTTAGTTTCCTTACAGAGTTCCTAACAGATTCTTCTTTTACATAAGTGAGGTCATTACCCCAGACCTCTTTTCTGATCACTTCTATTGTCATGGTTTTAGCTTTCGCGGTGAATTTGTGTAAAGCCTAGCTTATCAAAGACTTCTGATAGTTCAATCGCACCGTGTGTAGAGATGGGGATGCGAGTTTTCTTCTTATCAAAATCCCATTCAATGGAATACTCTAAGCCCTTATAAGCCTTCTCCTCCTTTTTAACACTGAAGGTTTTATTGAAATGTCCTGTCAATCTGATTGTTGATATCTCTTGTTCCATAACGAGGGTATTTTGACAGAATTTGATTTCAACACAAGCCTTTTTTAATGTTTTTAATTAAAAAAAAATCTTCATAAGTCACTGAACGATAGTGAGTTACAGCGAACGGACCCGCCGCCGCCCGTAACTCATTGATACTCAACGACTTACAGCGCTTTTTATTCCTACAAAAGAAAACCCCGCCCCCCATGCAGAGGGGACGGGGTTAGCTATCGACCACGATGAAAATTAAAAGGCCATCTTAAGAAGATGCACAACGCCGATAAAGGAGATTAGCCCTGACAAAAGCAGAATGCAAGTAAAAACTACATTCTCGAAAAAAGTTCTATCCTGTTCTTTCATGATAAGAAGCCCCCCTCGCGGGGGGCGTTATAGGTTAGGCAGACAAAACAACTGCGGAAGCGCGATCCTCTTCAGTGATAACTGGGTTTGCCACCCTATCAAAGATTGATTGCATACGCATGGTGCGGTCAGACAACTTGGAAAGGTCGCTACCCTTGAGATTCTCGGTGACAGAATTGTAGAGAGTCCAGAGAGAGCCGCCCTTGAATTCTTCATGGCGAGGGTTGCGGAACTCCTCAACTGCTTTGTAGATATCACGGGCGGGAAACGCTTTGGAATCGACAAGCTCGACAATCAAGTCAGAGGCAGACTCGACTTCAGTTTGCTGGTAAGACTCAATGCGCTTCGCCATGTCAGACCAATGATCTTTGACCTTGGCAACGGCAGAAGAAAGCACACGGGGAAGATCTGACAGAATGTTAGTGGTATGACGGCGAGCCAGCTTCACATCAGAAGAGAAGCAAAGATTTTCACAAACCATCATTTGATTGCCAGCAGCAATAGAAGCAGCAAAAGATTTGTCGTGAGCATTGCGAAGGCCCAAGACGATCTTACGATCCTCTCCAGAAATGTCCTTACCTTTGAGGGCAAAGCCTCCGAAGTAACGAAGGCCACCACGGGCAAGAGCATGCTCTTCCTCGGAGACTTCAAACCCAGCGCGACCAATGGCCTCGCGGGTCATATCCACCAACTTGCGGTGAGGGATTGGGGTATGGGTTGCGGTTGCTTCTGGGGTTTGGACTCCAGAAAGGGCTTCGGCATCAATTTTGTTTTTAGCGTAGATAAGCATAACGGCAGGAGTATGACCTAAAAAAACACTTTGCACAACAACTAATTGAACAAAAATGAAAATAATTTGTAGGTCAGAATATTTTGCGGAAATAAATATTGACATACCCCCCAGCCTTATGATAGAGAGAAAACCTCCGTAACTCACTACTACTCAACGAGTTACGGGCCACCGAGGGGCGCTTCGCCGTAACTTACTGATTGTCAATGAGTTACGATGATTTTACAGCAACTCCTAAAAAAACAAAAAAAACCCCTCCCGCTGTCTAGAAAAGCGGGAGAGGTTTGGATAGTCAACCTTTCGATTAACTAAGAGCAAACTTTTCGTTTAATGCGGAAACGTGCTTGCGTGTCCACTTCACATTATCCACGAAGTTTTCAAACTTATCATCTTGGACATCTCCCATCCTTTCGGCTAGGTGTTGATGAACGAGACGCAAAGCATATTCAAGCATGATAGCCTGATCTTGGTTTCTCACTTCGATACGGACGGATTCAGTTGATTTAGGCATAATTTGACTATAGTTTATAGTTTATTGTTTGTCAAGTAGAAAACAGCGATTACTTGTTGTGCAGCTTGTGCATATCAAAGAAGAGTCTCTGCCAGCAGTTAGCTTTCCTACTCGATACCCCTTTGATATCTTTTGCCTCATATTTCAAAACAGCAAAGTTAAACTGAGTAAAAGTTTTTAGTTTGTCTTTTCTCGGGTGATTGCCACCAATGCTCCAAACACCATTTTTGATGATTTTTTTGATGACATCGATATCATACAGCCCTCCCAATCCTCTATCCTTGATAGAGTCTAGTAGAAACTGTGGCAATCCAGACCACATCTGCATTCCAAATTTCTTTTGGTCTGCTATCTCCTTACTGAATACGTGATCAATGATTACAACTGTGTCATTCATTACTTTCTTGATGATTGCAGCCCTTTCTTTTGGGACTAGCAATCTATTTTTTAACACTCCATTGATGGCAGCTAGGATCTGCCCATGAAAAGACGCAACATTAGCACCAAGATCAAGAGCTTTCTCTTTGGTCGGATTCAACGGATTGTAACCAAGTTTTTTGAAAAGTTTGATTATACCATGAATGTTATCAGGATCACTTTCTTTGAGTCTAGTGATTGCCTTAGCCTTAGCCCAAAAGCGAGCATTCACTTCCCATTGGCTTTTTGTTTTTGGGTCATTAGCTCGCAAGCACCTTGTTATTGATGCTAGCGTATTTACAACCCTGCAATCAATAACATCATAAGGGGAAGCGCAGATTCTATGCTGACCATCAGTGATCTGAGGATAGTATTTGCCTTTATGTTTGTGCAGATAGATGTTGGGCAAATCGCAATCATCATCATCCCAATTATTTTTGATGTTCTCAATCTGATTTTTGTTCAATGCCCTTTGGAAGCTCTCATCGATTCCAATGTTTTCTTTTTTGATTTGCGCTATCTTATAGATCCCCACTTTTTTAATCTGTGGAGCCTTAGATAGAGGCTTTGCGTTTAGACCGTAGTCTGTTACTGCTTTATGCGTGTTCTGATAGAACTTAGTTTTATTACTCATAACGTTTTTAGTTTCTTGTTCTTTGGTTGATGCCCCCGAATCAGTAGTTCATCAGCGACAGAGAGAGTCTAACTGGATTTAGTTTATATGCAAGGTTTTTTATTAATTTAAAATGCAGCTCAGAGTATTTCGCGCCAAATATCTCTTGAGACAATCCACCACCCCAGAAACATAGTTACAAAAAAACCCTGTAAGTCACTGATAATCAACGACTTACGGGGCGCGGCGGGGCCGTTGGCCGCAACTCGCTGATTACCAACGAGTTACGAGGCTTTTACTACTTAGTGGGATCGTCGCAAGCAGGGCCGACATCCCCATCGCGTCCCTCAGAGTGAAAAAAATCTCCGTCACACTCGCACAACCACCAGCGCGAGCGCCTGACCTTCCCCCGCTTGCCAGCCCAGTCGGAACCGCAAGCATTCTCCCAAGCTTCCTCGGGGGAGGTTCCGAAACCTTGATTCAACAGCTGAAGCCCAAAAGGGCAGGACTGTTTTTTAGAACGGACAACATAGTGTTTGGTAGTGCTGGACATAGGAGTAGAATAAACAGAAAATGCGATATTAGCAAGACATTTTAAAATCTTTTTTTATTCTGCGTCGAGGTGATTTTGAAGAGCTTGCGCGTCTGCGGGTGACAGGCCATCCTCATCAGAAGACCATTCGGGATTGCGGTCGCCCATGTCGTTGTGGATCTGCGCGAGCAAATCTTGCATTACTTCGTCCGTGGGGTTGAAGTTGCCAGCGCGAGGCCCATCGTCAAGCATATCGCGCAAGTCAGTTTCATTCATAGGAGGGAGGGTATCAACAATAGGATTTTGAACTGTCATGGCGGGAGTATGGTTCAGAATTTATGATGGGTCAACCTATAAAAACATTTTTTTTGATTTTAATGTAGCTCAGAATATTTTTCGCCAAATAGTGTAGGTCAGGATATTTTTCGCCAAATATCTTATGGGGGAATCTACCCCAGAAACGTAGTCATAAAAAAACCTCGTAACTCACTGATACTCAACGAGTTACGGGCGACGGCGGGGCGCTTCCCCGTAACTCACTGATATTCAACGAGTTACAGCGTTTTATCTAACCATAAAGAAACTTCCCATTTTCTCCGAAGTTCTAAACCTTTTCGGACTTTTCCGCCAGCCATTCTATATTGAGGCATAACCACCTCAACGCTTTTATAGTTTCCGCCGTTGAGCCTATTCTTTTTTTCGCAGACGAGTTTGCGAAGTGAACCTTGACCACAGTTGAAAGTAAAACTTGTCAGTGATGCCAATTGGTTTTCAGTCAATGGAACTTTTACAATTCTCAACACATGTTTTTTAGCCAACAACAATTCTTCTTCTAACAGTTTTAATGCTTCGGCTTCTGTGATGGTATCTCCCCACTTGACGTTTTTAGTATGGCCATAACCGATAGTCATGACTCCACCACTGCAACGATACGCCTCGGACTTAAAACTCTCATATTGTTTAACCCTAGCAAACATTTTATCCCAAGGGGAAACCTCTTTCTTATAAACTCGATTAGGTTTTACAAGCAAAGGGACATTCTCTTGCTTTTGGATAATCGCGGGAAGGATCTCCATTGGCTCCTCATTCTTTAAGAGGAGATAAGCTGATGTGATTAGTAGTGTGATCATAAAAAGTTTTTTCATTTTATTTATTATCAAAGTGATTTTTCAACCATCCTTCGACGGCTTCCTTACCAAACCGATTATGTAAACGGCGCAGAGTAAAGTGGCTTCTACTTATTACACCATCAACCTCAAGCTCCGCGATGTATTCTTGCATGGCTTTTTCGAATTGTTCTTTTTCTGTCATGATTATTTTAATTCCTCCAATTCAACTTTTAACTCTTGGCACTCTTTCTGGAATTGACCTGAGACTTCGACGACCCTATCGACCATCTTGTCCCAATTCTCTTCTGCCTTCTTCATTGCTTCTATTGCTTCCTGTGATTCTTTTGATAAGTTCATAGTGTTTGTGTCTGGAAAATTGATTATTAATTTTTCTATCCTTCGAAGTAAAGACTCAATCCCTTTTTGGTGGGGATATAGTGATTTTCATTTACCCAAGCAAAGCAATTGATCAAGCCCAGTTTAATGAGGAGATCTCTGGAATCGCTAGGCTGGCACAGCAACGCCCATTCATCAGGGTAATGCTCATCTTCCGTTCCCTCCACGCTGGCAGCACGGCGACAGATTTTGATCAAGAGTTTAGCAGCAGAGAAGGGGAGTCTGGTTTGGTCTGTGTCGGACATGGACATACTATAAAGGAAAACCGCACAAAGGAAAAGCTTTTTCTGCATGTATTTTAATCTTTTTTTTTATTTAAATGCTTGCAATGCTTTGGAATTCTTTTATAGAAAAAACCTTCGTAACTCGTTGATACTCAAGGAGTTGCGGGCGACCGAGGGGCGCTTCGCCGTAACTCGTTGTCGCTCAGTGAGTTACAGCGCTTTTGTTGTCAAGCATAAATTATTATTTGAGAGTTCCTTTAGAGATATTTTTTTACGTTATTGCGAGCATCATCTAGACCGCCAACAAATTCTTCTGCATCCTCAAACTCATGAAGAACTGCTTCCTTAATCTTCTCAACCATTTCAGGAAGATCAGACTTGCTGAACTCTAGATGCTCGATACCCTCACAGTAGTCGAGGATGATGTTTTTAATCTTATTCTTTTCGTTCATATCTTTTTTAATTTATTTTTCTATGCGTGAGAAGTAGAGAGTTCTGAAAACTTCCTTGTTACCGCTCTCGCTGTCGTGGCTTTTGTCAACTACCTTGCAAACTGCGAACTCCTTAGTTGAACGCTCAACCCCGCGAAGTTGATACATGCGGAGATTTCCATTGTTGGAGGTAGTATAAACAAACTGCTTATTGATCAGGCGGGTGATGTTGTCTTGGTTGGTCATGTCGGTATTATAGTCTAATTTTTGATTTTAAAAAAGCTTTTTCTGCTCTTATTTTGATTTATTTTTTGGAAAGTCTGAGGTGTTTATTAACTTATGACCCTATCAACGCACCCCTCGCTGTCCTCGACGCATTACCAGAACATTCCCATGCTCGCGTTTTTATCTGGCTTTCTCCGAGTTAGATAGGAGACAGATTACAGGGTTGAGTGCGACTCATCTTCTTTCTCTGTCTACGGGGATATTTTACTATAGAAACGCAGGGATTAAAAGCTTTTTCTGCATCTTTTTTTATTTATTTTTTTTAGTAAAAGGCTTGACAGAGCCTGAGATTATAGTATGGGGAAAACCTTCGTAACTCGTTGATACTCAAGGAGTTACGGGCGACCGAGGGGCGCTTCGCCGTAACTCGTTGTCGCTCAGTGAGTTACAGCGCTTTTGTTGCCAAGCATAAATTATTATTTGAGACCCTTGCCGTCACAACAATAGCATCTTATTTTTTCTTTATGCTTACTGCCATCATAATCGATTGATATTTCGACATGATAACCTTTACCGTTACATACATGACAAGTCTCATCTAACTTCTTCATTAGATCTTCTAGTGTTACAATGTCGTTCATATCTTATTATTTAGTTCTTAGTGTTGTTGTTTTTGGGAAATTGGTCGCTCTAAAAGGAATTGCACCTTTGTCTTTCTCGCCTGAACCATTGGGGTTGCAGTGACTTATTGTTGAAGCGGTCGCGGAGAATGTTTTACTTTTTAAACTATAGAGCTTTCTTACTGGGGGGAGTATAAAGGATTTGGGGGATGGGCGCAAGCCCTTTTTAAATGTTTTTTTAATTATTTTGCTTCGACGTATTCGATTCGATTGTGATGGAAATCTTCGGCGTTATGAACTCCAGCCTGTAAAGAGCCTTCATAGTCTTTGCCCTCGTAAGAGAATTCTACATACCAATCAGCCCACTGGTTAGGACGATGAGTTTCAGCTATCTCAATGAATGTAAGATCGGAGACTAGGGAAGTAGCAATTTCTTTCATGGGCATAGTATAGCACAGATCCGCACAAAAGAAAAGGTTTTTCTGCATATATTTAAATCTTTTTTTAAGCTGTCAGACAGGTTTATTTTTTTTGTTTTTAGGGTTGCAACGGGTGAGATATATAGTAAGGGTAAAAGCTTCGTAAGTCCTTGATACTCAACGAGTTACGGCGAACGGACCCGCCCCCGCCCGTAACTCCTTGATACTCAGTGAGTTACGAGAGTTTTCTTATTAGTTGTTTTCTCGCGACTGTCAACCCAAAAGATTAATTTAATTCAAAAAAAAAGCTCCCTTTCGGGAGCCTTTGCGGGGTGGTTAGTCCTGCCAGTCTCGCGCTCGATCCTCCGCGCCTTGCGCGATGTATGTCCCGCCGTCCTCCAGCCCTTCCTTGTAGGCCATCGCCCAGATCTCATATGATTCCTCTCCATTCGGGAACTCATCAGGTATGATATGCCCAAGGTAGGAAGTCGGGCAGTTCTCACTCTCCTGATTGTTGAGTGCTGCCTTGTATGCGAATTCTGCGAGCTGGTCTTGTGTTACTGTTGCCATGCCGAGATTATACTCCAGAAAAGAATCAAACACA
>Ga0181377_1000487_pt1 | contig 14808 bp, 5 predicted proteins | sample LowvirmetaG_9_FD_130160 | JGI IMG/M metagenome (GOLD analysis project Ga0181377, IMG submission 130160) | Marine viral communities from the Subarctic Pacific Ocean - Lowphox_13 viral metaG | ecosystem: Environmental > Aquatic > Marine > Oceanic | place: Subarctic Pacific Ocean | collected 2015-12-10
AAGAAAAAAGGTACAATAGGTGGTTTAAAAGCATTAATAACATCATACGGGATTCCATCTACAATATTAAGAATAAGTGAATTTGGTGGTAGAGATAGAGATTTTACTTTAGATTGGGATTTAAAACAAGATGTATTTAATTATAAATTTCATTTAGAAGGAGAAAAGAATCCAACATATATTTCTTCATCTTTCCAAATGAACAATAGTTGGGTAGATGTTGCTGGAGAAAATTCTCCACAATCCTTACAATTTAGATTCCAAACAGCAGGGATTCCAACATCATCATTATACCAACAAGTTTGGGTTGGTGATAATAACAAAACATTTATAACACTTTCATATACTGGATCAGGATATATAAGTGGATCATATAGTGGCTCAGTACCTACTAATAATAATAACTATGGTCAATTAAGATTTTATCCTGAAGGTGCAATTGGGCATACTCAAGGAAAATTTGCTCAAATTGATTTACCATTTTTTGATAAAGGATGGTGGTCAATACAAGCATCATTTGATTATGATGCATCAGGAGATAAAATAGCTTACCTTTATGGTGCTAATAAAATAGGAGAAGAAATAGGATTCTCAGATACAGGATCAATAACAGTAACTGATCCACAATATTGGTCAGGTACACAAACAGCATATTTACCAAGTGGTAGTGCTTTAACTTTAGGACCAATTGCAAGTGATGTTTATGGTACAGCAATATATGGTACTGAATTATATGGCTTAGCTAGTATTGATTATCAACCACTAACTGGTTCCTTACAAGAAGTAAGATATTGGGATGTAGTTTTAAGTGAAAGCTTATTTTATGATTATGTAGTCAATCCTTATTCAACACAAGGTAACAGTATAAACTCAACTCCACAAGAATTAATATTTAGAGCAGATTTAGGTACAGAATTAAATACCGGAAGTAGAGAATCAATACACCCTAAAATAACAGGATCTTGGGAAATAACACAATCATTTTCTAGTAATAATAGTAATTTTTACTTAAAAGGAAATGATACAGGTAGTTGGCTACAAAATACTGAATCGATATACTATAATCAAACCCCAGGTGGTATAAAAAATAGAGTATCTGATAGGGTAAGAATTGTAGATACAAATGTTCCTTCAGGTTCAACATTATCACCTTATAGATCTATACAACAAGAATCATTTCCAAGTGGTAGTAACCAAAGTATTAATTATTTAGAGGTAGCATTTTCACCACAAAATCAAATTAATGATGATATTATTGCTCAAATTGGAGATTTCAATTTAGGGGAATATATAGGTGACCCAAGACAAATATCAGAATCAAAAAGATCATACCCACAATTAGATGCATTAAGAGATGCTTATTTTGAAAAATATATTTCATCATATGATCTTAATGATTTTATTAGATTAATTAAATTCTTTGATAATTCATTATTTAAGATGATCGAAGACTTTACACCAGCTAGAACGACATTAAGTTCAGGTGTAGTAGTTAAACAAAATTTATTAGAAAGAAATGTACAAGCACCTCCATCAATGTCTTATGGTAACGAAACCTACTCAGGTTCAGTTAAGGCGTTTGCTAGAGATTATAATGTACATTTTGCTAAAGAACACCCAGGTAATTCATTTATAAATGATGATGTAATTTTTGCATCAGGTCAAAATGTTGTTAATTTTAGTCTTGGTAATGGAACACCAATTACTGCTAGTAGTAATATGTCAGGATCAGGTGCTACATTTATACCATTAGTAAGAACTGTTGGTGGTGGTGGTGTTCAAGTAAGATCTTTTCAAATAAGAGAAACTGGTAGTAATTATGAATTAGGAGAAATTTTAACATTTTCATCAGCATCAATATCAGCATCAATTAACTCATTACAAGCAACACCTGGTTCTCCAACATCTGTAGCAAATGATGTTGTATATACAGTAGTAGAAAAAGATTTAGCACCAGTTTTAAGCCCTAATTCAGATTTCCCACAACAAAATTTTGCAAGTGGGTCTTCAATTTATAGATATAGTGGTGGTACTGGAGGTGTATTTGAACCATTTAATAATTTATATGCTGCCCCAATTAGTGAATCATCAGATTTCTTTAATTATTTTTACCAGTATACACATTCAATTTCAAGTACAGCAGTAGCATCCGCTTCAGGAGCATATTTTGCATTTAATAGCCAAGATGGAGCTACAGCAACAAAAATATTTATAAGTTCATTATCAAATGGTAATAGACCTCACTCAACTTATAGTCCAAATATATATGATCCTCTTACTCAAGTAAGTGCTTCATTAGCAACATCTTATGGCCAATCAGGTATAACAGTTGATTTTGGACAATTAACACAATTTATTAATAAAGTATATAATCCTGCTAAAAATCAATATGCTAACGATTTAAAAGCAAAATATAAAATAACAGGATTAAATTATATTTCACCACCATTAGTAACAGGTACTAACTTAATAGTTAGACAACAACCTATAACTGGTGGTACAACAACTTTAGTTGGTCCATTTACAATACCAGTTTCCTCAACTACAGGTAATGGTACAGGTGCAACTATAAAAGTTACAATGATAGCCTTTTTTGGAGGTGGAGGACCTACAACATATACAGCAGTATCTTGTGAATTAGTAAATATAGGATTAGATTATAATGCAGGAGAATTTATGACTATTACTCCTACAGCTTTACAAGCAGCAGGATTCCCAGCAATATTTGATAAAAATTTAGTTGTAGAAGTAAGAACATCAAACCAATCAACAACAGATAATACAGGATATTGGGATTTAGATGTAGTACCAGTCTCAACAGCATTTAGCTCTGGTACTTATGTTTCTTCATCATTTACAGAATTAATTCCATATTTTACAGGGTTTTCTAGCCCTCCTACAGAATTATTTATATCTGATATAACAGCATCTTATACTGCTATGTTTGAAATTAGTGAAGGACCATATAGTGGTTTAACAGGTGCAGAAGTATCAGCTTCACAATTCGCTCATCAGTACCCAGGATTTGTACAAAAATTCCAAGAACCATTTTCAACAAATTTAGGTATTGGAATGCCTATGGGTTCTAGTATTACATCATCTACATCAAATCAATTTGGACAAGGTGATTATTCATATGATAGATTTGATCAAAGAGAATTTTATAATGGTGAATTTATTAATGTACTTAACCCAGGATTATTTGATGATAATCCATGTAAAGCATTTTTTGGACAAGATAGTAGAATTGATTATTTCTTCTTTATTCAATGGTTTAATGATAATTTAATATCTGAAGATAATTTCTTATCAAACTCACCAGGATTTCAACCACAACCAGGTAATAACTGGTTTTGGGCAGATGTAGTTTCATATCCAGGTAGTTACTTTGGTAATAATTTAACACAAGAATCTTTTTCAAAAACAACATCACAATCTACCACTAAAAGAGTTAATACTTTTACATATACAGGACCTGGAGCACAAGGATCAGGTGGTGTAATAGAAGTTAAATCAGCAGCAAACCCTTCAGGTGGTCCTTATAATTTAAATCAAGTTTATTTTGTAGAAACTTCATTAATACCAAATACAACTAATTTAACACAAGCTATATCTACAAATATAACTAGTGGTACAAATAATACTTATACTAATATAGCAGCTTCCTCAACATCTGGAACAGGTGATGGAACAGCTAGATTTAATGTTACAGTAATTGCACAAACAGTTTCAACTATAGAAGCAACAGCAACAGGAAGTTTATATGATGCAGGTGATACTATAACATTTAATGCTGGTACTTTTGGAGGTAGTTCAACAGCACTTACATTAACACTTAGAGATGATGATTTATTTACGGGTGTACAGAAAAAATATAATGGTGGTAGAACAATTAATATAACAGCAGCAACATTACAAGCAGCAGGATTTGCGAATGTAACGGCTGATATAGCAGCAGTATTATCAACACAACAATTAAACCCAGTACCTTCAAATAAGGTAAAATATATTAAAATGTCTAACGAAGACATTAATGGGGAAGATACATTAGCATTTATACAAGATTCAGATTTTGTTACTTATACACTTGAAGGTGCAGCTGATTATAATAATGATTTAATTGACGCTGGATTTGAAACTTACTATATATCAAATACTTCAATACAATATGATCCACCAAATGAAAATGTATTATTATTTATAGATCAAGAACCATCTACTACAGCAGTAACTTCATATGATGAATTATTTTATGACTTTACATTTAGTGCAAGTGGTAAATTTGTTTATTATGCTACATCATCAGGAGAAGATCCAAATGTAGTACATGAAACTGGAATTACAAGATCAGTAGCACAAGGTTATTTTCCACCAGAAGCAGATTCACCAACATCATTATGGTCAACTGAATCGTTCTTTAGAGGTTGGGCAACAGCAAATTGGTGGGATATTACAACAGATGGTGGTTTAGCAGAAGCAGGAAATTTAGGATACTTATATGATCCATTAAATAATTTTAATACTGGTTCGAACGAAACAAATAATGATCAAGTAAACCCATATCAAGTAAGTACAATCCCTTGGTTTATGAATGCAGGAGATCAAGGTGGGAATGGTGGTTCAACACAATATATATTAAGTGCTTCATCAACATTAGGAGGTAACGGAGCATTAGATTTACAATTTTATACAGGATCTATAACAGCATCATCTGAAAGAATTCCAATTGCATTTACAAAATATGTAGTTCCAGCAGCTACTAATGTTACTTTAACACAAACATCTAATGGTAGTTCAAGTGGCGGATCAGGTGGAGGTGTCAATATTATTTCACTTGTACCAGATTCAGGTTTATCGTTTGTACAAAATAATGGAGTTGTAAATGCACAAATTCAAGTAGATTGTAGTTTATCAACTGGTCAATGGCAATATAGTGTAACATATAATGATGGAACAGGATGGTTATCATCACAATCACCAAATCAAAACCAAATTCAAACTGGTGATGGTGTTGTACAATTTACAGTAGATCCAGGATATTTAGGAGGTGGAAATACAAGTACGTTCCAAAGACAAGTAACATTTAATTTTGTAAACGTATCAAATCCCTCACAAAATGTAATGGGAGTAGTAGTAACACAGTTCTATGAACTTCAAGGCGGTGGAGGTGGAGTTCCTTCATCATAAAAATTATGAAAAAATCGTTTTATAGAATAGGAGATCAAGTTACATTAAGACCATGGGATAGACCAACTCATGAAGCAATATCAGTATGGTGGGAGAGTTTTAAAGAAACTAAACATTTAGATCAATTTGAAGTTTGGATATGTGGTGGTGCTTTAGAAGGAACTGAAACGTGGGATGTAGATATAATTTTAACGGGTGAATCAAAATACCCTGCGGATTTAAAGCATGTTTTAGATGAAGGAATAAGAATAGGATTTAAACACTGGTTATTAGTGGATATTGTATGGCAAGATAAAGTTGTATTCCCTTATTTAACTTTCGAACCTTTTAGAAGGATTAGAAATTTTAATGAGGTAGAAAAACAAACTAATGAAGAACATATGTTAAGAAAATATAATGGAGTAGAAATATATCCTGGGTTATATCAACAGCAAAATGATAAACCCACTAAATCTTTTAAATTCGCTCAAAAAATGATTAAAGAAGGTAGATATACCCTTGGAATACAAAAATTGTCTGATTATATTTATAACAATAAACGCACTATTTAATGGCAGTCGAACCACAAGTATATTATTACTATAAACAAGATACGAATCAAGTACTAGCTGGTGCAGCTGGTAATTCTATTACTAACGTAGCTGGCATGAATGCTTTGTTAACGTCAAGTAAAGTAGCGGTTCCACTAACAGATCCTTTAACTGTAGCTAGAATCAAATCAATTGGTCAAGCTATAACATATAAAAGTGATGTAGTATATAATTCGGCAAGTGCAGGCTATACAGGTATAGAAGGTTTTGAAATTCCTATTCAGGATGATCAAGAATTATGGGTATATAGAGGTATACAACCCGTTAATACAGTGCCGTCTAATACACCATCAAATGCTGGTCCAGGAGATTCAAATCACACGCAATATAACGCTTATTTACATCGACCTTACAAATTATATATGCTAACTGAAACCGGTTCTGGTATAGGATCTAAGCCATGGTTACCATTTGGAAATTTTTATGGAGAAAGCACAGGTCAAGGTGTAGGGACAAATTTTAATGCCATCCCAGCATATAATGTAAAACAATTAGCTGTAGTAGGTAATTTAGATAATTCAAGTAATCCCTTTTTAATATCAGAATCTAGAGCTTCTGGGTCAGTTACAATTTTTGGTAATTCTCAAGAAGTAAGACCGTGGTGTGGAACATCATATAATTCAATGGGTTTACCTCCAGCAGTGGGTTCAGCTTGGAGACTGTTTTGTGAAACTTCCAGTACAGCAAATTACATGCAGGAAAGAAAACCAGTAGGTGATTGGATTACAGCAACAAATTTATCTCCTGGATCAGGACAATTTGGTGCTAACAATGCATCACCCGCTGCTACAACTAAATTAGCAATATCAAAAATGGGAATTGGGTTTGGAGCTCAAAACCAAATTATAAATGCAGTAAGTGCATCAGGTAACTTAGGTAAACCAAAAGGTAAAATACGTTTTCAAACACAAGGAAATCCATTAACTAGAGCAACATATGATGTTGGGGATATAGATACAACTACATTTTCAGCATGGACTATAATTAATGTTAGTAATGGTACTTCAACTGGACCTTGGCCTCCATCAAATTTAACAGACGTTTCAATGTCTATGGATGGTCCTATGTTAGCAGCTGATATACTACAACAACAAGGTGCTTTTGCAAATATAATTCCAAATTTTAGTACTGAGAAACTACAAAATGGGGTATTTACTTATACTTCTAGTAACTTTGATACAACATCAGCTGATGGAACTGCAGCATCAGGATCTAGTCAGTTTGGATTTTATACTCAACAGTCTCAATATGTAGAATATACAGCAACAGTAGAAAGTGTAAATTCAGGTGATGTAACAGTAACATATACAGGATCAACTGGAGTTCCAAATTTTAGTACTTGTAGTCCAGGGTTTAATATTACATTTGTAGCAGCAGCAGGAACAGTATCTTCATCAGGTGATGATAGTTCTGCTAGTTATAATTTAGCATTAACTAACCCTTCAGCATCAGGTACACCAATAGGAGATATTTATTCAACAAGAATAAGTGATGTTTATTTATCATTATCTTCTTCATTATCACAATCAATTGATGGTTTATATATTTTTAATCAATTACCATCACAAGATATAGAAGTAACGGCTTCAATGTTTTTAAATGCTTGGACAGGTAGTGATGCTGTAGATGCACCTAAATATGGATCGTCATCTCAAAAGTCATCTAATTTAAATACAACATACTCAATATCTCCAAATCCACCACTTTATGGTGAAGGAGAAGCAGGTGATGGACCAACTTGGCCTACAGCCTCAATAAACATATATAAGGGTAATTACCCAAATAACACACCAGTAGAAGGTGATGTTCCAATTCACACAGAAATGTTTAAATCCCCAGATATTCATATATCTGGTTTAGCTATTACAACAAGTTTCTTATTAACATCTCAATCATTATCATTTCAAGATTGTCTTAAAATGTCTTTAAAAGTTGAATCAGGATCTTATGCTTCTGAATCAATAGAAAATTCACTTATTGTAAGTGAATATCAATTAGAATTTAAAAATGCAGCTGAATTAGAAGGTGGAGATGGTAGAGTTCCTACATTTATAGATAATGCATTTAAAGGCACAGGTGGTTTTTCAAACGCTCCTGATTGTCAACCTATGTTAAATAATGTAGTACAAGAAAGAAATAATTCAAAAATACAATTAGTTGAATATCAAACTGATCCTTATGATCCAAGTAATTTCCAATTAATACTATCTGGAACAGCAGCAAGATCTACAGTACCAGAATCTAATTATACTCAAGAACCATGGTTAAATCCAAGATATATAGGATCACAAACAACCGCTTATGAATATAATTCAATAGTTGGTTTAGAAGGTGGATATGGTAAATCACCAGTAATTGAATATAAAAGAGCTTATTTAGCTTATTGTGATCAGGTAACAGATCCTTATCCAGTAGTAAATAGTAAAACTCAATTTAACATATTATATATGATTAATGGAGGTGGAGACGCTTTAAATCCATTAATTTCACCTTACACAGCTTATGATGTATTAGGTACATGGGATAATGGTGGACAAGGACAAGTTGGTATAAACCAAATTTCAGGTTCAACTCAATTTGATGCCTTAAATGGATTTCAAGAAACATTTAAAGTAGGACAACAAGCTATACCATTATTGTATTCTCAAACATCAGCAAACACATTCGCGATTGCTATTCCTATTGCAGGTAATGCTGAACAAGTATCAAATGTAACATCATCATTTATAGAATATGATATGTCATCTCAAGGATCAAGTAAATTAGCAGCCTATAATGATGCATATGAAGTTCTATATTATAACATAGCTCAAGGTATTGCATCTCAAACAGGTCAAATTTACCCACAAGCCCCAGGTACATTCCAAGGAACTCAATTTAATATTGAATCAGGATCTGGTTTTGGGGTTCAAAGAGGAAATCCTGATGTAGCGGGAGTAATTGAATTACCAATTATAACAGCATCTATAGGCTCTTACACAGCCCCAACAAATGTATATGGAGATCAGTATTTTGGTAATCCTGGTGAAATTTTCTTTACAACGGATCCATTAGGTTCAGGTTCAGGGGATTTAAGTGATGATTATATGATTAGAGGAACATTTGTTTTACCATCAACTGCTCCTAGTAGATATAAAATAAAGAAATTTGTTAAAAAAAGAAATAAAAAGAAAACAAAATATAAATCAGGGACAGTAGGTAAAGTACAATTTGTTTTTGAATCAACATCTCAAACTAATTTATCACTTGGTGATTCTAGTTGGGATAAAGAATCATTCCAATGGTTAGCTGATGCTTCAAGTACAGGACAACAAGAACCTACAATGACATTTTATTTTGGTGAATTAGATGGTGTTGCTGATGGTAGAGAGTTAGAAGTTCCATTAGCAAACTTATCTGATAATGTAGGATTTGTAAACGATGTTTATACCTTTGATGTTGAAGCTAATGACATAGAAAATTATGTAAATGCTCAAGGAACACCATTTAATAAGGTACAATATGTAACATATAATTTTGCATTCCAATCAGATACAAGTTTACAATCAAATAAAAGATATAGATTTAGAGCAGTTGGGCAATATGATGAAGAAACAGGAGCACAACAAACTGGAGAACCACAAAGAAACAGATTTAACCCTTCATATTTACCACAATTTTCAGATGGTGCATCAGGAGGTTCACAAGCTGACCCAGTATCATTTTCAACTCCTTTCCCATCATCAGGACCTTATGTTTCGATGAATGTAATTGGTAATCAAGTAGCATCTAGTTTACAATCAAATGCACTTAATTTTCCATATTGGGATTTTGTAACAAGTAACCAATTAGAAGATACATTCTTATATTATAATAATATTTCAGATCCAAATTCTAATGGATGGCCTTATTTAGTTGATGCCCCTACCAATCCAGGTTCAGGAAGAATATTTTGGACTGAAGGTTCAGGTTCATTAAATCAATCAAATTCATTAATTTGGGAAGCTATTGGTAATCAAGGATCAGTAACAGTAACACAACCTAATAGTGCAACATTAGTACCAGATTCAACAACTGGTAAGGGTGATCTTAATCAAGTTACATTTGATATAAGTTCAAACACATCTACAATTTTAGATTTTACTTTAAATAATGCATCCTTATCTCAAGGTGGGTTTAAAGCCGGGGATGTTTTAAGATGGACTATATTAAGTTTAGAAACAGCTGGTTTTGGAACTGTTAGTGGGGATTTAACAATCACATTAACTGATGCTTATATAAATCACAATAGAAGAGGAGCAACTTCAATTTCCATAAATAAAACAGATAGTATAGGAACACAAGGTATAGCTTTATATTTAGATAGAATTATAGCTATAGGAACAGGAAATGACCAAGGTGCAATCCAAATTGGTTCTGCTACTAACAGTAACTTTTTTACAGGAAGTATAGCAAATGTAACAGATAACACTACTTTTTATACTGTGTTTTTTAATGATAATAGTACAAATGCTGGAAATATTGCATCATCCACAAACCCATTTACGAATAATAATGCACCATCATTACCAATGTCTATTAATTTTACAACCGGGTCACAAACTGGAGATGTAACATTAGAAAATACTGTTATTGAATTATCATCTTCAAATGGTAATAATAATTATGGTTTAGGGTATTATCAAGGTTATTTACCTTATACTGCATCAAACAATAATAATTTTCCAGGAGGATTTGAACCACAAGATACAGCATGGCCTTTACCAAATGTACCATATGCATTTAGAATTAATGATGAAATTAGATTTCAAAATGATGAAAGATTTGCTTATAAAATTACAAAAGTATTATCGCCAGAGCAAAACTTTATGATTAATGGTAGAAATAAATTACAATTAACAGTTGATAAACCTATTCAGGCATCTGTAGATTTAAATTTCTTTTTAATTAGAAGATATATAGATGCTCCTAACTCAGTAATAGTAAATAGAGTTTTTCCATATGGTTCGTTGCCTACCATAAAAGATTTCGTACCTTCGACGAATCAAGTATTAAGCTTTGATGGTGGTAGTGGTGCATCGGGATCAGAAGCATCAGGATCAACAACAATAATGGAACAATCAGGTAGTTTTATAGAGTATATAAAACCACTACTAAAAAGTGATAACACACCTACTGGTATTCTTAAACCGGAATTCCCAGTAGTAGAAATAGATGTTACACCAGATGAAATAATACGTGACCTAAGGGATAAGAAACTAATAGAGTAACATATTTATAACATATAACAATATTTATATAAAAAAACAACAATGGGATATTTAAATAATTCAGTAATAACAGTTGATGCTATCTTAACAACAAAAGGAAGAGAACTGTTAGCAGCCAATAATGGCGCATTTCGAATCACACAATTTGCATTAGCCGATGATGAAATCGATTACACACTTTACAATCCACAACATCCATCTGGATCAGCATATTATGGTGAAGCTATAGATGGAATGCCGTTATTAGAAGCATTCCCAGAAGAATCACAAATAATGAAGTACAAATTAGCTACGTTACCAAGAGGTACAGCTAAATTACCAGTACTAGATGTTGGATATACAGCAATTTCACTACAACAAGGTGCTCAGTTAGCAATAACTCCTCAAACATTAAATTACTTAGGTAATGACCAAGTATTTGAAACAGCAGGATATGCAGCTACAATTGCAGATGTTAGATTGTTAAATACATTTAATGCTACGGGTATTAATACTCAAGCAGCAGCAGATGCAAATTCAACATCAACACAAACAATTGGAACTAATGTATCATCTACAGTAGTAGGTACTCAAATTAATTTAAGAGCAACTACAGTAAATACATTATTTGGATCCAATTCAACATTATTAAGTACATTAACTGTAACAGGTTTAGATAGTGGAGCTAGAATTACTATTCCAATTACTATAACTAAATCAACAACATAAATAAAAACAAATGGGATTTAAAAGATTAGAAGCAGATGATTTTGTAGTAAGTGCACAGGCACAAACTCAGACATGCTGGACAGGCAACGAACCTGCATTAACAGTAGCCAGTATGTTTACACAATCAAACCAAATTAATGGTCAATCTGGAGTGTATTATGCTACTGTATTTAACACACAATCAGGGGCTCCAAATTTTGAAGCTCAATTTGAAATAGCATATGGTAACTCAACAGGAGGTGGTGCTTTAGCATATAATCAAATAGCAGCGCCAAACGTTTCTCCAGCATCAACAATATATGGTCAGTATAGAACATTAGTATTAGAAGATGAAAATGCACAATTTGTATTTGGAGAAGTTTCTCAAAGTTCTATTTATGTAATTAGTGTAGAAAGAGCAAGATATAAGCAAGCATTATTCCCAGGCTCGCTTAACTTAACTTTAAGTAGTTCTATTTCTTCTAATGCAAATAAAACATTAGAATTAACAGATAACTCTAAAATGATAACAGTACCAACATATTATGGTACAACAAGAGCATACCAAGTAATTAGTGGTTCAGATGGTTTAGCATATAACTCAGGATCAGGTGGTTTAGGATATACTACTAATGAAGGATCATATGGTTTATTCTTACCAGATATCGGAACAATAATTTTAAATGCAGCAGCATTAGATTTAGATTCACAAGAAGGTCTTAATTTAGGAACAAATGATGGATTAGATACCGCAGGTAATAACCCATTAAGATTATTAGGAACAATGCAATCAGGATCAGGATTTGCTTTAAACTCAGAAGAAACAATTACATCAGATTTTGTATTTGTTAGAGCAAGAAACAGTGAATTCAATTACTCAGAAAACCCATCATATATTTCAGGATCAACAGGTGAGGTAATTTATAATTATTTCATTAATAATCCTCAAACATATATGACAACGATTGGATTATATAATGATAGTAACGAATTGTTAGCAGTAGCAAAACTTTCAAAACCCTTAAATAAAGACTTTACAAAAGAAGCTTTAGTAAGAGTTAAATTAGATTTTTAAGAATGGATGGCGGCGTACAAAACATTAAATTCACAGGATATAATAGTATCACCTCTAGAGGTAACTAAAACATTTACTTTTAGTGGTAGTGGTTTGACTGCCACGGATGTTAATATCCAACGCTATACAGGAAATAAATTTAATACAACAGCATCTGCAACGTTTGATTCAATTTCAAAACAATTTTCAACTGGGTCGAATCAATATTCACAATCACAAGTATATTTTTCTATAGAGCAACTTTACTATAAAAACTACCTATCGGGTAGTAATGGTGAAGTTCAAAATGTTAACACACCATCATTTCAACCTGATGGGCTTGTAATAGGTAAAATAGATGGAAATGGTTATTACAATTATAACCCAACAACTTTAAACCCACAAAAATATTGGCCTACTAGTTCATATACAACTACAGTAGGTTTAGCAGAATATGGTAATCCTAGCTCATCATATGGTGAAGCTATTTATGGAAAAGCTACTATAAATGCTACAATGGCAGTAATGTCAGTACCTAAAGCAATGTTTGGAGATTACATCCAACCAGAGTCTTTAAAAATAACCACAGACAGTGGTAGTTATTATGATGATGGAGAAGGAGTTCTTATGAGAACATCACCTTCAGCATCAGGCCCAATTCCAGTAGGAAACGTTGTATACGAACACGGAATGATTGTTTTTACAGGTGGAGATAGACAAACTGCAACTGGAGAACAAACATTATATGGTACATCAGAATTTGGAGATCCAGAATCAATTTATGGTGGTAGAACAATAGGATTATTAGATATAGAAAATTTCGCAACAACTTCTAATATTACTTGTTCATTTTCATCATCATTTACTATTTATGAGACGCAATATAAGTGTACTGTAGGAGAAAGCGAGTTTAATTACTCATTAAACCCAACAACAATATCAGGTTCTAGCAATGATGGCACAGTTTACAATTATGCTACTTCGTCATTTTTTGCGCCTTATGTTACAACAGTTGGTATGTATAACAATAACAATGAATTGTTAGCAGTTGGAAAGTTAGCGCAACCATTGCCTACTTCCAGAACTACTGACACAACTATATTAGTAAATATAGATAGACAATAATTTTATAATATTTATAATAAAATATAACTTTAACCATGGCAAAGAAATTTACAATTAATGGTATAGCAACAGGGCAGACAATAGAAGCATCCCAAGTCTCGCAATCTGTTCAAGCTCTTACCTCAGCAGAAGCATATGATATCCAAGTATCAGGTTCTCTTATTCTAACAGGATCATTTATCCAACAATCGGGATCAGCAGGTAATGTATCAAATATACAACTGAAACAGGTAGCTATGAACACAGGTTCAGCTTTACCAGGTTCATATGGTTTCGTTGCCATTGATTCAACAGGTTTATTATATTCTGCTAGTGCAGCAGCCGGATCACAAGGTGCTACAGGTGCTCAGGGAACAACAGGAACACAAGGAACAAATGGTACAGTAGGTGTTCAAGGAAATACAGGACCAGCAGGAACACAAGGTGTTACTGGTACACCTGGATCAAATGGTAACCAAGGTACAGCAGGTAGTGCTGGTTCTCAAGGTGGATCAGGTGCTCAAGGAGAATCAGGACCAGCAGGACCTCAAGGTACAGAAGGTTTAAATGGATCAGCAGGTGCTCAAGGTGCAAATGGTTCAAATGGACCACAAGGTACAGATGGTGAAAAAGGAAATATAGGAGCAGGAACTCAAGGTGCAGTTGGTAACACAGGTGCTCAAGGTAACGCAGGATCAACAGGACCAAATGGACCAAATGGTTCACAAGGTACAACTGGTAATACTGGTTCTCAAGGTGCAGATGGTTCAACAGGACCTGCAGGAGGAGCTGGACCACAAGGTGCAACTGGAGCAGGAACTCAAGGTACAACTGGAGATACAGGACCAGCAGGTACTCAAGGTGCAGATGGTACAGGTACTCAAGGTGCAACTGGAGCAGGAACTCAAGGTGCAGCTGGTATTCAAGGAACAGATGG
>Ga0181377_1000488_pt1 | contig 14799 bp, 15 predicted proteins | sample LowvirmetaG_9_FD_130160 | JGI IMG/M metagenome (GOLD analysis project Ga0181377, IMG submission 130160) | Marine viral communities from the Subarctic Pacific Ocean - Lowphox_13 viral metaG | ecosystem: Environmental > Aquatic > Marine > Oceanic | place: Subarctic Pacific Ocean | collected...
ACTGTTTCGACTGCTTGCTTAGGGGGTATTTTCTCTAACCGTATTATGCGAGGAAATGCACTAAAGATAGGAGATGATAATATTCAACGAGAGTTGACAAGCTTATCTGATCGTTTTGTTGACGCTGTTGGTGAAGATAACTTTTATCTCGAGCTACAATTTAATCGTCTAAAACAACAACACTTAGTAAATCATCACTTACTTCGTCATGCTGATGCAACAGGGCTGCAATTAATTGCTACGCCTGACTCACATTACTATTCACCAGATAAGTGGGAGGCACGTGAGCTCTACAAGAAATTAGGCTGGATGGGCAACAATCCTACTCCTTTGCCAGAGTTTGAAGACCTTAAGTGCGAGTTATATCCTAAAAACGCAAGTCAGATGTGGAATGAATTTACACGGCATTACGAAGAGTACAAAGATACTTACGAAGGTTATGAAGAAAAGATTAAACAATCAATTGAAATCACCCATGACATTGCGTGGGAAAAGTGTGAAGATTGTTGGATTGATACTAATGTTAAGCTTCCCGATTTCAATAAGCCTGACGCGACTGCTTTTCAACAATTGGCAGAAAAGGTTAAGACGTCACTCATTAAAGAAGGCCTCCACACAAATCCCAAGTATGTTGAACGAACAAAAGCAGAACTCGAAGATATCAAATTCCTTGGGTTCGAAAACTACTTCCTCGTAATGAATGAAGTGTTTCACAAGGCAGCAGATCATACCCTGTTTGGACCGGCTCGTGGTTCTGGCGGCGGTTCGCTTGTAAACTACTTGTTAGGTATCACGCAGGTAGATCCGCTTAAATATGACTTGCTATGGGAACGTTTTCTTGGCCGACATCGTACATCATGGCCAGATATTGATTCTGATGCAGGTAATCGTGATGCCTTGATTGATGCAGCACGTGAGTTATATGGTGATCAGGCTGTTATTCCTGTGTCTAACTTTAACACTCTTAAACTTAAGTCGTTAGTAAAGGATATTGCTAAGTTCTATGAAGTTGATTTTGCCGAAGTAAACAAGATGACCGGTCCTCTTCAAGATGAAGTAATGTCACAGGCTAGAGATGAAAATACTGAGAAGTCTGTATTTGTCCTCAAGCACGAAGATTGCATGAAATACTCAAAAGGTTATGGCTCTTTTATGGAAAAATATCCAAAAGTAAAGGATCATATTGAAGCATTGTTCATGCAGAATCGTAGTATAGGTCGACATGCTGGAGGTGTTATTATTGGTCCGCCTGAAGCGCTAGAACAGTCAATGCCGATTATTGGTGTGCGTGGCGAGCTCCAAACTCCTTGGACAGAAGGTATGAACTTTAGAAATCTTGAAGATAATGGTTTTATTAAGTTTGACTTTCTTGGTTTGTCGCTCTTGTTAAATGTTGAAAACTGTATTAAGCGTATTATTACACGTGAAACAGGTACTGAACCTACCTTTCTAGAAATACGTGACTGGTTTGATAAGCACCTGAATTGTCGATATGTCCAGCAAGATGATGATGCAGTATGGAAACATGTATATCATCAGCGCCGAAAGACTGGTGTGTTTCAGTTCACTGCTGAAGGTGCTCGTCGATTCTGCGAGGATGCCAAACCAACGACAATTATTGAATTGGCAGCATTAACTGCCATCTATCGTCCTGGACCACTTCGTGCTAACGTGCATAAGAAATATGTAAAAGACAAGCTCCGTGCTGATGAAATACATTATGCGCATCCTATCATTAAAGACATTCTTGGTCCTACATTTGGTCACGTCACTTTTCAAGAGCAGTTCATGCTTCTTGCACAGAAACTAGGTGGGTTCACCCCTGCTGAATCTGATAAGCTGCGTAAAACGCTTGTTAAGAAGTCTCTTGATACAATGGGTAAGAAAGGTGGTGAGCGTGAAGAAGCACGCAAGAAATTTGTGACTGGTGCAAAAGAAATTAATGGTGTTCCTGAGCATATCTCACAAGAGCTGTGGGAACGTATCGAGTTCTTCTCTGTATATGGGTTTAATAAATCACATGCTGTTGCATATGCCATTGGCTCTTATTACGCTGCATGGCTTCACACATACTATGAAACTGATTGGCTAGGGACGATTCTACAAACAGAAAATAACAATCCAGATAAATTGTCAAAAGCAATCGCTGAAATTAAAGAAATGGGTTATGAGATTGCGCTGCCAGATATTAATGAGTCAGGTACATACTGGCAATGGTCAGACAAGAGTAAAGCTTTTATCCCTCCGCTGACATCAATTAAGGGTGTTGGTAAATCTGCTGTCCAAGAAATTATGACAAATCGACCATATGAAACATTAGACGATTTATTGTTTAAACCAGACGGTTCCTGGAAACACTCTAAAATGAATAAGTCAGCTTTTAATTCACTTTGCATGGTTGAAGCTTTTCACGGTATTAAAGAAATGTGGGACGGTACAATTAAGAATCATAAACAATTGCACTCTTTAATTATCGATAATTATCCCGCTTTAAAGAAAAGTAAGTTTGGCACAACGCTTAGAAAAGCTAAAAAAGAAAACCTTGAGCCGATCATTGCTAAATTAATTGATGAAAGTGTTGAAATGGAAGATTGGACAAGAATTGAAAAACTCAGCAATTATCAAGAGTTATGCTCAGCAACACGAGATGATCTGGCGTTCCCGCCAGAAATGATGGAAAAGATTAAGAGCGCAGGAGTAAAGTCAGTGCTAAACATGAAGCCCGGCGAAAAGTGTGTTGCTTGGTGTTGCATTGTTGATATGATTAAAAAGACGACCAAGAACAAGAAGACTTTTTATCGTCTCAAAATCACTGATTATGAAAATAATACTGGATGGTTGCGCATGTGGGGTGAAAAGCCTGGGTCAATGGTGCCATATTCAATCTGGCTAACAGAAGCTTCTAATGACCCTAACTGGGGTGCTAGCACTAGTGCAAGAAAAGTAAGACCTTTAGTCACAGAGTAGATAATTAAGGCTAAACGAGGTAACGATGAAAATATCTAAAGGGCAACTTAAACACTTGATTAAATCAGTCTTGAATGAATCAAATCTTTCTAAGTCAGAAAAAGAAACAATTCGCCTTAAAGTACAACTAGAGCTTGGTGAAGAATTTGAAAAAAAAGCTGCTCAAGCAAAAACTTTAGAAGAATTTGACGCTATTGAAGCAGATTATCAAGTTCGAGCTGATTTCGAAACAAGGCGTAGAATAAAAAATGCAGAGCTTGAAGCACAAGGGTTTCCTGAACCTAAGCCTTTTAAAGTAAAAATTGACGATAACAGCTCATGGGACTCTTCTTGGCAGCAACTTGATCGACAAGAGTTAGCAACAACTAGGCAACAACCTAGCCGCCAAAGTTTTGAAGACTCTCCCATAATTGATATTACACCAGGCTTTGATGGTGATAATAGTCATTTAAATCCTCCGAGGCCTACACGCTCAAAAGCAGAGATAAGCAGAAGAGACTTACTTAAGAGCATGCTGGCAGGCACAGCTGCTGCAGGCTCTTTAGGCGCTTTTGACTCTTTGCTAGGCGATGGTTCTTTGCCGAACAGCGGATTAGAAAAGTTAAAGATAGAAGAAGTAATTTCTCAATGGTTAGATTGGTTCATGGCATCAGGTCAATTAGATAAGGCTTATAATGAGTATATACTAACTGATGAATGGTTTGAAACATTCGGACAGGGTAGTGCTGAAGGTGATGCTAAACTAGTAGTCCATTATATTATGGAATTTATGCCTGAATTACTTTTCGAACCAATGGGTAGCTATTATGAAAGACATGGCTATCTTGATCCTTTTGAGTTTGAAGGTTCTGTAGATAAAAGCGGAGACTTGATTTATCCAACTGGCACCTCTAAACGCCTTAACAATCTTATAAAAAAGAAGTTAGAAGATTATTATACACCTCAAAAAGTTAGAGAAATCACAAGCATCAATAGGTAAATTTACTGTAAATTACCTTTAAATAGATTATAATATTCTTAAAAGAGGTAATATATGTCACACAATACACCAATTGATTATATTTTTATAGAAGGGCCTGATTGTAGCGGAAAAACAACTCTTTATGAAATGATTCATAAAGAAACTGGCTACAAGTGGAATATTCAAGATCGATCAGCACTCTCTATGCTTGTTCATGCACGTTATTACGGACGTGATACTTTTAATCATATTGAGCAATTAAAACGTGAGTTGTTCAATCTTAACAACCAGATGATTATTTGTCTGCCTGAATGGAAGGTAATTGTTGATCGTTTCCAAAAACGCGGTGATCCAATCCAAAATATCACTAGCCTTAAAAAGCTATACGATCTTTTTAGTGAAGCTGCTGACGAATTTGCAAATTATCCTAATGTTACTGTTATCAGGCGTGTTGTAGATGCCACAATTGTAAAAGAATTAGTTAACCAGTATTATAATATTTGCAATGCTCCTATGAGCAACCTCAGTAATGCAGCAGTACAATTAGCATTAACTAAAGGTAGCAATGAAGTGTTAGGTATAAATTTTATTCATTATGATACAGGCGATTTTTCTGACGTCAACAAATCAATGCTAAACTATGAAAAAGAAAAAGAGTATTATCAAAAGATTGAAAACGATGTCTTTGATAAAATTAAAGCAGAGTTGCGAGGTGAAAATGAATATGAAAGAGCAGAAGGGTTGGACTCGAGAAGATATATTTACACTGATAATTCTTGTATTAGTCTTGCTCATTTTTTAATGCGTGACGGACACATGGACGCAAAGTTCTTTCTTCGATCATCAAATGTCAAAGACACACTTAAGTATGACCTAAACTTTTTAAAGCACATCACTGCCGAAGTTTTTCGTTATTTTAAGTGTGATCGAGAAGGATACTACTGCAAAACTCAAGTTATAATCAACTCAGGACACATTATTTAGGAGAGTTTATGAAAAAAGCATTAGTAACAGGTGGTTGCGGTTTTATTGGCAGCAATCTTACAAAAAAACTAGTAGAATTAGGATGGCAAGTTGATGTTGTTGATGACATGTCAAATGGTCATTTAGAATTATTAGATGGACTAAACATTAGAGTTTTTCCAAACGGTTCATTTTACACAATGTATATGATGCAATTGCCAGAAGGTCCAGATAGAAAAATTGATCAAGTCTTAGTAATCCAAGATGATTTTTCTAATGACAATGTTTTAAGTAGTGTGTATCAAGGTAATTATGATGTAATATTTCATCAAGCCGCAGTACCAAGCGTAAGTTATTCAGTTGAGCAACCATGGCATACAACTGATGTTAACATCTCTAAGACTGTCAAGCTATTTGAATCTGCAAGAGACTCTGTGGATCGAATTGTTTGGGCTTCTTCGTCTTCTGTTTACGGCGACACTAAAGTTTTACCTACTAGCGAGTCGACGCTAAAAAATCCAAAATCACCCTATGCCTGGCAGAAATCTGCCATTGAGGAGTACGCAAAATTAGCAGGCAAACTATACAATCAAGATATTGTATGTTTACGATATTTTAATGTTTACGGCCCGGGTCAGTATGGAGATAGCCCATACAGCACAGCTGTTTCTGCCTGGTGTCACGCAATAGCAAACGGTTTAGAATGTAGATCCGACGGTGATGGTGAGCAATCCCGAGATATGTGTTACATTGATAACGCTGTTCACGCAAATATTTTGGCAGCACAATCTCCAAAAAGATTTAGAGGCGAGTGTTATAACATAGCACACGGCCAGCGGACTTCAAATAATGAAATATTAGACGCTTTAAAAGAAAGATTTGGAGATAAAGTCAGAATCAAACATGCTCCAGAAAGACTCGGAGACGTTAAGCATACACAAGCAAATTGGCAAAAGGCTCATAAAGCTTTTGGTTACGAGCCTATAGTAAGATTTTGGGAAGGGATTGAGAAAACTTACAAGTGGTGGAATATATAGTCTATATAACATTGGGTTAAAAATGAAAAGAAAGCAAGTTAGATATCTAGTAGAGTCTCTGATGATAAAAGTTGCCTTAAACGAAGGCAGGAAACACCGCGAACAACTATATAAAAAGTATCCTGGGCTAATAGAGTTTTATAAACATTATGAGACCATGAAACGCAAAGGAAAAGTGAGTGTTGATATTGATCACAACGAAATGAGGTGGCTGGCAAAAAACTGGCCTTTAATTAGTAGAGAGTATCGACACGCTGCAAATGATACAATGAATACTGGTACGCCTCCCTTGGGACCTTTTATAATAGAAGATATGGTGGGAGAGATTGAAAAGTTTATTAAATCAAAAGAAAAGCTTTCACGATTATACGACGTGAGCAAAAATAAGTATGACAAAGAAACACTTGACCTAAACAATATTAAGGGCGCAGACATAGCAAAGTACTTTAGCTTTAGAGATATCAGAGCAGCTATGTCGTATGTAGCAACTAAAGAAGAAATCACTGGAGGTAAAGAACTACCAAGTAATGTGATTATCGGAACGTTTAACGGTTACGAAATGTCAGTCCCACAAAACAAAAAAGAGTCTGTTAGCTTTGATTCTGATCCTGAATTTAAGACAACGACATGGTGTACAACAAGAAGCGCAGGTCAGAACTTATTTGACAACTATACTAAGAACGGAGGCATTCTTTTTTATTTTAAGAAAAAGAGTGTGACTGATGAAAAAGCAGCAGAAAAAAATGACGATAACCGATATAAAGATCCATATACAAGATTTTGCATAGGTATTGGAAAAGGTAAAACAAAACCTGAGTTTCCAAAAGAAGGAGAAGGCGCAGGTCGACTCATTGTTGACCAAAATAATGCCGGAGTGTCAGAAGAAAGAGCAAAAAAAATACTAGGTCAAGATTTTGACAAAGTGATCAAAGCAATTGAAGATTATAATAAGCAGATTAATAATCAACTACCTTTTGCAAAAAGCTTTGATAAGATTGTTAAAAGCGTTAGCGCAGTTGCAGAAGTAATTAAAGACTACACTTTTCCAGAAAAGTATGATTTTTTATGCAACCCAGACAATAGAGATTCAATCATTAGACTTTCGCAGAGGCAAAATTATATAAGTTTACCTGTCAAAGCTTATGCAGAAAAATTTAAATTAAAGATAGACAAAGAAATAAAAAAGATCATGAAGCAGACGGATAGTAAAAAAATAGCTACTTATTGCTTTTACGGAATTAAAAAGTATAAAAAAGACAGTCTATGTAAACAGATTGTTGATGAAAAACTTAATTCAAAAACAGTTTCACCTGAAACTGTCGATGAATTTTTCAATCTTGTGCTGAGCAGCCCATCTTTAAGTTACTTTGAATCATCAGGTTACGACGAAAGACTAATACAAAAATTTGTATCAAGAAAACTAGCAATAGAATTACCTGTATACAATCAATCTAATTCCTTAGCGCAGACTCAACAAAAAATAACTGCGTATTTCGAAAGCTATTCAGCAGCACTTGATAACATATCAGATATACTGTCAAACCCAGACGGATGCCTATTGGCAAAAAAAGAAATAAAAGAGTCTATTGATACTCGTTTTAATCCAATTAATCCGTCAATAACTAACCGAACAATATCAGCTACGATAGAAAACGACTTGCACTTAAAACCAGGGTTTGGACCTGACACATTGCTAGCTATCGATTCGATCTATAAGTCGACTAAGCAGTCTTATTTAACATTGTCACAAAAAATTTCTAACCCAACATTTGACGTCAATGACACAATTAATGAGCTTAGTAGTCGAACTTCACGTGGTCTGCTTAAGCTATTTATAGACGGTGTAGGCCCACAAATATCAGCTCTGTCAAAGAGCTTAAGCCAAGAAAACTATTTAAGGTTGACTGATTTAATCTTTGATCAAGATGAAAAAACAATGCATGAATCAATTTTAAAATTATTTTTTAAACAATCAGTCCCAGACGTTAATCAACTTGAAGTTTACTCTTTACTCAATGACACTCAGAAAAACAAATTATCAAAAGAATTAATTGTAAAATATTTTGGAGACACTGCTGACGATGCAGCAGAAGGAAGAGATCAATTGTTTCCGATGATAATGCAAAAGCACCCGATAAAGTATTTGAAAGCCCTAGGTAAGTTTTTAAAATCAACGTCAATTATTCAAAAGATTATAGACAGATTATTTAGTGAGATCAATACAGGCGAAAACACAGCTATGCAAGACTTTTTAGTAAATCAAGGTGTTTCGCTCGATGGCTACTCTGGAATGATATCTGCTTATGTTATACCTTATCTTAGAAGAGCACAGAGAAATAACAAGATTGACAATGAAAAAGCCAATAGTTTTTTAAATAGGCTTGCTTCGTTTGACGACAGCGACAACAAAACCAGTAAAAATAGCTATAAAATCTTACAAAAGATAAGTCAAGATATATCAGAAATTCAAGATATTAACGTGTTATATTCGATTTTGAAGAAGTTAATTAGGAATACTTCTGACGAAGCAATGGGTAATAGTTACGATGATAATCCACCAAAAAGAGAAGTAATTAAAAATTTTATGAGAGGTTTTGACAAGACTAACTTTTCTAGAAATCAAATTCTGGCAATAGCCATACAAGACGGGCTGACATTGCATGCTAGCGATGGAGCCTTTAAAGGCGGTGAATATTTAGGCCTAGTGTTAGGTAATCCTAATGGGGATACAACAACAGACTGGCTCACAGGCTTTTGTACTTACATGATAAATAAAATCGAGGATATTGAGAAACCTACATCAGTCTACTTTAATGCAAAAGGAACGATGGGTTTTCCTACACTGTCAGACATAAAAGAGGTTTTTTCTGCCTTAGGTAACAACGGTATACTTTTTGATATTCTTCCCGCAGGCTATAGTAACATAGAAAGCTCAGAAAAAAGCATAAGAGAGTTCATAGATATGCATAACAACATCACAAATCGAACTTCTCATCCAAGATTTAATGACCCAATGGCTGTGTCAGTGGCTAGTCACTTCATAGACTCAAAGGCAAACACAAAAGAAGAGATAACAGAAGAATTAAATAAAATTCTAAAAATTGATACTACGTTTGGAACACAACTAATTAATGATTATATATCAATGAGCCAAGGCGCACCAGAGATGGATTTTTTAAAGGCTTTAATTGACGGGAAAAATAAAGAAGATAACAAAACAAGTGTACAATTAAATTAAATGCAGTAATATTTCTTAAAAGGAGAAAGGATGGCTGATTTAATTTTATATACAGGGCCAATGTTTAGTTCGAAAACAACTAAACTTTTAATGGAAGCAGACACACGTCAGTATCGAAAACAAAAAATCATATCATTTAAATCAAAGTTAGATGACAGATACTCAGTATCTGGTGAGATTGTTACCCACAATTTTAATAAACTTCCCGCACACTTAGTTTCAACAGGTAAAGAAATTATTGAAAAAGTTGCTGACTATGAAGAGGTTATTGACGTCATTATAATTGATGAACTATTTTTAATAAAAGGCGGTGCAGAAGCGTGTGTACAGCTTTTTAAAAAAGGTTATGACGTTATTGTGGCATCAATTGACTTATCATTTAAAGGTGAACCCTTTGAAGAAATAACTTATCTAATGCCTTACTGCACAAAAATAGAAAAATGTACAGCTGTTTGTACAATTTGCGGAAAGGATGCGAGATATACAGCAAAAAAAATTAATACAGATAAAGGACTGACAGTAATTGAAGTAGGCGGAGATGAATTATATGCGCCAAGATGTCACGAACATTATAATTATATGAGACTTTAATTTAAACAAGGAGAATAATATGTTAGAACCTTCAAGTGTTAACTGTGTCATTTATCATGCAAATTGTACTGACGGATTCGGATCCGCATATTCAGCCTGGAAATTATTAGGGAACCGAGCTGAATATTATCCAAGGAAGCATGGTGAAGAACCTCCAGACATTAAAGGCAAAACTGTGGTTATATTAGATTTTTCTTTTGACAATGCAACAACTAAGAAAATGATCGAAGAAGCAAAAGACCTTTTAGTTATTGATCATCATAAGTCGGCAGTTGTAGAGTTGCACGATATATCAAATACAATTTTTGACATGAGCAAGTCAGGTGCAACAATGGCTTGGGAATTTTTTCATCCAGGCAAAGAAGCGCCCAAGTTTATTCAATATATAACAGACCGAGACCTCTGGAAATGGGAGTTGCCATACAGTAAAGAATTTTCTGCAGCATTTGACATGGTGCCTTTTGAATTTGAAGAATTTGAAAAATTCGAAGATGACTCAGTTTTTGACGATTCTGTTAAGAGAGGTAGTTATATTCTTGCCTACTCTAAAACTGTGATTAAAAAAGTTTGTGATAAAGCTGCAAACAGAAAAATTAATGGTAAACATGTTATGGTGGTAAATTCATCACACTGGATGAGTGAAATTGGTGCTAAATTATCGCCTGACTGTGATTTTGCTCTTATCTGGTATTACGATCACAACGATAGAATGATTAAGGTAAGTCTAAGAGCTTTCCACGACAAAATTGATGTATCAGAGGTTTCTAAGCAATACGGCGGTGGAGGTCATAAAAAAGCAGCAGGCTTTACACTCCCTGGAGATTTTAAAATAGAAGATCTTTTTGACAAGGAGGGCAAATGCTAACAGCAATGGGCGACGTAATGCGCAGAGCATATGAAAAAGGCTGGATTACAACAAGAGACGGAAACATTAGTCTTTGCAGAAAAAACTCTAAAGTAATGTATATAACTCCTTCTGGGTGGCGCAAAACAATTCTGCATCCAGAACATATTATGAAAGTAAAAATAACACCTGCAGGCTGCATCACTAACTCAAAAAACACAGATAGCAAACCGTCTGGAGAGCTAGACATGCATTTGCTACTTCAAAGATATCACAAAGGTTGTAGAGCTGTTGTGCACTTGCATCCGACAAACATTATCGCAGCGATGTATGCAGGATGGGATTTGCAAGAACTAGCAGCAGAGTTTCCAGAAGTTAGCAGGTACACTAGAGTTGGACCTAGCGTGCCTGTTCTTCCTGTGACAAGCTCTGAGTTAGCGCAAGCAACATTTAAAGCTTTTACTAACATAGCAGATACTGGGACCAATTTACTTAAGTTTGATATAATTGGTCAGGCAAATCACGGTGTCTGTGCTACTGGTCATAACCCATGGGATGCTTACGAACACATTGAAAGGCTAGAGCATATTTGTGAGGTTGTTTTAAAGAGCGGGAAAAAACCATGAGCAGCCGTCCAGAGTGGGATCACATATGGGGTAAGTTTGTTAAAGATATTGCTGCAAGATCGCCTGACCCTAAGTTTCAAGTTGGTGCAGTTATTGTAACTGATGACAACACGCAAGTCCTTGCTTTAGGGTACAATGGTGATCAGAGAGGCGGCCCTAATAAAAGAGAAAGTATGGAGCATGGCCAAAGCGGCTTTATTCATGCAGAGGTCAATGCTTTAATTAAGATGGATTATAATAACCCTAAAAAGAAAAAAATGTATTTAACACATACACCTTGTCCCGTCTGTGCAAAGTGCATTATAAATTCCGGCATTCAAGAGGTGATTTACATAGAAGATTATGTAAATATGCAAGGGCTGTCAATATTAAAAGAGTCAAATATTAAAATTAAAAAGTTGGATTTGCTATAATTAAGAAATTAAACGATATAATAGATAATTAATACCAAAGGCGAGGTAGTTTTGAATGAAAATTTAGGTAAAGCTGTTAAAAAGCAAAAAGGTAAAATTGTAAATTATTTATCACCAAGCCTATGCATCAGACATAAGCCAACGAGAATTGAGTATACTATTAAAAAGATAAAGATTATAGATGGCGCGCCTTTTATTGTTGCGTATAGATATAGCTTAAAAAGCCCAAAAGAGAATAAGAAGATCTTTATAGAAATACCTAAGACATCATTTAAAGAATACGAACAGGTGTAAAAATGAAAACATTAATCAATAACAACGTAAAAAATATTATTAGAGACACATTAAAACTTGACGAAGCTTTAAATTCTCAAGAAAAACAATTTAAAATAAATACTGATTTTTTGAGCAATGAAAACATTGAAAATCATAAGCAGCTCTACAAGGGTTATATTGACAACTTTAATAAGTCAAATCTTAAGCTTGACTCTGTAGAAAAATCGCAGTCAAACTCTAATCATTCTGAATTTCGGTCTTTAAAGCTTGACGAAACATACAACTTAAACGGTGTTTACTTGCACGAACTTCATTTTGCAAACATTGGAGACCCAAATTCACAAATCAAAATGGACTCTCTTTCTTATATGAGATTAGCAAGGGATTTTGGATCTTTCGACAATTGGCAAAAAGATTTTTTAGCCTGCTGCAATGCTGCTCAGTGTGGATGGGCAATTACATACTTAAATACGTATACGCAGACTTACATGAACGCAATGGTTGATTTGCATTCAAATAATGTGCCGTTTGGTTCTTATCCTGTTATAGTCATGGATGTCTGGCAACATGCATACTATCGTGATTATTTGAAAGACGTAAATACATACTCTAGAGCTATGATGAAACAGCTGAGATGGAGTGTTATTGAAGAAAGAGTTATGAAAGCAGATAAGATATTACAAGTAATCAGAGGTCAGGTATGAAAAATAAAAAAATATACAATTTACTTTTTGAGCAAGAAGAGGCTGCTCCTCCAGAGTCGAATCTTAAAGATCCGCCTGAAGGAAATGTAAGTTACAAAGGAAACCCAGGTGCACGCAAGTCTCAAGATTCAGTTGATGATCAGATCGATAGCTTGATACTTATGTATGAGCAAAAGTCGATTAGAGACGAAGACGAAAAGCTTTTTGAATCAATTTTTAAAAAGACACTAAAGATGCTTTTAGAACAAGAAGAACCTCCAGCAGAAGAACCGGAAGCTGACGACACTGCTTCTGATGCCACAACATCTGACGAGCCTGCTGGGTCTGAAGCTTCTGGAGATGTACCGCCTGCTAATAAAGATCTTGTTCCTGACTTAGATGTAGATGCTTTTACAAGAAAGATTGCACGACTTATCATGAATCACAGAAATCTTTTAAGAATAGAGGATGTAATTGTTAACCGTGCTAAAAACTTTTTAGATGAAAATTACGGTGACGCTTTTGTTGCAAGATATCTTGAAGATCTAGAAGTAAAATACGGGATTGAATTGTCAGAGATGCCTGCTGACGAAAAACAAATTGATGCTCCATTTGCAATTGGTGCAAATCCAGCTGGTGCTGGAATGAGTGGAGGCGGATAAAATGTCTTCTAACGTATACGAAAAGTACATTAATCAAAAAAAGTCTCTGCACATATCAATGACAAAAGAGAGTCATTTTGCACTTAAAATGGAATGTGAAAAAAGAGATTTATCAATGCAAGAAGTTCTTGAAGCGTTTGCTAATAAAATCGCTGTTGAAGACAGACAAATTTTAAAGTTTTTAGATAGTGTCAAAGAAGATAAAGTTCTAGGGTTAAACAAAAGAACATTGAAGAAATCTGAGATAAATAACATATATGATATATTAGAAAATGATGAGGATTAAATGAGATTAAATCGAAAAGAAATAAGAAAAGTAATTTTAGAAGAATTAGTAGCTTCAAGTGAAAAAGTATCTGAGATGGAAGAATTTGCAAAAAGCAAACCTGGTAAGGAAGTCATGAAAACTGCTGAGTCAATTAAAAAAGCAGGTATAAAAATGCATGATATATCACAAAATCAAACCGGTTTAATGCGAGGTACTTTAGGGAAGGTATCAAAATTTGTCTATGAACTAGGAAATGCTCTCTCAGGTATGGACAATTTAGAAGAAGGCGAGTCAGTATCGAGTAGGTTACCAACTGTGGCAGAATTTAAAACTGTTCTAAAAGAACTACAAAAATTAGAAAAGATGTAAAGAGGTCCGAAATGGGAATAGAAGAAATTAAAGACGCTGTTAGAAATTTACCTGAAGAGAAAATAACAAAACTCAAGAAAGAACTTTACTTAGGTAGTAAGTCAAAAGGTATCTTAGATTCGATACAGGAGAGAGTTGTCTCAAGAAAGTTGTTAGTTTTTGGAGCTTCAACTTGCTTGTTTATCTGGTCGGGATTAGATGCAGACACTTGGGGAATGATCGCAATGTGCTACATTGGCGGTCAATCAGCAATTGATTTTGCAAAGACTTGGAAGGGGTAATGAAAATTTCGCGAAGTCAATTGAGACAACTCATTCTTCGGGAATTTAAGTATACCGGTCAGGATTTTGATAGGCTCATCGGTGATACAGGAGGGACACCTCCACCAGTTGATGTGCCTAAAAGAGGTGGAGGTGGTGGTGAAGGTTGGCCAAGTAGAGTTGTTGAGGCTTTAATTAGCTCTGAGGGCAGCTTTAGTAAGTGGGAGAGAGACCCAAGAAATAGTCGTGCTGCTGTTTATGACAATTCACAAGTTAAAATTTATGCAAAAGCTGTTGATTCTAAAAATTCTCTTGTGTGTACCTTGGTCAGAGGCAACAAGGTTTTAGATCGCTATGCTTTTGTTAGGAATAATCCAAGTGCAGCCATGGGTATAGTTTCTCGTATGATGAACCTAACAAACAATATATGCGATATGACAGGTAGCGAAGCAGAAAGACGAAGTAACGATTACAAAGAATACGACAAACACATTGTAGATTATTTAACTCGGGGTGGCCCGGGTTATAAAGGGCCTGACTGTATGCCGCCTGAAGATGATGGGTCAGGAAACCAACATAGAGGATATTCCTAATGAAAATAACAAGAAAAAATCTTTTGAGATTGATTAAAGAGTCTATTA
>Ga0181377_1000491_pt1 | contig 14753 bp, 18 predicted proteins | sample LowvirmetaG_9_FD_130160 | JGI IMG/M metagenome (GOLD analysis project Ga0181377, IMG submission 130160) | Marine viral communities from the Subarctic Pacific Ocean - Lowphox_13 viral metaG | ecosystem: Environmental > Aquatic > Marine > Oceanic | place: Subarctic Pacific Ocean | collected...
AAAGGCAACAAATGTATAATAAACAAAAAAAGAAATGGCAAAACAATTAAAATTTGATGTACAAGCAAGAGAATCCCTTAAGAATGGATTAGATACTCTTGCAGATGCAGTAAAGGTTACATTAGGACCAAAAGGTAGGAATGTACTTTTACAGAAACAAAAAGGAACACCACATATTACAAAAGATGGTGTATCGGTTGCAAAAGAAATTGAGTTAGAAGATATTTTTGAAAATATGGGAGCTCAATTAGTAAAAGAAGTTGCATCCAAAACTGCTGATGAGGCAGGAGATGGTACAACTACGGCAACTGTTCTTGCTCAAGAGATAGCAAGAAGAGGATTTGAATCAGTTGAAAATGGTTCAAACCCAATGGAACTTAAAAAAGGTATTGAATCAGCAATTAAAGTGGTGGTTGAAGAACTTGGAAAACAAGCAATAGTAGTTGGTTCTGATAAAGAAAAAATAAAACAAGTTGCAACTGTATCAGCAAATAACGATACTACAATCGGTAAACTTATTGCAGATGCATTTGAAAAGGTTGGTACTGATGGTGTAATTACAGTTGAAGAATCAAAAGGTATTGAAACTTCAATGGAACTTGTAGAAGGAATGCAATTTGATAGAGGATATTTATCTCCACACTTTGTAACAGACCCGGAGAAGATGACTTCTGTATTAGAAAATCCATGTATTCTTTTATATGATGGAAAACTAACAACTATGAATGATTTGTTACCTTTACTAGAAGAAATATCTAATCAAGGAAAATCTTTAGTTATTGTAGCTGATGATGTTCAAAGTGATATACTTGGTACATTGGTAGTAAATAAGTTGAGAGGAATATTAAATCTTTGTATAATCAAATCACCAGCATTTGGAGATAGAAAGAAAAGAATGATGGAAGATATTTCTATTATTACAGGTGGTACTTTTATTTCAGAAGAACTTGGATATAAATTATCAGAAACAAGTATTGATATGTTAGGTTCTTGTGAAAAGATTACAATAGGAAGTGATAGTACAACTATTGTAAATGGAAAGGGAGATGCACAATTAATATCAGAAAGAATTCAACATCTTAAATCTCAAATTGAAAATGCAACTTCTGATTTCGATAAAGAAAAACTTCAAGAAAGATTAGCTAAACTAAGTGGTGGAGTTGCAGTACTTTATATAGGTGCTGGTTCTGAAGTTGAGATGAAAGAAAAGAAAGATAGAGTAGATGATGCACTTCATGCCACAAGAGCTGGTATCGAAGAAGGTATTGTTGAAGGTGGTGGTATTGCATTACTTAAGATTCAAGATGTTCTTGCGAATATTCCATGTGAGGGAAGTAACTCTTTCTGTAATGGATACAATATAATCATAGAAGCACTTGCTTCACCAATCTCACAGATTCTTAAAAACTGTGGTGTAACTGAAGGTTCTGTTTTAGAATACATCAAACAGAATGGTGGTGGATATGATGCTAAGAATGAAAAATTTGTTGATATGTTCGAAGCGGGTATCATTGACCCAAAGAAAGTTACAAGAACTGCAATTGAAAATGCAGCATCGGTAGCATCAATGATTTTAACAACAGAGTGTATGGTAGTGGATAAGCCAGAAGAAAAACCACAACTTCCTGTGATGCAAATGCCAGGAATGTAAAAAAAGTATGAAAAGATTTGGTACTCTCAAATATTTTTCGTATATTTGTACAAATATAAATTATAATTAAATAAAAAATGGAAAAACAATCATTAAATAGGTTTGTATCAAAATACAACCTCGCAGGTTTAGTAGAATCTGTAAAGTGGGAATCAAAAGATGGTTCTCTAACAACTTCTTTTATCTCTGATGATAAATCAGTATTAGGAAGTGTAAGTATGAAGGAGTTCGAAGGAACTTCAGCAGAGTTTGGTGTATATGATACAACTAAACTAACAAAGATGTTATCAGTTCTTGGTAACGATGTAGATTTCAATATCAATGATATTGATGGTAAACCAGTTTCTTTGAAATTCAAAGATAAATCAACATCTGTAAATTATATGTTAGCAGATTTATCTGTTATCCCTAATGTACCAGATTTAAAACAATTACCAGATTTCAATGTTGAAATTAAATTAGATTCAAACTTTATCTCAAAGTTTATCAAAGCAAAAGGAGCTTTAGCTGATGAAAATAACTTTACATTTACTTGTAAGGATAACAAAGGACAAATTATCCTAGGTTACTCTAATATCAATACAAATAGAATTAACATAGATGTTGATTGTACTTGTGAAAAAGATGTAGATGCAGTTTCATTCTCAGCAACATATCTAAAAGAGATACTAGTTGCAAACAAAGAAGCAACAGATGCTACCTTAAAGATTTCATCTCAAGGATTAGCACATATTTCTTTTTCAATTGATAACTATGAATCAAATTATTATCTTGTAGAGATACAGAGTTAATATTATTTCACAAACCTAATTATATGAAAAAATATTTTTACGAAGTAAGTAAATTTTCCGAATTTAAATCTAAAAAAACTTATCATCAGTTACTTGAAATGACTGATGGTGAGTTTGAAGATTGGGCAAGGTTGATTCGTAAAGAGGTTGTGGATGCTTGGGATAATGATGGTCAACCTCCTGTTAAAGGAAAAGATGAAAAACAAATTATAAGTCATTTTGGTAAGTTAAAAAAAGATGAATGTAATTTTTACATGGAGGATGATACAGATGAAGAAGGACTAGGAATAATAAAGAACTTTAATAAAAGTCAAAGTGTAGTGAATCAATTCTTCCCTACAATGTTAAAAACTAGAATTTCTATTGGTGAATCTGCAGATGGTGGAACATCCATTTATGATTATTTTGCAGAAGATAGTTTAGAAGATGGTTTCATAAAAACAATGAAACGAGCAGTTAAGAGAGATTCCATGTATGCATGGTGTCGTTCATTAACAACTGTTAAAGATGAGAACCCTTTTTGGAATGGACAAACACCATATAAATTTGTAAAGGATGTTTACGATGGTAAGATATTCAAAGGGAAGTGGGATAACTATGATATTGTACTTCACCGAACAACAGAAGCATCTATTAAAAAGTATGGACCTCTAAATGAAAATAAACAAACATATGGAACAATACTATTCTTAACTGGTAAACAAGTAAGAAGATTATTAAAAGAAGGTTTCCTAAACAAAAGTCAGATTTCAAACATTGGTGATATACCTAATTCTAAAACATTGAAAAATGGTAAAGTAGTTAAGTATGTATATAATGTTAGATGGTATGAAAAATCAGATGGTATATTCCCTAAGATTATACAAGCATTTAGATTAGGATTAGGACAACCTGCTGTAAACTTTCCTGCATTAACTGCAAAATGGATTTACGAAAACTATACTAATCATATTGACCAAGATGAACCATTACATATTTATGATTCATCAGCAGGTTGGGGTGGTAGAATTGCTGGAGCAATGAGTAGTAGAAAGAAAGTTCACTATGTGGGTACAGACCCAAATCCTGATAACTTCATTGATGATTTAGGAATATCTAGATATGAATACATGGCAAAGTTCTATAATGATAAAGTAGTTGATACTCATTCAGAGGCAATGACAAACTTTTTCACAGTAGAAAAGCAAGGTAACACTTATGAATTATTTCAAGATGGTTCAGAGTTGATTTCAAACAATCCAAAGTTTCAAAAGTACAAAGGTAAATTAGATTTATCTTTTACATCACCTCCATACTTTAACAGAGAACAATATTCACAAGATGAAAATCAATCATTCAAAGCTTATGGTCAGTATGAAGATTGGAGAGATAAGTTTTTGAAACCTACTCTAACAACAATTTATGAATATCTTAAAAACGATAGATACATTCTTTGGAATATTGCTGATATCAAGATTGGTAAATCAATTTACTTTCCACTAGAACAAGATTCTATTGATATTCTAGAATCACTTGGTGCAGAATATAAAGGTAAACTTAAGATGACAATGGCAGCTATGATTGGTGCTAATGTAAATAAGAGAGAATCTCTAGATGCTGGTATGAAGAACCTAGTTCAGGTTGGGAAAACTTGGTACAAATATGAACCTATATTTGTTTTCCATAAAAAGTAATGAACTACTACTATCAAAGAAATAAATTTGTAGATTTTAAATCAAATATTCTTTTCCATGAATTACTAGATACAAGTGATTCAGAATTCGAAGATTGGGCAAAAACTTTGCGTAAAGAAGTTACTGAACAATGGGATGAGTTTGGAAATCCACCTGTTATAGGTAAAAATCATAATCAGATTATTTCATCATTTGGTAAGTTAAAATCTAATGATTGTGATTTTCTTATTAAAGATAGTAAAGATTCCGAATCTTTGGGTATCCTCAAAAATTTCAACAAAGATGCAGCAGTTGTAAATCAGTTTTTTCCTACAATGTTAAAAACTAAAATCTCAAGTGGCAAAACTGCTGAAGGAGGATTATCTATTTACGATTACTTTGGTAGTCCTGATATGGAAAAAAAGTTTGTTTCAATAATGAAACGAGCAGTTAAACGAGACTCGATGTATGTTTGGTCTCGTTCTCTTGTTAATAAAAAAGATGAGAATCCTTTTTGGAATGGTCAAAGTGGATATGAATTTATCAAAGATGTTCATGATGAAAAAGTATTTACAGGTAAATGGAAAAATTACGATATCTATTTAACTAAATCAAAAGATAGTACATTTGATAACTATGGAACATTCAATGATGATTATGTTGGATTCGGAAATATATATCTATCAGCTGATGAAGTAAATGAACTATATACAAATGGATATTTAAATTCTCGTCAAGTTTCTAATTTAGGTACAATTGAAGAATCTTCAACATCTAAAAGTGGTAAGGTAACTAAGTATTCTTACATGATTCGTTGGTATGATAAAACCGAAGGATTATTTCCTAATATGTTAAGAGTAATAAGATTAAGTTGTGGTCAAGCAGCTGTAAACTTTCCAGCATTAACTGCTAAGTATTTATATGAAACATACACATCACATATAAAACAAAATGAACCTTTAACTGTTTATGATTCATCAAGTGGTTGGGGTGGTAGAATTATAGGAGCTATGAGTTCTCGTAAGAAAATCCATTATGTTGGTACAGACCCAAATCCTGATAACTATCTACCTAAGTTAAATAAATCTAGATATGAATATGTAGCAGATTTCTATAACAAAAATTGTATAGATAATCATTCAGATAAACTTACATCATTCTTTGATGTTAAAACCGAATCTAACACCTATGAGTTATTTCAAGATGGCTCTGAGTTAATAAAAAATAATTCAGAGTTTCAGAAATATAAAGGTAAGTTGGATTTTTCATTTACTTCACCTCCTTATTTCAATAGAGAGCAATATTCACAAGATGAGAATCAATCTTTCAAGGCATATAGTGAGTATCAAAATTGGAGAGATAATTTCTTAAAACCTACTCTAACTACTATTTATGAGTATCTGAGGAATGATAGGTATATCCTTTGGAATATTGCAGATATTAAGATAGGTGATAGCACTTATTATCCATTAGAGCAAGATTCAATCGATATCCTAAAAGAGTTAGGATGTGAATACAAAGGTAAACTCAAAATGTTAATGACAAGAATGGTTGGGTTAGACCCATCTAAAAGTGGAATTAAAAATGCAGTAAAACACGATGGTAAATCGTATAAGTACGAACCTATATTTGTTTTTCATAAAAAATAAAAAATGAGTAAATTAGTAAACCTCTTCGGTGGACCTGGTATTGGAAAATCTTCAATAGCAAATGGTATCACCTATAAACTCAAAAAACAACATATCAGTTGTAACAATCCATATGAATTTCCAAAGAGATTAGCTTGGGACCACAATATACCAGCGATATCAGACCAACTTTATGTATTTGCTAATCAACATAGAGGAATAGCAGAATGTTATGGTAAAGTAGATTATATAGTGATTGACTCACCAATTATGTTTTCTACAATTTATCATAGATATTATACAGAAGGATATCCTGCTGAATTTTATGGAGAACCTTTCCATAACTTAGTTATTGATTTACATAAAAAATATGATAGTATCAATATTTTGTTAAAACGAGGTGAAACGGTACACAATGATAATGAGAGATTTCAAGATTATGAAAAATCATTAGAGATAGATAAATTGTGTAAAAAAGTATTAGAAGAAAATAAAATTCCTTACCATGAAATCGAGGTAGGGCCAAAAACAGTAAAAAAAATTATGAAATTATTAGGAAAGTCCAAATAAATTTCGTATATTTGTATAACAAATAAAAATTAAAATTATGAACTTACAAGAAATAGCAAGAAAGTTTAGAGTATCAGATAACTTTCTAAACTCAAAAGAAGATGGATTACTAATTGTAGCATCATCATTACAAGATATTATTTCAGAAATGAATAGTGGTAATATCGATAGAAATAAAAAAGAATCTCTAATTGAAAAATTAGAAAGATTGGCAGAATTTTCTAAAGAAGTAAAAAACTCCTCATTTTAATTATGGCATTTTTCGAAGATAACAATACTAATGAAAGCAAGGTAAGTAACTCTCTATGGGTAGAGAAGTACAGACCATCTAAACTAACAGAATATGTTGGTAATGAACATCTAAAAGAGAAAGTAAGTGATTATCTTCAGAATGGAGAAATCCCTCATCTTTTATTCTTCGGTAAAGCAGGTACAGGTAAAACAACCTTGGCAAAGTTAATTGTAAATTCAATTGATTGTGACCATATAATCATAAATGCATCTGATGAAAATAATGTAGATACAGTTAGAAATAAAGTAAAAGGATTTGCTTCAACTGTTGGTTTCAAAGATATGAAAATAATCATACTTGATGAGTTTGATTATATGACACCAAATGCACAAGCACTTTTAAGAAACTTGATGGAAACTTTCTCAAAACATTGTAGATTTATCCTAACTTGTAATTATGTTGAGAAAGTAATCTCACCAATTAGAAGTAGAACACAAGAGTTTCAGATTGTACCTCCATCTAAAAAAGAAGTTGCAGTTCAAATCTCACAGATTTTAGGTAGAGAACAGATTAAGTTTCAACCAGCAGACCTTGTACCTATCATTGATAGTTCATATCCTGATATTAGAAAGATTATTAATACCTGTCAGTTAAATTCATCCAAAGGAGAATTAAAACTTGATACAACCTCTGTAATTGATTCAGATTTAAAATCAAAGGTGGTAGAGATTCTTAAATCAAATGATGATAAGAAAAACAAATGGAAGAGTATAAGACAAGCAGTTGCTGATTCTCGTACACAAGATTTTACAGAACTATATACATTCCTATATGAAAAAGTAGAAGAGTATGGTGGTAAAAATACCTCTAATATTATCTTAATTCTTTCAGAATCACAATCTAAAGATGCGTTAGTAGTAGATAAAGAAATTACATTTATGAGTTGTATAATACAAATAGTAGCAATTTTATGATGAAGTATGACCCAAATAATCCATTATCTGATAAAGAGTTAGATAAAATAGCTGAGAAAGATTTCGATATGTTCTTGGAATATTTGGATTCTAAAACTGCGTATCTAAAACAATTCAGTAAACCACTTAGTTCATATCATACTAAAAGATTTACTGCATTATCATTAGCTCAACAAGGTAAACCAATAACTGATAAAGAGTTAAAGACGGCAGAAAAGATTGGTAAAGCCAATGAAGAAAAGGTTATTGATAAGATTGTAAATAAAGAGTGGAAACAAAAAGAACACGAAATATTGAAAAAGAATGGAGTTAAGAATGTTAAAACAGACCGTTCACAATGGTTCGATTAAACAAATAAATTATGGCAAAGATTATAGGAATGAATAGTGGTGGTGGAAACACACCCCCACCAAAACAACCAAAGATAGATTTATCAAAGGCAAAGGAAATGAAATGTCAAGAATGTGGTGGTACTGTATTTATACCAGGTACTAAGTTCTTAAAAATTTCTAAGATAGTAACAGGTACACCAAATGATGCAATCATACCAGTAGAATTATATCTATGTGGAGATTGTGGTGAGATAAATCAAGAGTTATTACCTAAAGAATTAAAAGGAAATGGCAACTAAAACATTATTTGACCACATAACAAATGTAACTTCTGTTCAAAATCCAAAGTATTGGGATGCATTAACAGATGCAGATAAAAAAACATGGAGTAATTATATGGTTCATCGTTTCTTATCTATGAATCCTAATTGGATAGAGATACTTTCAGAGATACAACCATATACACAAACCCTAGAACCCAAACAACTATACCTCGCTCTTATTGGTATCTTACCAAAGGGTAGATATTACATGAGATATATTAAAGGTAAAAAAGCTAACAAGTATGAATCTTGGTTAGTTGATTTACTAATACAAGATTTCATGTGTTCTTCAAAAGAAGCAGAAGATTATTGTGAAATACTATATGCAACTAAAGAAGGTAGAGAAAATATAAAGTATATTTGTGAAAAATATGGTATAGATAAAAAACAAATAACTAAACTGAAATTAAAGGTTTAAAAATTTGGATTTCTCGATTTTTTTTCGTATATTTACATAGTAAATAAGAACAAGTATGGCAAGAGTAAGTTATTCTCAGTATGGTATGTATAGTTCGTGCCAACAACAATACAAATTAAATTATATAGATAAGTTAGGTATTAGTAATGCTAATATACATCTTATCTTTGGTTCTGCAATGCACGAAGTAATTCAACATTTCTTAGATGTGATGTACAATGTTACTAAAAAACAAGCATTACAGTTAAACCTAGAAGAAATGTTACATTCTAAACTTGTAGAACATTTCAACAAATACAAAGAGAAGATGGGTGAAGATAATCCATGTACTCAAGAAGAATTAGTAGAATTCTTTGATGATGGAAAGAAAATACTTAAGTACTTTACAAGTAAATTGGATAAGTTATACACTAAAAGTGGATTCGAATTAATTGCAATAGAACAAAGATTGAATGCTGAGATTAAACCTGGTGTTAACTTCATTGGTTTCATTGATGTACTTCTAAAAGATAAAACTACCCAAGATTATATTATCATTGATTTAAAAACATCTACTAGAGGTTGGAACAAGTACCAAAAGAATGATAAAGTAAAAACCTCACAAATGTTATTATACAAGAAGTTTTATTCAGAGAAGTATGATATACCTCTTAATAAGATTAAAGTAGAATATCAAATCCTTAAACGAAAACTATGGGAAGGGGCAGATTTTCCTATACCAAGAATATCTAAGTTCGTTCCTGCTAATGGTACTCCATCTATGAATATGGCATGGAAAAACTTTATGGGGTTTGTTGATTCGGTATTTGGTGAGAATGGTGAGATAATACAAACAGAGTTTCCTACCAACAAAGGTAAACCTTGTGATTGGTGTGAATTCAAAGAAAGAGGTTTATGTTCTGCATGGAATTAATCGTTTTTTTATATTTGTATATATTTATATAAAACACAAATAACAATGTTATGGCAGATACAAAGTTGACAACAGTAAAAATTATAAAAGATATTTACTCTAAATTTAAAAAACTATCATTTGATTCAAATATAACACTTCAAAAACTTGTAAACCGTTCGGTTGACAAATACATTGAAGATGATTTATTTCAAAATGAAATCAATAACTACACAAACTTACAAGAGAGCGGTTCAGCATTTTAATTATGAGAAAACAACAAGATAACGGCAATTCACAACTTAATCAAACTCGTGAAGAATTCAACGATAGAACTTCAAATAAACTCTATCTAGGAAACACGATAAGAGTACAGTTGAACAACCGTAGAAGATTTAGAACAATTTAAATAAAGGTTAATGGCAAAAGACAAAAAGAAGAAGATTCTTCTATTATCAGATGACCTGAGAATGTCATCAGGTATCGCAACAGTATCTAAAGAACTAGTTTTAGGAACGTTAGATAAATACCATTGGGTTCAATTAGGAGCAGCAGTAAATCATCCTGAAAAAGGTAAAGAAATTGATTTAGGTAATGATGTTCGTAAACAAACTGGTATTGAAGATGCATCATTAAAAATAATTCCATGGACTGGTTATGGTGATTCAAATATTCTTCGTGAATTAATCATGAGACACCAACCAGATGCAATACTACACTTTACAGACCCAAGATATTGGAGATGGTTGTATGAAATGGAATCTGAATTAAGACAAAATATTCCAATTCTATTTTATCATATATGGGATGATTTACCAGACCCGGATTACAATAGAAACTATTATGAATCATGTGATTGGTTGGGATGTATCTCAAGACAAACTTATGGTATTGTAAGTAGAGTTGGTAATATAGATTCAGAAACAATCAAACCATTAGAGGAATGGCAAACATCTTATGTACCACATGGTATCAATTCAGATACATACAAACCAGTTGAAGTACCTGAAGAGTTTAGACAAAAGGTTACAGAAGGTAAAGATTACAAGTTTGTTTTATTTTGGATGAATAGAAACATAAAAAGAAAACAACCATCAGATGTTATTTGGGCATTTAAGAAATTTAGAGATGGATTACCAGAAGAAGATAAGGATAAAGTATGTTTAATAATGCATACTGCACCAAAAGACCCTAATGGTACTGATTTATTTAAAGTTGCAGAAAAGATAGCACCTGATTGTGATATAAAATTCTCAACAGAAAGAGTAAATCAAAAAGAATTAAACTACATTTATAACATTGCAGATTGTACAATAAATATTGCAGGTAACGAAGGATTTGGATTAGTAACTGCTGAATCAGTAATGGCAGGAACTCCTATGATTGTAAATGTTACAGGTGGAATGCAAGACCAATGTGGATTTAAAAAGAAATCAACTGGTAAATACTTTACTGCTGAAGATTACAAACAAATCGGTTCACTTCACAATTACAGAGAATGGGAAGATAAAGTAACACATGGTGAATGGGTAAAACCAGTTTGGCCTAGAGTTCAAACTATGGTAGGTTCAGTTCCAACTCCTTATATCATTGATGATAAAGTAGATGTATATGAAGTTGCAGATGCTATCAAGTATTGGTATGATAAAACACCAGAACAAAGAACTAAAGCTGGATTAAAAGGTAGAAAAGAATTCTTAGGTGAAATGGGATTAAATCATACAAATATGTGTAAAACACTTGTTGATGGAATCGAAACTACATTTAAAAATTGGAAACCTAAGAAAAAGTTTAATGTTTATAAACTTAGGTAATGAGTAAACCCATATTCATAGTACGATTTCCTGGATATTGGACTAACAATCAAGTTCAAGAATCTAGAGCAGCCGTACATGGAATGAAAGAACTCAATGAAGATTATCATATTTTAACTTTACAGGATAACGAATTAGAAACTACAAGATTTGAATGTTATAATTCACCACACGAAAAAGAAAAGTTAGAAGAAATAACAAAACTAACTGAACTCTCAATACAGAGATGTTTAAGAAACGAAGAAGAAAACAGATTAAGAGAAATAGAAAATGAATAAACCTATATTAGTATTTCAGGCACCAATAGCTACAAGAAGTGGTTATGGTGACCATTCAAGAGATATCTTGAAATCATTATTTGAATTAGATGAGTACGATGTAAAGATTGTACCAACAAGATGGGGAAACACTCCACAAGACCAAATCAATCCACAAACTGAATTTGGACAAAGAATTCTACAAAGTATTGTAACACAACTAAATCAAAAGCCAGATATCTACATACAAGTATCTGTTGCAAATGAATTTAAACCAATGGGTAATTATAACATTGGTATTACTGCTGGTGTAGAAACAACATTAGCACCACAAGAGTTTATTCAAGGTTCAAATCAAATGGATTTAATTATAACACCATCTGAATTTACAAAAGAGGTTTTAATTAAATCATCTTATACACAAGTAGATAAAAATACAAACCAAAAAATAGGTGAACTTAAGTTACAAAAACCAGTTGAGGTTTTGTTTGAAGGAGTTGATACTTCAATATTTAATGGTAAATTAGAATCATCAATATTAGAATCAGTTGATACAGATTTCAATTTCTTATTTGTAGGACATTGGTTACAAGGTGAGTTAGGACATGATAGAAAGGATACAGGTATGATGATTAAAACATTCTGTACTGTATTTAAGGGATTGCCAAAAAATCAACAACCAGGTTTAATTCTTAAAACATCATCTGCAGGATTCTCTGTAATGGATAGAGAAGCTATTTCTGAAAAGATAAAAGAACTTACAAAAGAATTTGGAGACAAATGTCCTCCTATTCATTTAGTATTTGGTGACTTATCAGAATCAGAACTAAATGATTTATATAATGATGATAAAGTAAAGGCAAAGATAATGTTCACTAAAGGTGAGGGTTATGGTAGACCACTTGCAGAATTTGCTACAACAGGCAAACCAATCATTGTTTCAAATTGGAGTGGATATAAAGATTTCCTACCAGAAGAAAATACGGTTTACTTAGAGGGTGAATTAAAAGAAGTTCATGAATCTGCACAAAATAAGTTTTTATTAAAAGAATCAAAGTGGTTTTATGTAGATTACTCAAAAGCAGCTGGTAAGGTTTTTGATGTACATAAAAACTATAACAAATATTTATCTAAGAGTAAAGGATTGAAAACACATATCAATTCAAAGTTTACACTTTCTAAGATGACTGAAAAATTAGGTTCTATACTTAAACAATATGTTAAGATAGAAGAAAAGCCACAACATATTGAATTAAAATTACCAGAAATTAAGAAATTATAATGAGTAAATATACGAGACAATACACTAAATTTTTAAGACCTGAAAAAAGAATACCTCGTTCTGAAATCAGACCTAGAAACATTTATCGTATTGTAACTTATAAAGGTGGACAACCAGCAAATAAACAAGGAGAAGATGCAAGATATGTTTTTGCTTTGGGTATTATAAATGGTAAGTTACATTGTATAAAAATTAACAATATAGTTCCACTTCATTTTACACAACTTATAGGAAGTTTAAGAGATAAAAGAATACCATTATCTTCTGATTTAAGATTAGAGTTGATGTTAAAAAAATATTCTAAAGATGGTTCACAACTTTTTACTTCTAAAATTAAAAACAATGCAAAAGTATATTCTCGTAAACTAGCAAATTATAGAACATATCATTTAGAAAATATTACAAATGTTTTTGAAATACGATTTGAAAAAGAAGTTTTAGAAGCTTTGTTTGGTGAAAAAACAACTCCACCTGAAAAGAGAGAAATTCTAAAAGATGAACAAGCAGATTTAGATGAAGGTAATACAAACTCATTAATAGAATAAAAAATGACAATTAGTTACGCAATTACAGTTTGTAATGAGATAAAAGAAATAACAAAATTACTTAATTTCTTACAAACTAATATTAGAAAAGAAGATGAAATAGTAATACAATATGATGAATTATCTGTAACCGATGAAGTTAAAGAATATGTTACTTTAATGAATTCAATGCATGATAATCATAATGTAATTGGATTTCCACTAAATAAAGATTTTGCAACATTTAAAAATAATCTAAAAGCACATTGTACAAAAGATTATATTTTCCAAGTTGATGCAGATGAAATACCACATGATTTTTTAGTAGAACATATAGGAACAGTATTAGATGAAAATCCTGTTGATATTGTGTTTGTACCTAGAGTAAATACAGTTGAGGGATTAACAAAACCTCATATTGATAAGTGGAAGTGGAATGTAAATGAAAAAGGTTGGGTTAATTTTCCTGATTATCAAACTAGAATTTACAAAAATACAGAAGATGTTAAGTGGATGAATAAAGTACATGAACGAATTACAGGTTATAGTACATTCTCTAACTTTCCTGCAGAGGAACAATGGAGTTTATATCATCACAAACAAATAAATAGACAAGAACAACAAAACGAATTTTATGAAACAATTTAAACCTTTAGGGGATAGAGTTTTGGTAAAACCAAACGAAAAGAAAGAAAGCAAAAGTACAGGAGGAATCATTATCTCTGAATCTATGACAAATAATCAAAAAGTAAGTGGTGAGGTTATAGAAATTGGAGCAGGTATATTCTCACAGAATGGTGAAAGAATACCAATGACTGTAAACATAGGTGATACTGTATTATATGAAAAAGGACAAGGAAGTAATGAAATAAAAATAGGTGATGAAACTTATTTGTTATTTAATGAACATCAATTATTAGGAATAGTAAAGTGAAAAAAATATTAGTAACAGGTGGAGCAGGTTTTATTGGAACTAATCTTATTAAAAGATTAAGAGAAGATGGACATCGTGTTGTAGTATTAGATGACCATTCAACAGGTGATAGAAATAATCACATAAAAGGTGTAAAGTATATACACACAGATATTGAAACAATTGAATACCTAAAAGGAGAATATGATGTTTGTTATCATTTGGGTGCAGTATCACGAGTACAACCTTCATTTGATGACCCAATTGAATGTTTTAGGGTTAATGTAAAAGGAACAGAATCAGTAATGGAATGGGCAAGACATAACAATATAAAAGTTGTATATGCTGGTTCATCTTCTAAACACCATGACCCTACTGATTCACCATATGCTATGTACAAATATCTTGGAGAAGAAGTTTGTAAGTTATACAAAAATAGTTTTGATGTTGATGTTAGAATTGCTAGATTCTATAATGTATATGGACCAGGTGAATCGTTA
>Ga0181377_1000492_pt1 | contig 14752 bp, 10 predicted proteins | sample LowvirmetaG_9_FD_130160 | JGI IMG/M metagenome (GOLD analysis project Ga0181377, IMG submission 130160) | Marine viral communities from the Subarctic Pacific Ocean - Lowphox_13 viral metaG | ecosystem: Environmental > Aquatic > Marine > Oceanic | place: Subarctic Pacific Ocean | collected...
AGGCTCTTTTGCCTTTTTATAGTCCACTTTATATAAGGAAGCAAAATGAGAGTGAATATCGCTAGTGGGAAAAGTATAATTAACGAGACGAGCAACCAAACTAGGATGGTAAGCACTAATGTCAATTTCCACAAATTTATTATTACGTGGAATAAAACTTTTTCTACACCCATTTTCTTTATTAAGTGCTGCATAATTTACATTTTTAAATTTATTTGAGGGTCTTGTTGTTGTTGTTTTTAAGTTGTACTGAGTGTAGATTGATTTACCATCAACGGGATGGAAATATTTTTCGAAGGTTTCATTGTGTATTTGTATTCCACTTCTCTCGATAGCGTTGAATACCACGGATACTTTACTGTTATAGAATTCATAATATTTATTTTTATCTTTATTTATATTGTTTTTTAGATCCTTAAAAATGTTTTCACATAATTCATAGTGTTTAACAATCGGTATAATTAGATTTAATTCCGGATTATCTTTATGTTGTCTATAATATAAATCATGTGTTTGTGTTGTAGGTCGTATATATGTAGTAGGGGGTGGATTAATGTCATAAAGAGTTTTGATTGGAAAATAATGTAATATTTCTTTTTTATCACGACAATATAATATTTCAAATTTATTTAAAATATCGTTTATACGCGCATTTAACGCATTCAAAGCTTCACTATGCGTAATACATACCATAAAGCCTTTACTCGCTTCAATCGGTCTAATATACACTAAACTTACGTGATTTTGTACGGGGTGTATTGTGTCATTATAAGGTATTACCTCAATGAAAGCCTTTTTATAACCACTATTTATTAAAACATTTAACTGTTCCTCGTTTTCTACAAGCCAGTACATATAACCTTTTTATTTCCGTAACGTTAATAACCTCCTCCACCACCTCCAAATGATCCTCCTCTTACTATTGAAGGAGTATATGTATTTGAACCAGTTATTGGAGAAGAAGTAATATAATCTAAATAATCATGAGGGTAAGAAACATGTTTAGCACCTACCATAGGTCCTTTACTAGGATGAATATGGTAAGGTCCAGTATAAGGTCTACCCGTTTTTCTATTTATAAATTCACTACCATCAGTATTTAAGTTTTCTTCTATTTTTTCTCCTTTAAAGTATTCAGTATAATTGTTTTGAAAGTATTTTACTATACCCGGAATTTTTAAATTAGTTAAAGTTTGGAAATTTTTATCAGATGCAAATTCACGGTTTCCTGAAATTACCCATTCAAATTGAAATGGAATATAAAGTTGATATTGGGTACCTGCAGAGTTATTTATTAATGCTGAATAAGTTGATTTATTTATTTCTATAAAAATTAGTTCATTACTTTTTTTGCAAAAATATCTTATCACTTTACCATTCTGGTAGTCATTGTCCGTTATTTGAAGGGGAGTAAAAATAGGGGGTTGCGAATCTAATGCTGTATATATTTGTGTTCCTTTTGTTGTTTGTAAATAGCTATCCGAAATAAATACCCGGGTGTTTTTTGATGGTTTATTTATTTCTTTATCTATATTTGAGGGAATTATTAATAATAAATTAGGCTTATCTTGTGGTGATTTACCAGTATAATATTTTCCGTCCGAAGTCTTAAAATAATGTCCAGAAAATACACTACCATTTTCTTCATATACAAACTCCCCAGGGTTTGCATATAAATTAGTTTCTATTTGTGACTTTGGAAAATACATTTAAATTATTTTAATATATTTGAGCATAATCTGGAATATATTCAGGATCTGGTGATCCATAGTATTTTCTACTCCCTATTAAAGCTATTACTACTTCTTTTATTGTATGTTTAGCGCTATCACTTCCACCATAAAAACTTTGACTTCCTAGTCCGGTAGCTACATACCCAACTGCTGTCCCATTTTTTTCAATAGTAGGGATTGATGCAAATTCTTGAGATAGTTGTTGTATTGCAATTTCTAAATTTAGTTTTGATGCTATTTCCCCACTACCGCTATTAGTATTTTTTAAATATTTTCCTACTCTCGGTCTTTTATCAAAAATTAAATAATTAAATAGTTTTTCTTGTACCTCCTTAGTATATAAATCACTTAACTTAACACCATCTGTTTTTCTTACTGCTGTCCTTAAAGTGCTAGGAATCATTTGATATTTACCTGTAGCATATATAGCTCCACTATTTCGGTAAAAGTTTTGATTCTCAGTAATGTCATCATTATTTTGACCCCTATCTAATATTTGTTGGATAGTTAAAGTTGTTACATCTAAATTTTCTCTTAATCCAACTTTATTATACCGATCGTCTGGGTTATTTTTAAATAAATAATTAGAAATTTTATAATTACCCTCAGTACCACCACTTTCTCCTTTTGCTATTAATTTCTTAAGTAAGTCAAGTGGGTCTTCTGGGATATCCGTTAGAAGTGTATCATTCGTAATTTCTTCTGGGAGATCATCTCCATCCTTATATCGTTTTAAGGTTTTAACATCTAAATCGGGGTATGAAAAACTATTTATTTGAGTTGTCCAATCATTATTGGATATATTATGATTTACTTGTTTAATAATATACTCAAATTTTCCCTGTTTATATTGATGAGGTAAAAAATCTTGGTTTAAATTTAATCTATTATAAATTTTAATTCCACTTATTCCCTCTAAAGTTAAATCAAAAGAAAGAGGGATAAAACCACTATAGCTTAAAGGTGGGTATCCTAATTTAGCACCCGCACTTGCTCTTTTAGAAAGTAATTGCTTCCATAAAGATTTACCTAAGTTTATATACCCAGGATCGCATGCAAAATACATAGAATCTCTATAAGGAATCATTTTATTTTTAATCTCTGTACTTGAACTATTTTCATAACCTTTAGAAGTTAGCCCCCCAATAGAATATGCTACATAAGTTCTCCAATCTAATGAAGGTTTAATTACAGATTTTTCATTAAGTCTTCTCGTTATTTGTTTTTTATGTTTAACTGTGTCATCAGAAAAAGCTTGTTCTACAAATTCAAATGCATAAACATTCCAATACCATTTTCCATTATAGTGAACTGTTTTTCTTATAGGAGCATAAATTCCAACTCCAAAATTCCCAACTACGTTATAATTTGTAACAGCATTTACGATTGTTGTGCCTAAAGAGCTGTAATCTTTCCAATGTTTAAATAAGTTTTCTTTATAATCTTTAATAGCTTGTGATGGAGATGTTTCGTATTTTTTTTCATTAATTATTATATCATTTAAATATCTATTTTTTAAACCTCTATTCCAATATTGTAAACCTGCTCCTTCATAATTTTTAGGAATATTACCTTCTCTAACTGCCCCAATAGCTAAAGTACTTGATAATTTACTATCTATAAAAGTATTTAAAGTTAAATCTCTTACAAAATTACTAGTATTATCTTGATTGTAACCATATGTATTAATATAATTTTTTTTCTCTAAAGATGCTTTTTCTCTTGCTAAAGGATTTAAATCTACAAGTTTTATGATTTCTCCATCATCAATAATAGGTTCTAAATTAACGGTATTAGCAAAAGCTCCATTTATTTCATTACATAATTCAGTTAAAAAAGTAAATAGACTTATAGCTCCAGTATTACGGTCGATATTATTTTCAAATATCTGAAATATACATTCATAATTGATGTATAAATTCATAAGTCTACCGGATACAACATGTTTTCTTCTATTAGCTTCTGATTGAATTGCAAATTTTTCTAGGGGATCTAAAGCTCCGGAATCAGCCCCTCCGTATCCAAAATTTTCGGCAGTACGATCACTATCGCTTCCCCCCAATACACTAAATTCAGATTTAATAAATAATCCTCTTCCTGGGTCTTGTTTTGCATGCCAATAATGATCTTCAGGAAAACAGTTTGTCATATCATGGATACAAACTCTTGGATCTAAAGAAAACTGATCGTCATTGAGGGATATAAGGTTTGTGTTTTCATCTGTATCTATTCTTAAAATAGGATCTGAGACTTTTTCACATGGAGCTACATAGGGTATTACTCTTTCTTGAAATTCATCTAAAAAATATCCTAAACGAATAAAATTTCGATATACCGAAGGACATTGATTAGTTCTTTTCTGACTCATAGCAAATAACGTCGGATACGGATTCCTAGTAGTGTTTGGTTTTGTTGGGCCTATGGTTGAATATATTGGAATTCTATAAAGATTTTTATTTTCATAATTTATAAAACTTTCTGTTCTAATAGTGTTCCATAACCAAAAACATATTTCATTATCTCTAAATTTATTAATTTTATTTTCAGCTATTAATCTATCATATACTTGTTGATTAGTTTGTGTAGTTGAAGACAAATCTGTTGTAACGAACGTAGCTCCTGTTTTATCTCCAACAGGAACATTAGCTTTTAAAGATTCAATTACATCTCCAACACTATACATTTCTAAGACTACATCATAGCTTCCATCTGGGTTAAAAGACCATTGATAATTTGTAACTCTACCTACAAACCCATCATAATTAGCTTTATATTTTTCTTTATATACATTAACAAAGTGATATAATTTTAAAAGAGAAGTACATTCACCTTGATCAAACCAGTAATCTTCAATTACAGTATTCATGGTTTTTTTAAGGGTGTTTTTATCTTTATAATATTTATCCCAACCCCATTCTAACATCATTATATACCCTAATCTAAGATATAATAATTCTATAACATCTAATTGAAATTTATTAAAAGCTTTAATTGTTACTGTGGCTTTTTTAATAGAGCCCCTATTTAAACATTGAATTTCAGCAGATTCTATTCCAGGCATAGGTTGCAACCCAAATTCTGCACCCCCGAAACCATATGCTTTTCCACTATTCCAAAATCCTCTTTTTTTAGATACTCCCTGTCTAAACTGATAAGAACCTGGTTGGTCGACTATTGGAGATTGTGTAGATTCATCTATTTCATACTCACCATCTTTCATTTTTAATGTTGAGGGGTTTAATTTAGATAAACCATTAAATAATACTGCTTCTTTGGCTAATTCAATACCACTATAATTAGCTCCAAGACCTAAATCTATAAGCCTTTGTTCTCCACTTTCAATTTTTTTAGGATCTGTAAAATTATTTCCATCCTTATCTTGAGTTGTTATAATACCATCACCAATAATTCCAACACCTGAGGCAAGTTTTACCCAAGCATTTCTTCCATTTTGATATATTTGTGATCCTTGTGTTCTAGGGTCGGATGAGTCATACCCCTTACCAGCAATAGATTGTCTAGTTTTAATTTGTTTACCTACAAATTCATCAACTTCTTCTCCTATTATATTTCCAGTCATAACTTATATTTTTAATACCCTCCATTTCCTGGGGTATTTAATGATATATTTTGATTATTTAACTTACTAAAATTACTAATAATTTCACTTACATTAAATGGTATTCTAATTTGGGCACCCGCGGAAGGTGTTAAAGAATCTTGTCTTAAAAAAGGATTAGCAACTGCTATTATCCACCATAAAGAAGAATCTTTATAATATTGTTGTGCTAAAATATCTAATCTATCCCCAATAGTAGTATAAACATATATATCATTTCTCCCAAGGGGAATGTCAGGATATTTAGTGTTAGCATAATATCTTTTTCCCTTATTTGTTCTTATTCTAGGTATGTCATTATATCTTGCCATAATTACGCTAATTCCGAAGTATCTATATCTGATGTCATATCTAATGGGTTAAAGGGTTGTTCGGATGGATATAGTAAATTTATCGCATTATCCAAATCACTAGTTTCCTTATCTATTTCTTTTTTTATTTCTCCTTCAGTTTTTAGATCAGGATTACCTCCTAAAGAAAAGTACCCTGACTTAGCATCTGTGCCCGGGATATAATTTCTATTAATTCTACTATTTCCCCCTTTACCTACATTAGGTATTGAACTTTCAGATCCATCTGGGTTTCCATAGTTATCTAAAACTACATTATCTTTACCCATATGAACAGAATTTCTAAGTTGTATATATCTTTCTGGGCCAAATGCGCTAATCCAATTTTCTGCGTTATCAACTTCTGCACCACCCCAAGAAATTTTTTCTTCAGAGAATTTATTTTGTTGTACTCTAGGAGTAAATTCATGAATTGGTATAAATGTAAATCCAGTTACTTTAATCATATGTGGCATTTCTTTTACATCATTAGTAGAAAATACTCCGTCTGCTAATTTAGATTTATCAAACGTTGTTGGTATTGCTATTTCCCATGGTGACTCTTGAGGTACTCCATAATTAAGTGATGTTATAATTCCGGTTTGTTCGGATAAATAACCTCCTACTGTTAATGTAACTAAATTTCCTCGCATATACCCTCTATCTGAGAAATCAGGGGTAAGTACTGATGCTAAATAATTTAATTTTTGGTACATTGGAATTAATTCCCCCCTAGATTGGGCAGCAACTGTCCATCCTAAATTAATTTGTCTATCAAACCCATTATATCTATAGAATTTTTCACCTCTACCCATATAACTAACATCATTCCATTGAGCAGAATAATTATCATCCATATTATCTAAAAATGCTCTAAAATGAATATAAGTTTTTTTACTAGGTTCATCATTATCTATCACACCAATTCTAAATTTAACTAAATCATTTTTAATTGGTGAAAGGGTTGCATGGTTACTTCGATACAAGGGCATGGCATTAATTTTGTCTAATGGCATATTACTTCCATTTTTTCCCTTAGTATAATTACTTTTATTACCTCTTTTACCTGGGTCTCCTAAATTAACTCTTTTTTCTATATTTTTATCAGTATAATTTACTATTACACTGGGAATATTTGAATTATTTGCATTCGGGGGACTTAAATATTTTCTAAAATCCTGCTTTATTATGCTATCCGTATTAAGAGAAGTATGTTGATTTGCAATTAAAGAATAATCCCAAGTAACATAATTATATTTTTGAAATTGGGGATAAGATTTATATGTTTTTGATCCACCCGAGGCTAAAGAAGTATTTTCTACTCGTTTAATTCGTGTTCTTCCTATTCCTAAAATAGAATTAGGCCCTCCTCCATAAGAAAATAAAGTAGTATCATTACTATCTAGTTTGTCATTAAGTAAATCTTTTATTTTACTTCTTTCTCTTTTAGGGTTTAATCCTGGGTTTCTGTTTCTTCTAGTATAACGTTCATACATAGGAAGACCTAAAGGATCTAAAAAATTAAATATCCCTGTTGGGTCTATACCTTGTTTATTTAAGTGAACCCCAAAAGCATTACCTGCTGCTTGGAGTAAGGTTGAAGTAGGTAAATAAGCACCTTCATTAAAAATAAATCTGGGTACTGTTTCTACTCCTATTCTAGAAAGTAAATTTTGTTTAGCTGTAAAAAGAATACCTGCTGGTGATTTTGTATCAGCAAACATTTTAGTTAATCTAGATACATCTTGTATACTTCTTGAGGGTGTAAGTATTCCTCCCCTTAATAAAAAATCTGGTCCTAATGCATCTGCTTCATCAAGAACTTCTCCGGGTATAGGAGTTTGAATGTAGGGTTGACCACTATCGCCCCCATCTTTTCTATCTCTACCATACCTTAAGGATTTAAGATTAGTTGTTAACGTTAGAAGAGCCATTATAATAAAACCCTATTAATTTCCGTTAGTATTATCAGTAGCGTTATCTAAGTTTACCCCATTAGGGATATTAAATAAATATTGACCCTTTGAAAAGGTATTGTTAATTGGTGGAGTACTACCGTCTCTTAAAGGAGCTGTTGGTAATTGACCATCTAATGAACCATCTAATTGGGTTCCCTGATTTTGCATCATATTAATAAGTGACATAATTTAAAGTTTTAAGTTATTATTTTGTTATAAATATTAATTTTTTATTGTATTTGACGAGAATTTAAAGAAATTCCAGTTCCAATATTAGTACTATCTATTTTAATGGTACCTTTTGTATTTACTAATTGACCTAATAGAACATTAGTTGTTTTTAATTCTTTTGATACCGTATCATTTGACATGCCAAGAGCTGATGCTAACATTGAATCTTTACTGGCTGAAGGAGAATATATGTTTTCCATCGTTGAAGAATTATTTATACTTTCCCCACTAAGTCCTCTACTTACATCAGATGCCGCTCCTAATACACCACCTATTACTGCACCAGGTACCCCACCTATAAGTGCCCCTGTTGCTATTCCTGATATTGTTCCCATTATAGGGCTTAATAGTTCAGTAATTTTTCCTATTATATCAAAAACAAACCCTAACACATCTAATAAAGGAGTAAATGCCGCAACAGCATCTACTAATAAATCTTGTAGTTTTTCTAAAGTTTTATTAAATTTATCAGCTGCGGTTTGTGCTTCTAATCTTTGTGCTAAATCTTCTTTACCTAAAGCTCTTAATTCTTCCGCGGATTTATTTTGGATTTCTTGTTGGGCTAATAAATCTGAAGCTGCATCTCTTGATAAACCAAAAGCTGCTGCTAGCATTTCTTGTTCAATACGACCCATTTTACTAAATTCAGTAAAACTACCTAATTGTTTAGTTAATTCTTCGGCTAATTCTCCTAACCTATTTTCATTGGCTAACATTCTTGCTCTACTAAATTCTAATTGCCTTCCAGTTACTACTTGGGCTCCTAATTCTGCTGTGATAGAAGATTCAAAATCTACTAAAGAACTTGCTATACCATCTACTACACTTAAAGAAGTACCTAATATTTTAGCTTGGGTTACTGCTGCTGCTATTTCTTCATTACTACCCGCAAAAGATACTCTAATAGCATTAGAAACTTTAGCTACATCTTCTAATATTTGTCTATTATCAAACTGTATTCCATTTTGTCTTTGAAGTTCATAACTAGTACCTAAAATAGTTTTGTAACTACTTTCAAAATTTTCACCATTAATTTCAGCATTTGCAGCTAACATTCCTGCTGCTTCAGCACTTATTCCTACTACTTCTGTTAATTTAGTAGCAGTAACTAAAGTTTGGTCAGAAAAATTAGTTATAAAACCAAATTGTTTGTTTAGCGCACTAAAAGTTTTTAATAATTTAGCAGATGTAATATTAATATCACCTGTAGAGAGAGCTATATTTGAAAATCTATTTCTTAATTCTGTTGCCTCCATCACATTAAGTGATAAAGATTTTTGTAATTCTACTACTTGTTTATTTGCTTGAATTAAAGCAATAGCTATATTTAAGGGACCTAAAAGCTGTTTTAAAATAGGACGTAAAGCTTTTAACCCAGCTAAAAATACACTAGAACCTCTTGCTGCTTTACCTAATGTTGGGGGAATTTGTTTTGCTAATAAATTATTAGCTCTTCTAGTAGCCGCAGTACCTGCTAATATTTTTCCATTTTTATCTAAAAATTTACTTTCTAAACCTAAAGATTTTATTTTACTACGGGTTAGTCCATCAGCTTTTGAAAGAGATTGTAATGATTTTTTTTCTAGATTAAAAGTACCTAATTGAGCTTGGTATTTATCATTTTCTAATTGGACATTAATTTCATTATCTCTAGCTTGTTGTTTAGCTGCATTAGCAGCTGCTTGAAATCCAGGTGCTATTTTGCTTAAACCCGGAACTGCTTTAGCTACATCACTAAGACCACTAAATATTTTTACACCAGAATTTTCATTAATTTTATTCTGAAATTTTATTGCGTCCTGTAGTCCTTTATTGAATACTTTTTGAGCATCAATTGTATTATTTAAAACACCTAAATTTTCTCCCTGTAAATCCCCAAATTGTTGGACAAAACCAAGATTTCTAAATAATTGATCTCCTCTATTTTGAAGATTTTGGATCTCTTTAGCACTAAGTTCACTATTTCCTCTTTGGACATCCAAAAATTTATCAGCTACTCCTACAATACCTTTTAACGAAGATTTTGATAAATTTAAAAAATAATTTTGTTTAGTAAGTTCTGATACACTATTTTTAAATGAATCAGAAATGAAACTTAAATCACTATTTATAGCAACAAGCTCAGATTTTAAACCTCTTAATGCTACTCTAGCATCTTCAATTTCATTAGTTAAAAAAGCTTTAGTTGAAGTTTTACCTAATTGATTCCGTAAATCAGCAATTTCTTTATTTAATTTTCTTATTTCGTCGGATGTAGCCATATAAAATTATATGTTATAAATATTAAAAAAAGCAACTATTTATAGTTGCTCTTTCCTTTATATTCTTTAGAAACGTTACTAAATGCGGGTGCATTTACTTTACCATCTGCGTTTATTAGCGTAGTTTTATTAGGGTCATTCTTGGGTTTATTAACCTCGTCATAGTAATCTTTTATTTCTTTAAATACAAAATTTCTTAAAAAGATAGGTAAATCATAAACATCAACCCATGAATATCCTCCATTCCCATGAAATACTATTTCATGTATAGTTTTATATAAATTTCTCCTAGTTTGAGGTGCTGTTTCAAGCGTCAGGCCAAAAAAACCCTATCCCTATAGGGATATCTACCTCCTCTCCGCTATCTAAAGTATAAGATAAATCTACATCTGGTTGAGTTTTTTTAATATGATCTCTAAATGCTCTAGAGTCAATAGCTAAAAAATAGTTATCTACAAAATCTCTTATAGATTTTCTTTCTGTTTCTCCATCAACGGATTGAATCATATATTTTAAGCGGGTTGATAATTCTGGGGAAGCATCAGGATTAATCTTTTTTAAGCCTTCAATTTCATTAGAAACTTTATCTTCATCATGACCATCTAATATTTTATAAGTAATATTATTTTCACTATTAGGTAAGGTAAAAGAAAATTCATTTATTCCCTTTTTATATAGGGATTCATCAAAAATTTTATTATCTATTTTTGATAAATCAATATTTTGTTGTTTTCCTTTATAATTAAAACTATAGTTTTTACCATATCCCAAAACACGGGCAGCTACTAGTAGAGCATTTTTATCTCCTACTATTAGATCTTTAATTTTTATTTTAGATACTACCATAGATTCTAGTAATTTATCTAAAACAGTACCTTTTGCAATATAATTTTGATTAGTTAAAATATCCTCTTCTTTAGCAGTCATATATTTAATTTCTACTTTACCACTAGATAGGAGATTATCTTCAGGATATATTAATCCTTTAGAGGGTAATTCTATTACTTCTGTTGGGAATTTAAATTCAGCCATAATCTTTATTTAATTAAAACGTTTTTATCGTTAATACATATTAATATAAAAAAAAAGCTTGGCAAAGCCAAGCAATTTTCTGAGGTATGAGGGGTAAAGTTTTTAGAAGTTCAATACACAATAATCTGGTTGAACTGTCAATAATAATTCTTGGGCACTATTTTCAGTATCCCAATTAAAATCTCCAAAGTTAGCTTCAGTAATTAAAGCTCCCTTAATAATCCATTCCGAAACTACATCACCAACAGGTCCTAGTACGTTCATAGTTAAATCTTTTTTATAGAAATCACTATAACCATCTCTACCAGTTACTGATTCATGATGTAAACGTACCCATTCCATTATGGCTTGAGCACCTGAAGGGGTAACAGGATCAAATAATGTAAATTGTATTTGTCCCCAAACAGATTTACCTTTTACATAACGTTGTACGTTAATATGATTTAAAGGTACTACTCCTTGGGTTAATGTTACTGCTCCTACACCTTTTACCATGAATGCTGGGAAACCATCTATCAGCATTAGGAATCTATTCTTTTGTTTTGGTTCAAAAGGTGTAAAAAATATTTCGTTTGGGGATATAATTGCCATTTTTATTTATGTTTTTATCTATTATAAATATTTATCTTTTTAGTTTTTATGATGGAAAAGTAGCTCCAGTTGGTAATACATTGAAATCTAATATTATAAATTCAGCAGTTTTAGTTGGTTGTAAGAATATTTGTCCTACTAACTCATTTCTATCTACTACATCTGGTGTATTATTAGTTTCATCCATTACTACTCTAAAAGCAAATAATCCTTGTCTTTGTTGAACACTTTCTAAATATGGGTTAACTTGTGTTAAGAAATTATTTCTAGTAGCTAAACTGTTTTGTTCAAATACTAAATTATCAGCAATTTGTGAAATAAATGATTTAAGAGAAATTAATAATCTTCTAACATTTATTCTATCTAATGCACTAGCTCTTTTCTGTAACGTTTTCTGGCCAAATACTACAACTCCTTGTTGTGGGAATGTAGCAATAGGATTAACATTAGCTTCATATAAAGCATCACGATTTGATGTTGTTAATTTTCTTTCAGCTCTAACAACTTGTCCCATTCCACCTCTAGTAATACCTGCGGGTGCAAACCATGGGTCGCTTGAAGCATCTGTAAATGCATATACTCCAGGAACCATTGTTGAAGCGGGAACAAAAACTAATTCTCCACTATTAGGATCAACTACTTGTAACCAAGGCCAATATGTTGCAGCATAACTATTATCAAATGATGCTGCTCTTGAAATTACTCCATTAATTTGAGTATTATAATCTACTAAATCAATTATAGCCATATTGTCTCCTCTACCAAGGGCATTTTGGACTACATTAGTAATTTGAGTAGAATGTTGTGATTGTAATAAACCTGGTACTGTTATTAAATTATATTTATATTCATCTACATTAGATAATAATGAGATTGCATTGTTATAATCTGAGCCTATTAATCCTTGACTATCAGTAGAATTAACATCTTTATAATAATTAGCAGCTCTACCTACTGGTATATTAGAACCAACAGCTCCATCAAATGAACCTGATTGTACTAATGGGAAAGATCCTGTAAATTCATTTTTTGGATTACCTGCATTATCAAAATATCTAGGAGTTCTTTTATTTACTGATTTTACTCTTATATATTTTGAAATATTAGGGAATGAACCAGTTGATTGTATATAAAAGTCAGTACCATCTTGAACTAAATTATAATTAATATCACCAATAACTTTTGGTAAATAATTAGATGAGAATGGGTCTAAAGATAAGTTATTATATGATTCTAGTACTACTTTTTCATTATTTTTATCATCACCTCTACGTACTAGTAAACTAAATTGGCCTGAACTAGTATTTACACTAGATACTTCCCATCTTAGATTATCTTTAGAACCGGATCTTAAAGCACCATTTCCTATTTCTCCGGCAATAAAATTATTCATAATACCACCTTCAGAAATAGTTTCAATTTCAAATGAACTAGTGACATTAAAAATAGCATTATTAGGATCACTTGGTAAAGTAATAGTTAAATCAGAACCTGAAGTTGCACCCATTGAACCTGAAAATATTGTATAAACATCTCCCGGAGCATATCCTGCACCTGCGCTACTACTTATAGTGATAGAATCAATTGTACCACCTGGATTACCAGATAATACTACTGTTGCTGTAGCACCCGTTCCGACACCATCTGAAGATGTAAGTGGAACATTAGCATGAGTTGCGTTACTACCACTCTCAATACCCGACCCAAAAGAAGTAAGTACTGCAGCAGCTGCAAAAGGATCACCTCCTATACTTTGAGCACTTGAAGCAGTTGCTTCACTAAAAGAACCACTAGTAACACGAGTTACGGTTAAAGTAGTTCCTCCGTTTTGGAAATAATTATTTGCTGAAATTGAAGTTAAGTAAGAATAAATTCTTGATCCACTTTCTAATTCTCCACCAAAAATAGATAAATAGTCACTGTATGAACTAACTATTGTTGGTACTTCTACTGGTCCTCTTGTTGTAGGTCCTATAATAGCCGCTCCTCTTTGTTGAGGTTGACCCGTTATAAACGATTGATCATTTTCTCTTGCTAATACACCTGGAGATAATATAGTCTCTGCCATCTTTATATTTTATTTTAAAAATTTATTTTGTTATAAATATGACAACCCTTAGTAAAAAACTATTTTGATTTAGTAAATTCTCCTGTTTCTAGGTTAATATTACCTTCACCATATTCTTTTTGTAATTTTTTGCCTACTTTATCTTGTTCCTCTTGTAAATCTGCTAATTGAGTAAGAACTTCACTTCTTTGTCCTTCTATTATAGCTTTTTGAAAATCAACTTGACCTAGGGCAAAAACTAGTTCATTACTTGATTGTTGATAACTTTTTAATTGACTTAATGTTTCTTCTGATAACTTAATGACTTCACTCATGTTTTTATTGTTTGATGTTTATAAATATATATTTTTACTTTAAAAATTATTGTTTGTTTACTGATTCTATGATTTTATTTATATTAAATATTTCCCCTAGATCATTATAGGCAATAGACGAAACATCTTGCGCTAGGCCGAATGGTTGGTATATTGATTGTTGATCTTGGGGTGTTTTTGTAAAAGGATTTGCTACAATATTATCATGCATTTTATAACCAAATACTTCAGGTTTAGTTGTAACCCAACAAACTGTAGATTTTATATTTACTGCTGCTGCTAAATGTTGAGCAAAAGAATCTATTAATAAACGTTTAGTAGATAGTTTTAATAAAATAGCTATACTTCTAAAACCATCTAGTGCTTGCATAGTGTCGGGATAAATTTTCTGATCCTGTCTTTTTATATGTACTATTGTATAATCATTTTTATAATAATTGATTAATTCTAATATTGTAGGTTCAGGTAAATCTCTTGTCCATGAATATTGAAATCCTTGTTCTGCTGGACCTCCATTAGTTTGTAGGGCTAAGATAGGCTTATCTAATTGGTAAAATGGGGTAAAATAATCTATCTCGGGTTTTGTTAAATAAATTTCAGGTTGTTCTCCTCCATA
>Ga0181377_1000496_pt1 | contig 14662 bp, 10 predicted proteins | sample LowvirmetaG_9_FD_130160 | JGI IMG/M metagenome (GOLD analysis project Ga0181377, IMG submission 130160) | Marine viral communities from the Subarctic Pacific Ocean - Lowphox_13 viral metaG | ecosystem: Environmental > Aquatic > Marine > Oceanic | place: Subarctic Pacific Ocean | collected...
GTAAACTCTGGTTAATAGTGTATAAATATTAGTGTTATGGCAATATATGACGCTTCAAATACTAATAAAAGTAAAAAATCTGTAAGGTCTTTTTATAAAGATTTAGATTTAGACTTTACCAGAAATGTAGTTACAAATGATGTTGTAAAAATTGAAGATGTTAATGCTGTAAAAAGAAGTGTTAAAAATTTAATTCAAACTAATCATTATGAAAGACCATTCCATCCAGAATTGGGTTGTGGTATAAGAGAATTACTTTTTGAAAACTTTACACCACTTACTGGTATTTTCATAAGAAGAAAAGTAGAAGAAGTTATAACTAACTACGAACCAAGAGCAAGATTATCACAGGTTACAGTTAACGAACAACCTGATAGAAATGGAATTGAAGTGACTGTATATTTTTATGTTATGAATATACCTGAACCAGTTTCTGTAACGACACTATTACAAAGGATTAGATAACAATGGCATCAAACAAACTTTCAGTTTCAGAATTAGATTTTGATAATATAAAATCAAACTTAAAAACATTCTTACAAAATCAAGCAGAGTTCCAAGATTATGATTTTGAAGGTTCAGGTTTTGCTATTCTTTTAGACACTCTTGCATATAATACTCACTATCTAGGTTTCAATGCTAATATGTTAGCAAATGAAATGTACTTGGACAGTGCTGACATTAGAAAAAATATAGTTTCATTAGCGAAGATGTTAGGTTATACTCCAACATCACCAAAGTCGCCAACAGCAACAATTGATGTTACACTTAACAATGCTACTGGCGCAACAGTTACAATGGCAAAAGGAACCACTTTCACAACATCTATAAGTGGAACAACTTATCAATTTGTAACAAATGCTTCGCATACAATGACACCTTTAAATGGTGTTTACAAGTTTCATAGTATACCAATTTACGAAGGTACTTTAGTTACATTTAAATATACTGTAGATACTTCTGATCCAGATCAGAAATTTATTATTCCAAGTATAAATGCTGATACATCAACTCTAAAAGTACAAATACAAAATTCAGTTTCTGATACTACAACAAACACTTGGACAAAAGCTACAGGTTTAACTTCTTTAGATAATACATCAAAAGTTTATTTTTTACAAGAAGGTGAAAATGGTAAGTTTGAAGTTTATTTTGGTGATGGTATTGTTGGTAAATCTTTAGATGATGGTAACATTGTAATTTTAGAATACATTGTTTCAAATAAAGCTGAAGCAAATGGCGCTTCTTCATTTGCACTATCAGGTAGTATTGGTGGATTTACAGATGTTTCAATCGTAACAGTTTCAAGTGCTCAAGGTGGTTCAGATGCTCAATCAAAAGAGTCAATTCGATACAATGCACCATTACAATATGCAAGACAAGATAGAGCAGTTACAACAGGTGATTACGAAACACTTGTACAAGAAATATATCCAAACGCACTATCAGTTTCAGCGTGGGGTGGAGAAGATGATGAAACACCAGTTTATGGTGTAGTAAAGATTGCGATTAAAGCAGCATCAGGTTCTACACTTACTGCTACAACTAAAACAGATATTGTAACACAATTACAAAAATTTAATGTTGCATCTGTTAGACCAGAGATTGTTGATCCAGAAACTACATCTCTCATACTTAATACAACTGTAAAGTATGATGAAAAGGCAACTACAAAAACTTCAAATACAATTAAATCAGATGTCACAACCACTTTAACAAATTACAACACAAATACACTTCAACAATTTGATGGTGTGTTTAGACATTCAAAAGTTACAGGTTTAATAGATGATACAGATACAAGTATCTTATCAAACGTAACTAAATTGACTATAAGAAAATCATTTACTCCTACATTAAGCACATCTACAAGATATGATGTTTATTTTAGAAATGGTATTTTTAATCCACACACTGGACACAAATCATCTATGGGTGGTGTTATTGCTTCAACTGGTTTTAAAGTGCCAAATGATACTAATGTTTATTACCTTGATGATGACGGAAGTGGAAATATTAGAAGATATTATTTTGTAGGTTCTGTTAGAACATATGTAAATAGCACTCAAGGTACAGTTAATTATTCAACTGGTCAAATCACAATTAACTCTTTAAATGTTGCGTCAGTAGAAAATATAAGAGGCGCATCATCTACTGTTATTGAAATAACTGTAGAGCCAGAATCTTATGATATAGTTCCAGTTAGAGATCAGATTTTAGAAATAGATACAGCAAACTCAACTATCACAGTAGAGGCAGATACATTTGTCGGTGGTTCTGCTGATGCTGGTATTGGATATACAACAACATCTAATTACTAATGGCAAAGTTCACAGATAAAATATCTAACCTGATTAATCAACAGGTTCCAGAGTTCGTATTAGAACAACACCCTAAATTTTTAGAATTTATAAAAACGTATTATACGTTTATGGAATCAGCAGAGTTAGGTGTAACTTCTGTTCAAACAACAGATGGTATTTTATTAGAAACAGAAACTGCACAAGAGAACCAATTAATTTTAGATGGTTCTCGTATTGATACAGATAGAACACAATTAGATGCAGATGATAAACTTCTTTTAGAAACTTCTACTTATGGAAAGTTTACTAGAGGTGAAACTATCACAGGTCAAACTTCAAATGCAACTACAACTGTACTTGCTGAAGATTTAGATAATAATAGACTTTACATATCAGCACAAGATAAGTTTATAGATGGTGAAACAGTTGTAGGCGCTAGTTCTAACGCTACAGCGATTATTAATAATTATAAACCAAATCCAGTAAACAATATACAAGAGTTATTAAATTTTAGAGATCCTGATAGAGCTATTTCAAACTTCTTAACAAATTTTAGAAATGAGTTTTTAAATACACTACCAGAAACATTAAGTAATGGCGTTGACAAAAGAAAGTTAATTAAAAATGTTAAATCATTATACCGAGCAAAAGGTACTAATAGAGGACACCAATTATTTTTTAGATTATTGTTTGGAGTAAATTCAGAAACAATATATCCTAGAGAACAAATGTTAAGAACATCTGATGGTACTTGGGATACAAAAAAGATATTAAGAGCAATTGGAACTGTTGGTGATACAGCAAATTTAGTAGGTAGAACAATAACAGGCGAAACATCAGAAGCCTCAGCAGTAGTTGAAAACGTATTTAAATTTCAAATTGGTACGACTCAAGTATCTGAATTAATTTTAAATGATGATACTATTTCAGGTACTTTTCAAATAAGTGAAGTTGTAAGAGGTACAATAAATGATGAGTCTGATATTTTTATCAAAGCAACTATTACAGGTATTCCTAAAACAATTTCTATAACTAATGACGGAAATTTATATACAGAAGGAGATAGTGTATCAGTTAGTGGTGGTGGTAACGGAGCAATTATTCAAGTAGATTCTGTTGGAAGAGGTGGTATTACAGATTTCGTTATTGCAACAGCAGGGTCTGGTTATGCGATTGGTGATGCTATAACTTTTACAAACACAGGAACAGGTGGAGGAAGTGCCAGTGCAAAAGTATCAGTAGTTAATGGAGGATTTACGCAAGAAACTTCAACATCTACTGTTGATGACCATATTGTTTTAGAAGATGAAACAACAAAAGGTGATCCATACACAGGAAATAAAGTTGTACAAGAAAGTGGTACTGGTAGTGGCGATATTACAGATATTAGAATTATATCAAATGGAAATAATTACAAATCTTTACCTACTGTAACAGTAACTTCAAGTAGCGGATCAAGTGCAGTTGTATTTGCAAACAGTACAGATGTAGGTAGAGTATTAGGATTAAAGATTGTTGAATCAGGCGCAGGTTATGAAGCATCTCCATCGCCACCTACATTACTATTACCAAGTTATGTTATTGTTTCAGGTGTTTCAGGTACATTCCAAGTTAATGAAACTGTAACAGGTATTGATGCAACATCAACAGCAGTAACTGCTACTGTTGTTTCATTTACAGCAGGTACAGGTATATTAAAAGTTTCTAGTCCGACTGGACAATTTGCTGAAAAATCAACAATCACATCTACAAGTGGTGCAACAGCAACAATTGAAAAAAATGATTTAGGTACAGCGACAGTGTCAATTGGAGCTGTTGTTGATACTACAGGTACTTACATTAACCAAGATGGTCACTTATCTGACGACTCAATGAAGATACAAGATAGTTTATATTACCAAGACTTTTCTTATGTAATTAAAGTTGGTCGTTCAATAACCGACTGGAGAGATAGTTTTAAAAAGACAGTACACACATCAGGTTTCTTTTTTTCAGGACAAGTTAATATAGAAACGCAAGTTGATGCTAGATTAAGAAGTTTCAATACAATTAATTCTGGTGTTGAGATTGAAGGTATACAAACAGTATTAAATACATTATTCTCAACAATCTTTGGAAGAAGATTAGGAACAACTACTGATGATACAAGTTTAAGAGTTAATCCTCTATTAGGTGTTGATCCAGACTTTACTGATTCAACTAGTGAGCATTTCACACCAAATACTAGAGATGTTACTTTAACTCAAACCATAACTTTAAAAAATGTTGGTGGAGTAATAAAAGAAGTAACGGATATTAGAAGTAATACAACAAAATATGGTGTACCTGTAGCGGGTCCTACTTTACACAGTATTAATAAATTAATATTAGGTGAACATTTTGCTAATAGAATAACAATAGATCAATTAAACGGTTTAACACTAACTGGAACAAAAAATAGTAGTATTGACGGTGAACAAGTAACAATGGGTGATTTTAACTTTAAATTAAAATCTGATTTTGCGATACCAGCAGAAGTATGGCAAGTATCTAGTGATAGTTTTGATGAAGATAGAGATACTTTTGATGAAACTAATATAACTTTTGATGCTGCTTAAAAATCATTATAAATATATTAAGTAAAGGAATAAAAACGTGGCAAAACAAACAATTAATATCGGATCAACGGCAAATGATGGAACAGGTTCTACTATTAGAGCTGGTGGTGATTTAATTAACGATAACTTTAACGAAATTTATTCAGCGATCGGTACTGGATCAGCAATACAGTTTAATTTATCAGGTGTATCAAATGGTGATGGGTTAATATATAATAACTCTAATTCCAGATATGAACCTAGTAGTCTTGTTATCACTACTACAAATACAAAAACACTTGAAAATAAGACTATCGCTCTAGGTAGTAATACTGTTTCAGGTACTACTGCTCAGTTTAACGCTGCCCTTTCAGATAATTCTTTTGCGACATTAGCAGGTTCTGAATCATTAACAAATAAAACATTTAATACTACAAACACATTCCCAGCATTAAGTTTGTTAGATGAGGGTTCAACAGCAGGTACAGTATCTTTAGGTGGTACTTTAAGAATTAATGGTGATGCGAGTATAGCAGCTGCTGTGTCAGGTAGTACATTTACTATCTCTTTACAATCAGGTATAGACGCAGCGAAAATCGCTGATGGTTCTATATCAAATACAGAATTTCAACATCTAAATGGAGTAACGTCAAATATACAAACTCAAATTACCGCAATATCTGGAGGATTAGGGGCAATTGTCGCTGCAATTGCAATAGGATAATTTGAAAACTAGTATAAATATGAATAAGGAAAGACAAAAATGCCAGCAATAATAACTAACAAATTTAGAATACATAACGCAGAGAAATTTTCAACTGCATTAACAGGTTCTTCAAATATCTTTTATTTGGGTATAGGAAAACCACAGGCTCACGGTACTTCAACTAGACCTGATGCAAGAACAGATAACGAGGGTACGGATACTGCTCCTATAACACCCGCAGATTCTATACAAGAAGAATTTTATACTTTTGATGATTTACTTGCAGCAAAAAAAGTAACATCATCAGATATATCATTTGCTATTCCAAGAAGAAATTGGACAACAGGTACAACTTACGATTATTACAGACACGATTATGGTAATAGAATAACAGGTGGTACTTCTACTCAAACAGCTTCAAGTGGTGCTACTAGTTTATGGGACTCTACTTTTTATGTTGTTACAGATGATTACAATGTTTACAAATGTATAGATAACGATAATGGTACTGCTTCAACAGTAAAACCTACTGGAACACTTTCTACTATTATAACTTTAGGAGATGGTTACCAGTGGAAATATATGTACACACTATCTGCTTCACAACAAGTTAACTTCTTATCTACTGACTTTATGGCAGTAGCAACAAATTCAACTGTATCATCTGCCGCAGTAGATGGTGCGATCAATAAGGTAAAAATTAAAACTGCTGGTTCAGGTGGTACAAACGGTACACACGCTAACATTAATATTAGAGGTGATGGTTCAAGTGGTAAAGTTTCAGTAACTATTGCGGGTGGCGCAGTAACTGCAGTTACAGTAACAGCTGCTGGTACAGGTTATACATATGGTTATATTAGAGTAGCAGATATTAATTCTGCTGGTGGTGGTTCTTTATCTGGTTCTGAACTAGATTGTATTATTGAACCAAAAGGTGGACACGGATTTAATGCAGTAGAAGAATTAGGTGGTTTTTATGTAATGTTAAATACTAACTTTGAAGGTGCAGAAACTTCAAATTCAGGTGACTTTACAACTGCTAACGATTTTAGAAAAATAAGTTTAATTAGAGATCCTAAATCAGGTGGTTCAGCTGCCTCGGCAACAACATTAAGAGGAACAAAAGCAGTTCTATTAACAGGTTCGCCAGGTTCTTTTACAGTTGATGAAGAAATAAATCAAGCAACAACTGGCGCAGTCGGTAAAGTTGTAGAATATGATTCAACAAATAAAATATTATACTACATACAAACTAGATTTAACGATCAAGGTGTAGATGCGAATGGTAATCTAACAGCGTTTTCAGGTGCGAATGCTATTACAGGTCAAACTTCAAGTGCTGCTGGTACACCATCAACTTCATCAAGTACGGTTGATAATGTAGCATTTACAAGTGGTTATAATTCAGGTGAGATTGATGCAGATACTGGTGATGTAATATATATTGAAAATAGATCACCAATAACAAGAGCTTCAGATCAAACTGAAAACGTAAAATTGATAATTGAATTTTAGAGGGAAATAAATGCCAAGTCCAACAGACTTTAACCTCTCGCCATATTATGATGACTTTACGGAAAGTAAAAAGTTTCATAGAATACTTTTCAGACCGTCATTTGCAGTTCAAGCGAGAGAATTAACACAGTCACAAACACAATTACAAAACCAGATCGAAAGAGTATCTGATCATCTTTTTGATAAAGGTGCAATGATTATTCCAGGTGAAATTGGTTATGACTTGGATTACTATGCCGTTAAGTTAACAAGTTTAGGTTCTGGTAATACATTAGCGCAATTTACGAATGGTACAGTTTTAACAGGTGGTTCTTCAGGTGTTAAAGCAGAAGTTGTAAATACAGCAGCGACAGATGGTACTGATCCAGATACTGTATTTGTAAAATATAGAGATAGTGGTACATCTAAAACAGCAACATCTTTTTCAAACGGAGAAACAATTACTGGAACAAATAGTGATAGTGTTTCATTATCTGCTGTTGTTAATTCAACTGCCACAGGTTGTGCAGCAGAAGTACAAGAAGGTGTTTATTACATAAATGGATTTCACGTTCAAGTTACAAATCAAACTATAATACTAGACAAATATACTAACACTCCTAGTTACAGAGTAGGTATGACAGTTACAGAATCTTTTGTAACTCCGAATGATGATGCTAGTTTAAATGATAATGCCGCAGGTTCTTCAAACGCAAATGCGCCAGGCGCTCACAGATTTAAAATTGATTTAACATTAACCAAAAAGACATTAACATCTACTGAAGATTCAAACTTTGTAGAATTGTTAAGACTATCAAATGGTATATTACAAAATAGAGTTAGAACAACTGAATATGCTGTATTAGAAGATACATTTGCTAGAAGAACATATGACGAATCAGGTGATTACACAGTAAAACAATTTGAAATTGATGTTAGAGAACACTTAAAAAATACAGGTAGTTCAGATGCAGATATTGTAAGAGGTATTTTTACTTCAGGTAATGGTGGTGATTCAACTAAACTTGCTATTGGTTTATCACCAGGTAAGGCATATATTAAAGGTTATGAAATAGAAAAATTAGCGACAACATATATTCCAGTTGATAAGGCTAGAGATTTTGATACTCAAAATGCTTTTCAAACAAGATTTGATGTAGGTAACTTTGTAAATGTTACAAACGTCTTTGGACAACCTGATACAACTTTTGTATCTGGTGAAACAGAAGCATTTAAAAGAATTAATTTTTATAGTGAAGCAACAAGTGCACGTGGTACAGAAAATGCTAGTTCAGAATCAAGTATCAATACAATCGGTAGAGCAAAGTCCAGAGGTTTTGAATACGCATCTGGTACAGCAACATCAAACATATTCGTAAGTTCAAGTTTAACATCAGCAATATACAGACATTATATGTTTGATATTAATATGTTTACACACTTGAACATAACTACTGCTCAGTCATTCACAACTGGTGAAGTAATTACAGGTGGTACTTCAGGTGCGACAGGTACTTTAGAATCAATATCTACTACCGAAACAACTGCTGTTTCTGGTATATCAACAGCAAGTCCAGGTGTTTGTACATCAACAGGTCATAATTTAAAAGAAGGACAACAAATTAAATTTAGCGCTATCAGTGCTGCTAACAATTCTACAGCAATGACAACTGCTCAAATATTTACTGTTAGAAACCCTGCTACAAACACATTTGAATTATTTGAAAGTGATGGTACAACTGCTACAAATATTACATCTTTTAGTTCAGCGGGTAATGCTGTACACGGTGTTGTTATTTTATCAAGTGTTAATGGTGACTTTGTTGCTGGTGAAACAATCACTGGTGGTACATCATCTAATACAGCAGCAATACAATCTGACGCAGTAGGATTTAAAGGTGTTACAAATTTTGACTTCCCACAAGTTAAACAAATTGGTATGGCAGGTTCGCCAACTTACACAGCAGATACTGCACTTGATGTAACAAACGGATCAAATCTTACATTAACTGGCACATTATCAGTCGCAAACTCTGGTACTGCTGTTACAGGTTTCAATACAAGATTTACAGAAGAATTAAAAGTAGGTGATTCAATATCATTTACTACAAACGGTGGTACTTCTTTAACTAGAATAGTTGAAGCTATAATTAGTAATACTTCAATAACATTATCTGCTGCTGTTGGTGGTAGTGATGTATCAACAAAAACAATTGCAACAAGAAGAAGAGCAATCATACAATCACCAGAAAAAAATGTTTCTATATTTAAGTTACCATATGAAAATATTAAAACTTTAAAAACGACTGCAAATGGTGGTTTGACAGATACAAGTTACAGCGCAAGAAGACAAGTAGTTATAAACTTATCAGGTGGTTCTGAAACAATTACTGCTGGAACAAACGAAATATTCCCTAGTTTAGATGAAGGTGATTACACAGTTTCAGTTATGTCAGCAAGTGGAAGTGCTGTTCTAGGAGATGTATTAAGTTTAAGTGGAAATAACCACGAAGGAAGTGCTATCTTTACATTAGGTGGTTCGCCTACAGGTAAACAGTTAACTTTAGATTTTGGTTCAAATTATGGAAGTGCAAAACTAAAAGTAACGTTTACTGTAAATAAATCAAGTACAGCTGCTAACTCAAAAACAAAAACTCTAAATGAAGATCAAACATTACAAGTTTCTACTTTAGCAGCAATTACAAAACAAGGTGGTATTAGTTTAGGTAAAGCTGATATTTTCAAATTAAATGCAGTTTATATGGCAGCAGATTTTTCTACTAACGCAACTTCTAGTAATACAAATATCACTACTAGATTTGAGTTAGATAATGGACAAAGAGATAACTTCTATGACATTGGTAGAATAAAATTAAAAACTGGTGAGTTAACTCCAACAGGTAGAATATTAATTGACTTTGATTATTTCACACACGGCGCTGGAGATTACTTTGATGTAGATTCATATTCAGGTGTTGTTGATTACGAAGCCATACCACAATATACATCAGATACAACTGGTGAAGTATATGAATTAAGAGATAGTTTAGACTTTAGACCAAGAGTTGGTGCATCATCTACAATCAATTCAGGTGGACAAGATAGAAAATGGCAAACTGTTGATAGTGCTTTAGATACAGAGGCATCAACAGTAAACATAGTTAAATTTGAATCAAATGTAACAACAGACCACGAATTTTATTTACAAAGAGTAGATAAAATCTTTTTAGATAAAGAAGGTAACTTTAAAGTATTAAAAGGTTCAAGTGCATTAAGTCCAGAAATTCCTGGAATATTAGACAATGCAATGCACTTATATACTTTGTTTATTCCAGCATATACGTTAGATGTTGCTGATGTAGGTATTGAAGCAGTAGATAATCGAAGATATACAATGAGAGATATTGGTCGATTAGAAAAAAGAATAGAAAACGTTGAATATTATACTCAACTTTCTTTATTAGAATCAGCAGCACAATCTTTACAAATACAAGACGCAGATGGTTTTGATAGATTTAAAAACGGATTTATTGTAGATAACTTTACAGGTCACGGTATAGGTGATGCTGGTAATTTAGATTACAAAGTTGCTATGGATTATGCGAGAGGTGAAATGCGACCAACATTCCACGAAGACGCAATATCACTAATTGAAAGAGATGATGATGGTACTGCAATAGTTGACGCTGATAGAACAGCATCAAATTATCAAAAGACTGGTGATCTAATTACTTTACCATACACGGAAGCAACTTTAATAGATCAACCATATGCAAGTAAAACTGTTAATGTTAACCCATTTGGTATCTTTACATTTATTGGTTCAATCGCTTTAACTCCAACAAGTGATGAATGGAAAGAAACTGAAAGAGCACCAGAGTTAGTAATTAACAATGATGATGGTTCTTGGGATACTTTAGTTAAAGAATCAGGTAATCCAAATTTACAATCAGTTGAATTAGGTACAATTTGGAATGAATGGCAAAATCATTGGACAGGTGTATCAACATCTAATAGTACAGAACAATATAGAGAAAGAGCTGGTCACGGTTGGAGAGTAATGCAACGTGATATACAAACTACTACAAGAACAGGTACAAAAACAAGAGTTGGTATTAGACAAGTATTAGTTCCTAAAACAGTAACACAAAATATAGGTGATAGAATTGTATCAATAGCATTTGTTCCATTTATTAGAAGTAGAGATGTATCATTTAGCGCAACAAGATTAAAACCAAATACAAGAGTATATCCATTCTTTGATACAGAAGATATTTCAACATACATTACGCCTACAGGTGGTAGTGCTGGCGATCCAATATTAACAGATTCAAATGGAGCAGTTTCAGGTACTTTCGCAATTCCTGATCCAAAAGTTAACGCAAACCCTAGATGGAGAACAGGTCAAAGAGTCTTTAGATTGACAAGTTCATCTACAAACGATTTAACTTCTGCACCAGAAACAGCAGCGAATACTGAATACTTCGCAACAGGTACAATTGAAACAGTACAAAATACAATTATTTCAACAAGAACAGCGGGTGTAGAATTTAGAGCGACAAATGAAACAGAAGCAGTTACACAAACAAGTGTTCAAAGAGGTGCTTCACGTCAAGTAGGTTACCACGATCCTTTGGCAGAAACATTTATGATAGATGATGAGGGTGGTGTATTCTTAACTTCAATAGATATTTACTTTAGTTCAAAAGACGCAAATATTCCAGTAACTTTACAAATAAGAAATACTGTAAACGGTTATCCTGGACAACAAATATTACCTTTCGCTGAAAAAACTTTAAATCCAGGTTCTGTAAATACAAGTACAGATGGTACAACAGCAACTACATTTACTTTTGATAGTCCAGTTTATGTACAAGAAAATACAGAATACGCTTTTGTATTAATGGCAAACTCTACTGATTACAATGTATATGTAGCGAGATTAGGTGATACTGCTTTAGATTCAGATAGAACAATCTCACAACAACCATATGCTGGTGTATTCTTCAAATCTCAAAATGGTGTTACTTGGTCGGCAGATCAAAACGAAGATATTAAGTTTAAAATTAAAAGAGCAGAATTTAGTAACGTTACAGGTACAGTTACATTAACAAATGATACTTTAGGTAGTAGAACATTAAAAACTAATCCATTAAGAACAACAAGTGGTTCTAAAGAAATTACAGTTTTCCATCCTAATCACGGAATGAACGGTACATCAAACAATGTTACAATTTCTGGTTTATCTTCAGGTTCTTATAATGGCATAGCGCATGGTGATATTAACGGAACGTACAATAGTATAAAAGATATTACATTAGATAGTTATGTTATAACTTCAGGTAGTTCTAGTAATGCCACAGCGACAGGTGATATTGGTGGTACCGCAGTAACTGCTACACAAAATAGAACATATGACGTAATAAACTTAGCGGGTATTCAAACGATGCAATTACCAGGAACAGATATTAATTTCTATATAAGACCTACAACAGGTAAATCTATTCACGGTTCTGAAACAGAATTTAGTTTGACATCAAACACAAACAAAGTTGCAGTTGTGAATAATGATAATATTTACTTTACAGCACCAAACGCTGTAGCGAGTGAGATAAATGAAACAGAGGAAATGTCAAGTAATAAATCTTTCTGGACAATATTAGAGTTCTCTACAACAAATACTAAATTGTCACCAGTATTAGATACACAAAGAATGAGTGCATTTACAATTTCAAACAGATTAAATAATCCAACTAATAGTAATACACCAAGTTATGTTGCAGATACAGCGAATATAGGTACATCTTCAGCAGCAGTTTATTTAACTAAACCAATTACATTAGAAAATTCATCAACATCATTAGACGTAAGATTATCTCAAAACGTAAGATCAAGTTCAAGTGTTAAAGTTTACTTTAGAGTATCTGGACCTGATGAAGTAAGAAATATAGAAGATTTAAATTGGACACCATTTAATAGTGACGGAAGTGAAGATACAACAGTCACTCCTGCTGAAGACGATACTACATTTAAAGAATACAAATATTCAGCAAGTGATATAAATGACTTTACAAGTTTCCAAATTAAAATTGTATTAACAGGATCAGTTTCATCATATCCACCTATTGTAAAAGATATGAGAGCAATTGCATTGGCGGTATAAGATGGCAATATTAAAAGTAAAAGGACACAGTAATTTAGTAAGAGATACTAGATCAAATGGTATTGTACATACAAATTCATCAGAATATAGTTTGTATATGGCAAGAGTTAGAGCGAGAGAGAAACAAGGCGATGAAATAAGAAGTGCTGTAAAAGAAATAAATAATTTAAAAGCAGAATTAAGAGAAATTAAAAGTTTAATTAAGGGAGTAGTAAACAAGTAAGATGGCGATACGAAGTGTAGCAACAACTGATACTTTAAATACGTTTAGAACCACGTTCAATACTTTAGGTACTGACGTAGGTGATTTAACTACTTTAAATACCACTCACAAATCAACTATTGTAGGTGCTGTTAATGAAGCATTAGGTGCGACATTTACATTTACTTTAAGAGATGAAAGTTCAACGACTCAAGTTATTCAAGGTAATGATACTCTAAACGTTGTAGGTTCAGGAGGTGTTGCAGCTGTAGTATCTGCAACTGATACTTTAACTATATCTTTAGATTCAGCAATTAGTGGTTTGACTAGTTTTTCTAGTGCATCAATTAACGCTACTTCAACATTAACAGAAAATAATGTTAGAGTTGCAACAAAACCTTTTGCGATTGCTCAAGCGATAGCATTAGGGTAGACAATTTTATAACTAAATATAGTTATAAAAATTATAAAAAAGTACATTATTCGTATAAGACCGATAACAATTAATGTATAAATAGTAATATATCGGTCGATATGACTAACAAAAAAATAGGTTAACAATGGCTAACGATTTTAAAAGACAAGTAAAAGCAGATGTAGGCACATCAACAGGTGCTTCGGCAGATGCGGTATATTCAGTTCCTGCTGGGGCTGGTTCATCTGCACTAGAATCAATCGTTATCGGCATTTCAGTTTGTAATAAAAACGCTTCCGAAAGAACAGTTGGATTATTTTTAGATAACTACGATGGATCTAATGATGGTTACATTGTAAAAGCTTTAAAAGTTCCAGGAAATACTACAGTTGAAATTATGTCAGGTAACAAAATAGTTTTACAAAACAGTGGATCAGCAGGTGATGTATTAAGAGCAGAGGCTTCTGCTGGATCATCAATAGATGTTGTATTATCTGTTTTAGAAGACGTGTAATAAATAAATATAGAATAAGAGAATAAAATGGTAAGATACATTCAACCAAAAGACAGACCAACTGAAATAAATGTAAGGTCTGCTACAGGCGATGGGTCAACTACAGGTTTCACAGTTACTCAAAAGCCAACGACAGATTATACTATTTCTGGTACGACTTTGACTTTTGGGACTGCACCAGCGGCTAGTGATGTTATAGTGATAAGGGAATTACCAATTTAAGGAAAATATAAATGACACAAATTAGAGAATCAAACATTTTAGGAGCTTTAGTAACAACTCTTAAAGA
>Ga0181377_1000497_pt1 | contig 14658 bp, 27 predicted proteins | sample LowvirmetaG_9_FD_130160 | JGI IMG/M metagenome (GOLD analysis project Ga0181377, IMG submission 130160) | Marine viral communities from the Subarctic Pacific Ocean - Lowphox_13 viral metaG | ecosystem: Environmental > Aquatic > Marine > Oceanic | place: Subarctic Pacific Ocean | collected...
ATGAAGGAATGGTTGCTATTTATATCAACGAGTATAGTTATCAGTCTAATTTCCGTATTGATAAAGAAATTAACATAATGGCTCTTATAGCAAAATTAATAGAATTAAAATGAAATTTAAATCATTTAATATGAAAAAGTTTTTAATATTCCTTGTAATTTGGATTAGTCAAAATTTGGCAATACCATTCTGGATGTTAGGACATATTCATTTAAGTTTAAATGTATATAAAGACCTACATGAAATAATCGCTAGTGTAGGTATGAATATTTTAGTAGCGATTGGATTTTATCTTGATTATAAACAAAACAGTAACAATTAAATTAAATTAAAATGAGTGAAAAACAAAACATGCAAATGAATGTTGATTTGAAATCAACAACAGCAATTGAGGGAACTGATGGTAATCATATCTTTCAACAAGGTGTATTACTTAGAAAGGTATCTAAGTTTGTAGTAGGAGCGGATGAAGACGCTGTAATGCCTATCCCAGTATTTTTTGATACAGTATCTGGTAAGGTACTAGAATCAACAGTACCTGTAGAGCTTAGAGAAGAATACAAAGATATTACTCTTTAATGTCTCAAATCGAGGTAAAAAACATATTTGATTGGTTGGAGGAGATAACTTACAAGAAATCTCCTCCATCAAATTTCTCACAAGCTTCGTGGGATAAGTGGAATTCTTACATGATACATAGATACGTATCAATGTATATAGGTTACATTGATGTTGCAAACTATGTACAAAAAATTAACCCACAAAATAAACAACAAATATATTCAATTTACCGAGAAATGATTCCAAAAAAGAAAACCTGGCTTAAATACATTAAAAATCAAAATAAAAGAAATTATCAAGAATTAGCTGAATACGTAGCTGAATATTTCCATTGTTCGCTTGGAGAAGCAGATCATTATATTGATATTTTAAGACGTGTTGGAGTAGAGAATATCTTATGGGATATGGGAGTTGAACAAAAAGAAATAGATAAATTATTTAAAAAAGCAGAATTATGAGTAAATTAAGAGATATGCTCTATACCTCAGCAATAGCTGATAAAGCAAAGGCATTATTATCCTTAGAATTACTAGAACAAAACCCTGCAGGAATTGGAGATCATTCAACAGAAGATTTCTACAAAAATGCTGAAGAAGCACTTGCTATGTTAGCCGATGCTGATGAGAGGTTAGAAACAATAGAAAAATATTTAGATCAAAAAGAAGTTATTTAATAATATGAAGAAAGCAAGTTATGATGAAATTATAGGGTCAACAGTTGGTGACTTTGAAAAAATGTATCCTGAATTAGCAAAAGAATTTAAAGTAATTCAAAAAGAACAATATGAATTATTTGCTGGTAAAATGTTAGACTATGGTTTAGGTAATATTGCTTTAGGGTCTACACTCGAGGAAGAAGAAGATGTGCAACTATCATTGACTGGGATTTGGTTGCGTTGTAATGACAAGATAAACCGCCTAAAAAACATGCTTAAACGTAAAGGTAAGAGTTATGTTACTGATGAACCTATGATAGATAGTTTTATAGATATTTCTAATTATGGAGTCATAGCTCAATTAGTAATGAGGAATAAATGGAAAAAATAAGTTGTGGGAAAAAAGAAAAAATTACCTCAAATTGTAAAAGAAATAAGAGCATATAAACCTGATGAGATAAATTACTCATATCAGAAAAATGTATCATATTCTCAATTCTCTATGTATAGGAGTTGTCCCCATAAATGGGCTCTCCAATATAAAGACGGACATAAGATATTTTCATCTACAGTTCACACTGTATTTGGAACAGCTTTACATGAAGTACTCCAACATTATTTAGATGTAATGTATGAAGAAAGTGGTGCGGCCGCTGATAGATTAGATATTTACACAATCTTTGAGGATGCTTTAAGAGAAGAATATAAAGTTCAATATAAAAAAAATAAAGGTCAACATTTTAGTTCATCTGAAGAATTAAGAGAATTTTATGAAGATGGTGTTGAAATTTTAAAAACTTTTAAAAAGAAAAAAGGACAATACTTTACAAAAAGAGGATGGTATTTAGTAGGTTGTGAAATTCCCGTTATGGTTACTCCGAATAAGTTTTATAATAATGTTATATATCAGGGTTATTTAGACATTGTAATGTATCATGAACCTACCCAAACCTTTAAAATCATAGATATTAAAACATCTACTCGTGGTTGGAATGATAAAACTAAAAAAGATGAAGATAAACAATTTCAACTAGTATTATATAAAAAATTCTTCTCAGAACAATTTAATATTCCAATTGAAAATATTGATGTAGAATTCTTTATTGTAAAACGTAAGGTATATGACCACCCAGATTTCATAATACCAAGAATACAGACATTTAAACCTGCTTCTGGTAAAGTAAAATTAAATAAAGCTACTAAGTCTTTAAATAGTTTTATTGAAGAAGTATTTAATAAACAAGGATATAAAGATAAAAATTACACTCCAACTCCATCAAAATGGAATTGCACTTTTTGTCCTTTTAGAGATAACCCAGAATTGTGTGGAGTGGCGCAGTAAAAATTGTATATTATAAATAATAAATTAAAAATTATGAGTAACAAAGAAATGACCTTAACAAGTGTAAAAGTCCAAAGTGACTTGTTTGAGAATTTCAAAATTGAATGTGTAAAACGTAAATTTTCATTTCAAAAACTTTCAGATAGAGCAATTCATTTGTTCTTAACAGATGAAGATTTTAGGAAAAAAATTACTAACCATACAAATTTGGAGTTAACAGAAAAATAAATCACATTATGAAAGAAGGTTATATTAAACAATCAGATAGGAAAAAAATATTACTCCTAACTGATGATATTAGAGTACATTCAGGTGTTGCTCAAATTGGTAGAGAAATGGTTTTACACACTTCTCATAGATATAATTGGGTACAATTAGCAGGTGCTGTAAAACATCCTGATAAAGGTAAAAGAATTGATCTATCAGCTGATAATGATAAAATTGCTGGTATTGATGATTCTTCTGTTATCTTATACCCAACGGATGGTTATGGAAACCCAGATTTACTAAAAAGTGTTATAGAAACTGAAAAACCAGATGCTATTTTCTTAATTACAGATCCAAGATATTTTCAATGGGTGTTTGCAATGGAAAATCAAATAAGAAAAAACATTCCTATTGTTTATCTTAATATTTGGGATAGTATGCCTGCTCCTATGTACAATAAAGAATTCTATGAATCATGTGATGCTTTATTTGGGATATCAAAACAAACAAAAGCAATTAATGAAATTGTTTTAGGTGATAAAGCTAAAGATAAAGTTATTAAATATGTTCCTCATGGTTTAAATAATAAAATGTTCCGTCCTTTAGATAGAACAGATGAACAATTGCAAAAATTTAGAAAGCATTTATCTAAAGGCAAAGATTGTGATTTTATGTTATTATTTAACTCAAGAAATATTAGGAGAAAATCAATCTCAGATACTATTTTAGCTTGGAAATTATTTTTAGATGAATTACCTAAAGAAAAAAGAGAAAAATGTACACTAGTTCTTCATACAGAACCTGTGAGTGAACATGGAACTGATTTAGGAGCAGTTATTGAATATTTCTTTCCTAATGGTGATGGTAATGTTGTAATATCCGCAGATAAACTTTCAACAGAACAGATGAATATGTTGTATAATTGCGCTGATAGTGTTATTTTGATTTCATCAGCTGAAGGATGGGGATTAGCATTAACTGAATCATTATTAACTGGTACTCCGTTTATTGCTAATGTGACAGGTGGAATGCAAGACCAAATGCGTTTTGAAGATGAAAATGGTGATTGGATTAATTTAGATAAAAATGTTCCTTCAAATCATAGAGGTACCTATACAAAACATGGGAAATGGGTATTGCCAACATTCCCAACTAATTTATCAATTGTTGGATCCCCAGTTACACCTTACATTTATGATGATAGATGTTCTTTTGAAGATGCTTCTGAGAAAATTATGGAAATGTATAAGATGGGAGATGAAGAAAGAAGAGAAAGAGGTAAAGCAGGTATGGAATGGGCTTTATCAGATGAAGCAGGATTTACATCAGAAAAAATGTCTAATCGAATTATAGAAGGATTAGATGAGTTATTTGATACATGGACACCTAGAGAAAAATTTGAATTTCTAAAGGATACTGACTTTGAATCAAGAGTTTTAAAACATGAAATAATTTATTAAATGAAAAATACATTTTACGTAAGTTGCCCTATTGACACATATTCAGGATATGGAGCACGTTCTAGAGATTTTGTTAAAGCTTTAATCAAAAGCGAAAAATATGATGTTAAAATCTTACCACAAAGATGGGGAGGTACTCCATTTGGTTTTATTAAAGATCATCACAAAGAATGGGGATTTTTAAATTCACATATTTTAAATTTACCTAATAACCAATTAGATCAACAACCTGATATTTGGTGTCAAGTAACAGTACCTAATGAATTTCAAAAAGTTGGAAAGTATAACATTGGACTTACAGCAGGAATTGAAACTACAGCATGTGCTCATCAATGGATTGAAGGTTGTAATAGAATGGATTTAATTTTAACTTCATCCAATCACAGTAAAGAAGTTTTTGAAAGAACATCTTATAATGGTAAAAATCAACAAACAGGTCAAGAAGTTACAATTAAATTAACCACACCATGTAAAGTTTTAATTGAAGGTGCTGATTTAGATGTTTATAAAGATATTAATACAAAAGATATCCAAAACCAAGAATTATTTGATAAGATTAATTCTATTCCTGAATCATTTGCATATTTGTTTGTAGGTCATTGGATGAAAGGTCAATTAGGGGAAGATAGAAAGAATGTTGGGTTGCTTATTAAAGCATTTTATGAATTATTTAAAAACAAGAAAAAGAAACCAGCATTAATTTTAAAAATGAGTGGTGCTGGATCTAGTTATATGGATAGATATGAAATGCAAAAAAGAATACAATCTATTCGTAATAGTGTTCCTGCATCTCAATTACCTAGTATTTATCTACTTCATGGTGAGTTTAATGATTCTGAAATAAATGAATTATACAATCACCCAAAGGTTAAATCCATGGTAAGTTTAACTAAAGGTGAAGGATTTGGTAGACCATTACTTGAATTTAGTTTAACTAATAAACCTGTAATTGCTACAAATTGGTCAGGTCATACCGATTTTCTTAAAAAAGATTTTACACAATTGATGGGAGGTAAATTAACTAAAATCCACCAATCAGCACAACAAAAGGATATGCTAATAGAAGGTTCAGAATGGTTTAGTGTTGATCATTCAGAAATAGGACGTTGCTTAGTTGATGTATTTAAAAATTATAAAGAATATAAAGTAAAAGGTAAACGTCAAGGGTATTATAGTAGATCTAACTTCAGCTTTTCTAAAATGGAAGAACAATTAGATGAAATTCTAACTAATAATCTCCCAAACTTCCCAGAACAAGTTACTTTATCTTTACCTCAATTTGATAGTAAACCAGCACTCCCAAAATTAAAAAAAGTATAAATGGATAATATGATAACGTGCCCTAGATGTGGGTCAGATGCTTGCTATGTTCAAGAAGTAAACCATGAAATTAAAAACTATCAATGTTATGGTTGTGGGTTTATTACAAATAGTTTATTGAAAAAAGGTTCTCAATTTTTTGAAGAACAAATGGAACTTCTTCCTAATTTGTATAAAGAATTAATGGGTGAAGATGATGAAGGAATGATTTGGATGCCTTCAACTGTTAATATGCCTGAAAAAGGAATGATATTTGCTAATGGAACTGATGGGGAAAATTGGAAATGGGGAGCAGTTAAAGCAATACCAGTAAATGAAGAAGAAAAAGAAAAATATCCAATACCAGGTAAAGAAGGAGAATTCTATAAACATAGAATGGATATGGAAACCATTAAAGAATTTGAAGAAAGAGATTATATAGAAGCTCTAGATTATATAGGAATTTTTAATAAAAACTAAAATATGAAAATAAGTTATGCTATCACAGTTTGTAATGAATTAGTAGAAATTCAAAAACTACTTCCCTATCTTCAAAATATAATAAGAAAAGAAGATGAAATTATTATCTTATATGATAAAAAGAATGGTGATAAAAAAGTAGAAGAATACTTAAGAGGAAATTCTGTTGATAATAAGAAATTTAGTTGGGTAAGTAAAAATTTTAAAGGACATTTTGCAGATTGGAAAAATCAACTAACTAAATTATGTAAGGGAGATTATATATTTCAAATTGATGCTGATGAAATTCCAAATGAAATATTAATTCAAAACCTCCCAGCTATTTTAGAAGCTAATTCTAATGTAGAAGTTTATCATGTGCCTAGAGTAAACACTGTTAAAGGATTAACTGATGAACATATTAAAAAATGGAGATGGAGAGTAGATGATAAAGGTTGGGTTAATTGGCCTGATTATCAGATGAGGATTTACAAAAATAAAACTGAAATTAAATGGAGAAATAAAGTCCATGAAGTACTAGAAGGTCATACACAATTTTCAGCTTTACCACCTCAAGAAGAATTAGCATTATATCATCATAAAGATATAGAAAGACAAGAAAAACAAAACTCCTATTACGATACATTATAAATGGAAATTAAACCAACATATAATTTAACAATATCAATAGATGATATCCATCCTGGAGAAGGTTGGGGTAAACCTGAAGATGTTCAAATGGGTTACCTTGAAGAATTAAATAAATTGTTTGGTGCTAAATTTACATTATTTATTCCTTCAAATTACCACAATCAAGCTCCTTTATCTGAGCATAAGGATTGGATAGATTGGTTAAAATCTAAGGATTATTTTGAATTAGCTGCTCACGGTCATTACCATCAATGTGAAAGGAATGATATTGGAGAATGTGAATTTTTTGAATTAGACACAACTGAAAAAGCAAAAGAAAGAGTTCAATTAATGTTAAATGAATGGAAAGCTGTAGATCATAAACCTTTAGGGTGGAGAAATCCTGGTTGGTTAGGTCATCCTCTAGCTGTTAAAGAATTAGGTAAACATTTCAAATATTCAGCTGTTCATTACCAACATAACCATAATATAAAATGGGATTGTAAAATGTTTTTTGGTGCAGATGGTATTAATACTAATGATATTAAAATTCATAATGAAGATGTTATTATGTTTCAGTCTCATATAGCTGGTGATTGGAATGATAATGTTTGGAATGAAAGAAATTTTAACCAAATGAGATTATCTTTAGACCATCTTGTTAAAAACGCAAATATTAAATTTAAAACTTTAGGTGAATTATGAGGGTAGCATTTTTCACAGAAATGAATTTTGAAGGTAAAATTCCTCGTACTCATAAAAATATGAGAACAGAATTTGCCTGGATGGTTGCCTTAAATGCTACTCACTATAATTTAAGAACTACACCCAAAGAAAATTATGATTTAGGAATTGTTGTCAATTCTAAAAACAACCCAGAATGGGTAAATGTTGAGGGTTTAAAATTGAAGTGTGAAAAAGTAGCAGTAATGCAAGAAGGACCATTTTGGTATTTTCAAGATTATCCCTTAGCAAAACAAATTCATTATTTTAATAATTTAACTAGTGCTGATATTATTTACGCTCATAACAAAATAGACGTACAATATTTTAAAGGGTTAACTAACCATAAAGATGTTAGAGTATTGCGTTCATTAATGATTGAAGATCCAATTAATGAAATAACTCACCCTGAAAGTAGAAGTGGGATAATGATCGGGGGTAATATGAAAAGTTGGTATGGGGGATTTGATTCTTTTATGCTAGCATCATCAGTCACTGATGAAATTTATTCTCCTAAGATGGGGAGACGTGAAGAAAATGAAGAAGAATTAGGCATAACTCAATTACCTTATTTAGAATGGGATAAATGGATATCTGAGTTAAGTAAAAGAAAAATTGGGATCCACATGATGCGTACGCATGCTGCCGGTACTTTTGCGTTAAATTGTTCATATTTAGGAATTCCATGTATAGGTTATAATGGCTTAGATACCCAACGAATACTACACCCAGATCTTACAGTTAAAGATGGTGATTTAGACTCAGCTAGGAAATTAATTTCAAGGTTGGATAGTGATAAGGATTTTTATACATTATGTAGTGAAACAACATTGGCGATGTATAATGAACATTACCATGAGTCTAAATTTAAAATATGAAAAAATTAGCAATTATAGGAGGTTTGAGTTTAATGACAGCTGGAACCGGATATATGATACACCATAAAAATTCAATACCACCAAAATTTAATTTAAACCCAAATACATTAGCTATAGCTACTGGTGGGTTTTTTGTAACATTAGGCCTAACATATAGATTTTAAAATGAAAATATTAGTAACAGGAGGAGCAGGGTTTGTAGGAACTAATCTTATTAAGAGATTATTAAAAGATGGGCATAAAGTAATATCAATAGATAATTACAATACAGGGTTAGAATCAAATCATCAAGAGGGTTGTACTTACTTAAACTATGATATTAGAACTGTGTATGATTATAACTTTATAAAACCAGATATTATATTTCATATGGCTGCTATTGCTCGAATTCAACCCTCATTTGATAATCCAAAAGATTATTTTACGGTAAATGCTAATGGTACTATGAATATCGCAGAATGGTGTGCTAAGACTAGTACTCCATTAATATACGCTGGTTCATCGTCAAAACACAGTGGTAAGTATAAAAACCCATATACCTTTAGTAAAGATATTGGAGAAGAAGTACTTGAACTATATAATAAACATTATGGTTTAAAATCATCAATTACCCGTTTTTATAATGTGTATGGTCCTTATCAATTAACAGAAGGAGGATATACTACTTTAATTGGTAGGTGGTTAAATAATATTAAGAAAGGTATTCAATGTGAGATTTATGGAGATGGAGAACAAAGAAGAGATTTTACTCATGTAGATGATATTATAGATGCTTTAATCTTAATTATGGAAAAAGAAGCTTATGGGTTGGAATTTGAACTAGGAAGAGGAGAAAACCATTCAGTAAATGAAGTAGCTAAAATGATGAACATAGATCCAATTTATAAAGATGGTAAAAAAGGTGAAGCAAGAAACACCCTTAATAGTGATGCTACAGCTTTTGTAGTTTTAGATTGGGTACCTAAAATAAATTTAATAGATTACTTAAAAACACAAATAAAATGAAAGAATCAGATAATACCCACATTGATGAGTTTGATAGATTTAAATATCCTGCATCATCCACATCAGTAGATAGATACATATTTGCAAATAGTTATACAAAAGGAAAAACAGTATTAGATGCTGCTACTGGGTATGGTTATGGAGCTGGAATATTATTATCTTTAGGGGCTAAAAGTGTTGTTGGTATTGATATTGATGAAGACGCAGTTAATGATGCTAATGAGAGATTTGAATCCCCCAAAGCAGTATTTCAAACTTGTGATATTTACAACTTAACAGATTCTTTTAAAGAAGATGAATTTGAAGTATGTACTTCTATTGAAACCTTTGAACACCTCCCTCCAGAAAGATTAGATGAATATTTACAATCTTTAAGAAAAGTTACTTCTGAGTTAATTTTTATTACAACACCTAAACGTAAAACTGAAAAATGGGTTTACGATGGGGGAACTCATTTATATGAATACGATCCTCAAGAATTTGTAGATGCCCTAAATAGAAATTTCCCAAATGATACTGTTGGTGGGTTTGGTATAGTTGAAATGCCTTTAAAATCATCAGTCCCTGGAGTTGAAAGACAATGGGGGTCAGCTATTACTAGTAACCTAAATGAAGCATGGGTTATGGTTGGAATTATACAATTGAACAAATAAAATGGAAAAAATAACATTTGTAATACCAAGTAGAAATAATTTAGAATTTTTACAATTAGCTTATAAATCAATTCGTAATTTAAATACTAAACATGAAATATTAGTATTAAATGATGCTAGTACAGATGGTACTGAAGAATGGATTAATAACCAAGATGATGAAGATCTGATAGTACATCACAATCCAGGTCCTGAAAGAATAGGTATTGTGGGTATGTTTGATAAAGGTATTGAAATGGCTCGTACTGATATTATTATGGCTTATCATGCTGATATGGTTGCAGGTCCTAATTTAGATAAACATATACTAAAACACCTAAAAAAAGGTACAGTTGTAAGTGCAACTAGAGTAGAACCTCCATTACACCCAGATGGTCCTGAAAAAATGTTAGTTGATTTTGGGATTGAAGTAGAAGATTTTGATATGGATAAGTTCAATAATTGGGTACTAAATGAGTACAAACCTAAACATGGTAAAGATGTTACTGAAGGTATATTTGCTCCTTGGTGCATGTATAAAGAAGATTTTTTAGCAATTGGAGGACATGATGAATTATTTGCCCCACAATCAAAAGAAGATTCAGATATATTTAATAGGTTTGTTTTAAATGGTTATAAAGTATTGCAGACATGGGAAGGTTTAGTTTACCACTTTACAAGTAGAGGTAGTAGATTTAATAAACATGCTGGAGGTGCAGCTGGAAAAAATTCAGACGAGTGGTTGCAAACAACTACTACTAATATGAAAAAATTTATTAAAAAATGGGGCACACCTGTACAACATGATGCCTTTATGAAACCTATTATCACCCCAGTATATAATAAATGTCTTGTTATTAATAATACAAACCCACAATTAGAGGAAGCTTTAGAATGTTGGTTTAATAATGGAGTCGATGTTGAGGTAGAAATAGATGGAAATACATTTACCCAACAGGATTTTCAAATCATTCAACAGCTAAATGCTATTATTAAAGATAGTGGTGAAGTTGGTGAATTTAAAATAGGAAATATATTTGTTAGAATCAATAAACTTCAAGAACGTCAAAACGATTTAATTAAAGTCTAATATTTATAATGGAACCCCCAAAAACATTGCATATTATGAATAAAGACTTGAAAGTTAATAAAAAAAAACAAGACCCAACATTCATAGAACTGGTTTGGGACGATAAACAAGATTTAGTCTCATTAAAAAATGAAATAAAATTCACTGATTTTATATTAAGAGAATCTTACAAATCTGTAAAAAGAGCAATTGAAAATAAACTTCCTAAAGTTGAATTATTTAACATATATAATTTATGTATCTTAATAGAAGTTAAAAAATCTAATTATGTTTCAATATTAGAAAAAGTAATGGAGTTATATGTACTAGAAGAAGATTATGAAGAATGTTCTAAAATTAAAAACCTTATAAAACAAGCTAATGAAGAAGTATAAATATTTTTATATTAATGATCCAAAAGAAGAAGCATGTGGTACTTTATATGCCGAAAATATTAATGAAGCTTTTACTATTGCTTGTAGAATGAAAGAACTTACTTTGGATTCTTTTTCAAAAATATTTGATGTAAAATTATTATAATGGAAGATTTTGAGGGAAAAAAAGAAATTATTAATCTCTTTAATAGTATTTTAGGTTCTAAGGTATCTATTAAAGATAATATGGATAAAACTGAAGAAAGTATATTTGTTCATTTTGTAAGTGAACTAGATAAAGCTCAAACCGCAGAACATAAATTATTTGAAAATTCAAAAATAGAAATAAACCACTATACAGATCCTTTATGGAATGTAATAGAAAATATCTTAAAGTTATTATATGGTGAAGAGCAAGCAGAATTAATTCAATGGTATATTTATGATAGATTTAATGCTGATGGGTCAATTGTACCCATAGAAGATGAATCAGGAAAAAAATACATTTTTACAAATCCAGAAGATCTTTGGAGTTATATAAATTACAGGTATAGTAAAAAATAATTTGTAATTTTTAATCCTTTTCTGTATATTTACATTAGTATATAATAATTATAGAATATGAAATGTGTTAAATGTAATATAGAAATACACCCCCTTAGAATAAAAGCACTGCCAAATACTAAAGTATGTGTAGATTGTTCTACTGCTGGGGCATACAGAGCTGTAACTACAACTCATGGAACCGGAGATCATACTTGGAATGATATTAAAGTTATGACACCGGAACAATTCTCTCAATATCAAAATTCAAACACGAGTGATGATGAAGACACTCACACAATTACTTTTGGTATAGAAAATACAAAAAAGTAATTATATGCCTAAAGCAAAACCACTTAGCAAAGAACAAATACTAGCAGCTATATCTCAAACAAGATCAAATAGAGCAGCTGCTAGATATTTGAATGTATCTTACCCCCATTATAAAAAATGGGCTGAGTTATATGATTCATCAGAACCAGGTTATAAAAGTTTATTTGAACAACATTTAAACCCTTCAGGTAAAGGTATACCTAAGTTTTTAAGCAATAAAGGTAAAGAACCCGCATTGTTAGATATAATTGAGGGTAGAGTAGATGCTTCTTCTTTTTCTCCTGATAAAATTAAGTATAGACTTGTAAGTGAGGGATATTTATTAGAAGAATGCTCATCATGTGGTTTCCACGAACGCAGGGTAATTGATTATAAAATCCCTCTATTGTTACATTTTAAGGATAAAAATAAAAAAAATTATCGTAAAGATAATATTGAATTTTTATGTTACAATTGTTATTATCTCTCAGTTGGAGATATTTTTAATGAAAAGCAAATTGAAGGTATAGAAGACCATAAACCTGTAAGTACGGGAGAAGTAGATTGGGAATTAGATCCATATACTGAACAACGATTAAAAGAATTAGGGTTAGGAGATGATAATAAAGACGATGATATGGATATTGTAGCTTACATATGAAAAAGAAAACAAGAAATATAAAACGTTCTAAGCATGATAAGCTTGTTAAAGATTATGACAAGCAAAAAGAAAAGCATTTAGAAAGATTAGCTACTAAGATGTTGAAAAATGAAGAACAATCTCAAAAGCTAAAAAATAAAAACATCAATTCTGATTTTTTAGATTTATTTTAAATTTTATTGGGAATCCCAATAGTTGTTTTGTATATTACTAACATATAAAATGATAAACAATGAAACATTTATTACTATTATTAATGGTACCTTTTACATTTAGTGGGGGTGCAGAGCAAGTAAGTTTATCTGAGTTGAAAGATTTAGAAATTAAAAAAATTGAACAGGAGATAGTAGAAGAAAAAGAAGACCACACAGATTATCTACTTGAAGCTTTAATTCAAGTTGAAAGTCAAGGAAATGAAAATGCTGTGGGGGATAAACATTTATCCCGACCTTCGATTGGTATATTACAAATCAGACCTATTATGGTTAGAGAAGTAAATCGCATACTTAAAAAACATAAAGTAAAGAAAAAATATACTCTAGAAGATAGATATAGTAGAGAAAAAAGTATTGAAATGTTTTATATTTGGCAATCATTCCACCACTCAGATGATAGCGATGAAGTAATTGCTAGATGTTGGAATGGAGGATCAAAAGGATGGAAAAGAAACTCAACATTATATTACTGGAGTAAAGTACAAATAGAAATTAATAATTTAAAATCACAAAAATTAGCTAACAATGAGTAAAAATTCTAATAAGCAAACAGTACAAGCATCTCAAGAATGGGTTGCATGGATGACTAAAAGAGGGGTAATTAAAAAGAAAAAACAAAAAGTTAATCCTTTTGCTTTTGATATAAACCAGCATGACTATAGAAGATAAACCATCTCCATATGATATTTTAGATACGTTTGACGAGGATTTATGGGTAGAACTCATATTAAAAAGCCCCAATACTATTAAAATTATATGTGTTATGTTAAGTTTAGATTTACAAATAGAAAAAGAATATAATGAAAAACAATAACATACTAATCATTGGGGAACATTGTATAGACAAATTTGAATATTGCATTTCAAATCGTTTATCTCCTGAAGCACCCGTCCCAGTACTTAATCCTTATTCTGTTAGAATAAATGAAGGTATGGCTGGAAATACCAAACAAAATGTTAAGGCATTAGTTGAAACTAAATTTTGGGATATTAATTCTATTTTCCCTAAAGATAAAAATACAGGGTATGATTTACTAATAACTAAAACACGTTATATAGAAGAAAAATCAAATCATATGTTTTTTAGAGTTGATGAGGGGGAAGATGATATGGAACCTTTTAAATGGGAAATAGATACTGATGTTTTAATTGGTCAAGCTGATATTGTAATTGTAAGCGATTATGATAAAGGATTCTTAAGAGATTTAGACCTAATAGAGATTGGTAATAAATCAACTTTATCAATTTTAGATAGTAAACGTAAACTTACTAATGATATTACTAAGAACTTTGACTTTGTAAAACTAAATAAATCAGAAAGAAACAACAACCCAGATCTAACTACTAATAATATTATTACAACTTTAGGATCTTTAGGTGCTGAATACCAAGATACAATCTATTCTTCTCCAAACCCCCAACAAACAATAGATGTAAGTGGAGCTGGGGATACATTCACAGCTGCTTTTATAATAAAGTATTATGAAACTAAAGATGTAGATTTATCTATTGAATTTGCTAATGAGAAATCTGCAGAAGTAGTAAGTAAACGTGGAGTAGTGGTTCCTTCTTAATATTTATAATAAAATTATAAAATGGCGTCATATACAGCAGATCAATTATACGGAGCAGG
>Ga0181377_1000498_pt1 | contig 14653 bp, 41 predicted proteins | sample LowvirmetaG_9_FD_130160 | JGI IMG/M metagenome (GOLD analysis project Ga0181377, IMG submission 130160) | Marine viral communities from the Subarctic Pacific Ocean - Lowphox_13 viral metaG | ecosystem: Environmental > Aquatic > Marine > Oceanic | place: Subarctic Pacific Ocean | collected...
ATCAGTAGACGGCGACTTTGTTGCGGCATCTAACCCCAGGTCTATCGAGTACTATGGCGGCTGGGAATATATCGACTCAGAGTTTAAGTTTGATGCAGGTGACTACCGTTTCTATGACAGAGAGGCTGAGCGTGTAGACAGAGTTATTCAATACTATCGCGAGCTCTTACAAGAGGGGTACCGATGTGAAGAAGGCAAGGGCTTTGTGAACTCAAACGGCTTGACAGTACAAGAAGCTGCAGATGCCAAAAGTGCAACAGCAGAAGAACAATAGTATGGTAAAACCACACAACAACCAACAGGAGTTCATATGAACATATACAGTAACATACTCAACCGGTTCTTTGACTACAAAGATCAAATATATCAAGTCATTGGTTTACTTGAAAACCAGCCTGGCTGGTTTGATGGAGTTCAACGTCCGGTCTATCGAGAATGCAAAAACCAGAAGACAGGTGAAGTCATCTGTTTCAACTACCAAGAGATGTGGGACGTGACACCAAGAGGATACTCACACAATGGTATCATCGAAGGAGCATAATATGAAACACGCAAACTTCGATCAAATACAAATCGGTCGCACATTTAACTTTAACGGCACAACATGGGAAAAACGATCATCTCGAACAGCACACGTTTGGGGTATGCCTCACAGGTGGTTCTACTTCTCAAAGAATGATGAGTGCTTTGTATGTGAAGGTTACTTAAAACAAAAAGTGTAACCATGACATGCATAGTGTATAATAATACTACAAGGAACACAATCTAGGAGATCACATGAAAGACACATTAAACCAGACTGCAGAACTAGTAGGCACATCAAGCCACGTCGTTGATCAAGTTATTACTCAAGTACAGAAGCTACTAGATAACGGGATGTGGTTCTCTGACGCTTGTGAAGTCGTCGCAATACTGACACCATTAGAGGTACTCTTCAATAACTTTGATGACAGTGAGAAGATGGGCGAGTTCTGGGACTTCATATCAGATAATTGTGTATCACCTCGAGGGGTTGCTCCTCGTATTGACTCACCGATGTTTTGATCGACATGCTCGTGCAACTCACAAGCAAGCAAGTTATAATATAACCATAGCCAATCAAGGAAACAAAATGATATATCGTAAACTATTTGACTGGATCGACAGTGATGACGCATGTGATGCTACCGCAGTTACACTCTACTCAGGACACGACCCCGCTAATGACTCAGAACAAGAATATATAATCAGTAGAGTCAAGAGTCTCATTGAAACTGGTGTGACAATCCAGAGTATCACGCTAACTGTGTGGCCAAACAGAGATAATTTATCACATTATCACATGGAAGTATCAGACAGTTTAGTTGACTTTCCTAATGTCATTAATAGCATATATGACTCTGGAGAGTCAATCGAAACGATGATCATAAAAGTCAGTATAAAAGAACACCACTGGGCATGACACAAAAAGTGTAACTGCAGCAAGTATAGTGTATAATAAAACCATAACCAATAACAACCAATGGAGGTCCTATGGACTACAAAATTTTTCTTCAATCGCTTAGTTGGGATGAGTTTCAAACTTACAAATCAAAAGTAAATCAAGATAACTTAACTGATAATCAAAAGAAAACATTCAAAGAAGAAGATGCCCGGAGATCTGGGGCGTTTAATAGCTACATGTCATTCTAAGGAGTACACATGCAAATAGAACAAGCTTTGGTGCAGCAACAGCTGCACCCTAACTGCACCTTTGTGTGTATCACTGAGGATGTGAACAACAGTCAAATGGAAGTTGTAACACTGGATTCAGACACCGCAACTCTGGCAGAAGCCAAAGAGTGGATAGATGAAAACAGTGCAAGAGGACACTACTCGTGTAGCAACTTTGACAAGATTATCATTATTGACTCAAACGGTGGGATCGAGCAAATTTACACAAAGCAGCCAGAAGACTATGGCGTATGGCGGCAATGGTGCTAAAATGCAAATAAGACTTTAGCATTTTATAATAAATAAGAACCAACCAACTAAGGAAATAAAATGACAATATACGAAGAAGCCCAACTCATAAAAGAAATGATAACAGAATATGTTGAAACTCTCAAAGAGCAAGAAATAATTGACATTGTGATCGATCACATGAATGACACACTTTCTGAGTCAGACAGGTTTGAGGTTTATAATGAACTCGACAAAACAAGGTGCCGTGATCACGGAAACTGGTATTGGATTATTCGTCGCATTAGAAATACAGGTGCATTATCGCGCCTTGAAAACACATGCTCAGTTTACAAAAAAAGAGCTCAAGGCAGTGAAAGACACTTTTATATATAAAATGTAACCATGACATGCATAGTGTATAATAAATAAGAACCAACTAACCAAGGAAATAAAATGGACTTAATACCTAGAACTTCATATGCTAAAGACTTTTTTAAATCACTCAAAGAGTATTATGACTCAGACAAATATAATGGTGACGCCATGGATTGTGCCGATATGTTTAGGCATGATGAATGGAAAGTGATTGATGATGCTGATTATTCCAAGAATACATGTAATGACTTACTTAAAATGTCTAGTCATGATCCAGCATTCAAAAATTTTGTTGAAGAAGTCATTACATGCATGAAATATAACAGAAGCATGGAAATGGAATAGATATATTAAGGACTAATCAACAGGAGCATTAACAATGAATACGAACACAGAAGAACATGCAGTCTGCACAATTTACTATAATAGCAATTTCAAATTATGCAAAAAGTTTGATGTTGATACTCCTCCTGATGAGGTAAAACTGTGGCTCAATACTGTCATGCTTTATTCACCTAATCTAGAAAAGATTGAGCTAAACAACGCTTTTAGAAAAATCATTGAACGGAGAGCTAAATGAGCAAAAGAAAAGATGTCCTAATACTTCGAACATATGAAGTTCACTGGCTAAACCATCCTAAGTATGCACTGTCAATGCAATACGTAGCCGAAGACTTGCTATTTGATTCCATCGCTACTTCTAGAAAATCTTTTAGTGTTGTTGATGACTTAGATTACGATGATGCTTGCTTGATTAAAGAAACCAACGGTAACTACGTAATGATCGTCAGATCTAATGACATGAGAATCCCAATCGATTAATCCTTAAATACAAGTATTGTTGCATTAATGCAAATTTGACATAACCAAATATAATAAAACTACACAACAACCAACGGAGTTAAAAAATGGCTGATAACCAAATCAAGAGTTTCTATGACTTAGAAGACTTCAGTAACGATCAATTTAAATCGTTAACTGTTCAAACATTGCGAGCCTTTTTGACAGAAGCTAAGGCTGAACAAAAAGAACTCAACTCAGAATACCTCAGCGGTGATCCACTTTGCTACCCACCAGACTGGTATGACCAATACGTGTTTCCAATCGATTGTATCATTAATAATATACAAGACTTTCTCGATTCTTTAAACGCAGATGAAGATAGTGACGAAGACAGTGACTGGGGTTAATAATCTTAGCCCAACTTGCGGGTGACATAAGTTGCCCGCATTATTTACTCTTTAAATGCAATTTTGATTTCTTTATTTTATAATAAAACCACAACCATTAACTTAATCACACGGAGAAAATAATGAATAATATGTTTAACGATAATCCTGATATGACAATCTCATTGGTGTTATTCGCATTCTGTATATTTGGTTTCGCAGCTTGCTATGAAGCTCCAACCCCTGAAGAAAAAGTTGTTCAAGAACAACGAGCTTCTAATAATTGTGCATCCAAAGCTTCTGGTTCTAGTCCTCGTTGCTGGACATCTGCTGATTGGAACGCCTATTGTTCACGTGTTCGTTGTAAATAAAGGAGATAATATGCAATTCAAACTATGTTATGAAACAGGGCAGAAAGTCGAGGTAACTCTACGAGACAGCACCAAAATCATTGCAACAGTTGACAGCTACAAGAGAGTCACCCAAGACTTTCACACGCGCCTTGACTTATGTGTTGAGTACCAGGACACAAAAGGTGACACCAAATATATGTGGGTACCTGATTACCGAACAACAAAAGTGTAACTGGACAAACCACCAAGTATACTATATCCATAACCAAACAACCAAGGAAATACTATGAAAACGATTACAGGACTATATTCTATCAGCGACTGGGCTGAACTATTCTCACTATGTGCCAGTGCAGCGGAGTTCAGTACAAACTTGGCACCAGAACGAGGAAGTCAAACATGGATTGATGTACACGACTGGCTTTGTGAATATTCCAAGGCACATGACTTTCCTCCTCCAGAAGAAACGGACAGTTGGTCTGACACAGAACATGTAATCAAAGAATCGATCATGTTCCTCGAGAAGTTTGCTGAGAATCATCATGATGACTTCCAGCACCGTAAGGATGCGCAAGACTTGAGGCTTGAACAAAACAAATAAAACTCCGTGGTTGGTGTTTTAAGCAATACATACATGGGAAGAGTCGATAAAAAATCATGGCGAACATGTGATTAGGAACTGAAGTATGTATTGCGGAGTGAGAGCTGGTTACTCTCGGGATAGGGTGGGCGTTCACCAACCACGGAAAATGTAACACACACAAAGGAGATAATATGAATAATGACAAAGAGCAAAGAGACTTAGAAGCAATGATCGCTCGTGACGAGAAAGCAGCTGCTGAGTTAGGCATCTCAGTTGACAGATACTATCAGCTTTGTGAAGATTGGAATCACCTTCATGATGAAAGATGGGATGTTTCTGAACGAGAATACTGGCTAAAAGAAGTAGTAGAAGATGAGATGGCGAAGGAAGCTGATGATTATAATCCAGAAACTGAGTGGCTTCATAAGCCTTTCGGTAAGGCGAAGATTAAAAAAGCTCATTAATGCAATATTGACAAATCTGTATTATAATAAAACCACAACCAACAACCAACCAAGGAAATAAAATGATCCAAGTATATATAGAACTAACAAACATTGTGTGGGAAGATGACCAAGACGGCAGTATTGCTTATGAACAAGGTACTAACCGTTCATTTGTGGCAGACATTCCAGACCGTGACGGCCTCACATCAAAAGAAATCGATGAAGCAATTGCTGATTCACTAGAAACCCATTCTGGTCACAGACCAAAGCATTGGTGTTTGTACACTTTTGATTCTTTGATTGAAACTGCTTAAGTGGAGAAATAAAAATGGTAAATCAAAACATAACAATTGAAAAGAATATGACAGCGTACAACATTATTGTCGGTACTTACACTGAAAAATATCATGGAGTAGAGCGAGCCTTTTTTATCTGGGCCCGAAACGGCGTAACAGGAGAAATGGTTTCTTGGGAAAGCGGTAGTGATTTACACATAAACAATTTAAGTTATCGAGCTGCAAACATTAACAGGGCAGACATGACAGGCATAATCACTGGGATTAAATCCCAATTTCCAGATCTTGTGGGGTGCGTTGACATTCCAGATGAATATAAAAGTTATGCATAAATGCAACATTGGTTTCTTTATTTTATAATAAAACCACAACCAAAAAGGAGGCAACATGAAAAACAAAACAAATTTCAAAATTCCGTTCACAAGCAAAGTCTTAGTAGTGGATGACTCACTTGCATACCCAATTGTCATCATCATTTTACCCGTTCTAACTTGTCTATCTTTTGTTTACTTTCTCGGCATGCAAGGAGCACTAATTGCAACACTCTTGCTTGTGTGTTATACAGTGTGGAAAGAGAAAATGATCTCAATCTCAAATGACGACAACAAGTAAGGAGTTAACATGACAAAATCAGATATATGTACTTGGGCCGCGATCAGAGTTTACTTAAATGTACCTGGCAAAAATCTCGCTCTTGAGTTACTAGACGGCCGTGATGAAGACGGCAACTTTGTAGATGCTTGGCGAGTTATTGACCTTGATACAGGTGAAGAGTTTGACCGCAACGAGCATCTGTTTGAAGTGATAGGTACAGCCTCAAAAATGACATGCAAGGCTTCATCAAATACAGATCACACTAACTATGTTGAAGGCCGTGAACCAGATAGAGAGTACTTCTTATTCAAGGACGTTCCCCTTTCTGCACGATTCATATTCATTAAAGAGCACGCTCTTAATCTTGAAAACGATTTTAGAGTCATGGGTCCTGGTCTACAAAATGGTAGAGACCCGATTGAGCTTGCAGCACAAGAACTCAATGATATGTACAATGAAACTCCGTGCTTTTACCAGGTCCGAAAAGGCTCCATCCTCTCAGGGCGTTGGGAAATTGATCCTGATAAATGCTAAAATGCAAAGCTGACTTTACTATATTATAATAAACATGTACAACAACAACAACAACAAAAAGGAGGCCAATCATGGCTGACATCACAAATCGCACATCAGTTAAGCAACTCAAAGGCATGGGTATTACTATAGAAGATCTACACGCACTCATTGCTCGAGCACAGCGAAAGCAAAATCGACAACAGGTCAATGAAGAACGAGTCGCATTTATCGAAGAAGTCTTCACTCTTATGACAGCAAACGTTGAACAAGAATGGAAAAACGGCATGCTGTTGAAGCACTGGTACCCGAACGGTAAGTCTGCAAACGAAGAAGAAGAAAAAGCTCGAAAGTCAAAACATACTGAGATTTCTCGAGCTCTTCAATCGCTTGTTGATACCGGTCGAATCGTAAAGCAAAATAAAACACAAACTGCATCAGGAACTTTTTACATTGTCTCTCAAGTTGAGGGTGAAAACACTGAAGGTGCTGACGTTGAAGAAACAGAATAACTCCGTGGTTGGATTAGGGAAAAGGAGGCTTTGGCCTCCTGAGTACCAACAATCACATGCAGTCGATGATAACGACGATAGGATTTGAGCGGCATTTTTGGACCTAGAACTTATTTAACATTAATGCAAAAGCTGAGTATATAATATATAATAATAACACAACCACAACCAAGGAGAAAAACATGATAGGATGGATACTTACAGCTATGGCAGCTGATGTCGTACATACTCGTAATAAGCAAATGAAAAAGGCAGAACTTCAAAAAGAAAAAGATCAGTTGCGAATGAGACTCAGGCGTCCCCTTACGCGAGGGCACCTCAAAAATTGCAAATGTCGCCTTTGTAGTAATCGACGTCAATCAATCATCGACAAGCTGGAGGATTTAAAATGAAATGCAAAATTAAAAAGAGAAAGTCTCGCAACTGGTTAGCTGTTCAAGCTTTTCAGCGAGGAGGCGCTGGTCATCACGGTGACAAAAAGAAAGAAAGAAGCAGGCGAGCATGCCGCAAAAAGATTAGAGTTTAAAATGAGATACAGTGATAAAGTAAATGACCATTTTTCTAATCCTAGAAACATGGGATCTCTAGATAGACTAGACCCCAAAGTTGGAACTGGTCTTGTAGGTGCTCCTGCATGCGGTGATGTTATGCAGTTGCAGCTTAAGATCAATGATGAAGGTATCATTGAAGAAGCAAAGTTTAAGACATTTGGCTGTGGATCTGCAATTGCATCATCATCTCTGGTTACCACACTGGTAAAAGGAAAGAGTCTTAAAGAAGCAGAATCAGTAAGGAATGTTGACATTGCAGCTGAGCTTGAGTTACCGCCTCAAAAGATACACTGCTCTGTCCTCGCTGAAGATGCGATTAAAGAGGCGATTCGCAATTATAAAGAAAAGAAAACACAACAGTTATCTGACGCACGTACGCGCAGGGAGAAAAAATGAAATGGCTTAAGAAGTTACTGGGCATTAAGTCCCAAGAAGAAAAATTCAGACTACAGTTAGCTGATTATGAGAGGAAAGCTTTTGAGGCTCAGCGTCGAGGCGATATGGAAGAAGCCGGCAAGCAAAAAAAAGCTGCAGAAGAAATTGCTGAAAAGCTAACTAACATAGACATATAATACTCCGTGGTTGGTGTATCAACCTTGGCGATGAGAGCTGAGGTTGGTGGTGACACGGATGGTAACCGTGGCAGGAATGCGGTGGGGACACCAACTATGTATTTTATATCATTAATGCAAATTAGACTTTAGCTATTTATAATAAACACACAACAAATAATGGAGGTAACATGAACATGAACGATATCAATTTACTGATTGAAACAGTATATGCTGATACTTACAATGACTTGCGCAGAAAGGTGCTTGAGAGAAAAACAAAGTTGTCTGAGTCGATTGCTTTTACAGCTAATCTCTACTGGCAGCAAGGAAAACAAGACAAAGCCATCCAGACTTTAGAAAACTTCTTAAAAGCAATGAGATAGGAGACAACAATGATTGTATCAGGCTTAACAACAGAGATGGTCAGGCTTTTAGGTCTATTTCCTACGGTCGTCTTAACAACAACAATCGCTTTGCTTGCTGCCCATTGCATGTTTGTTTTCATAGGGATGACAGGACCACCTCAAGATTAATCAATAATGCAAAACTGACTTCACTATATTATAATAAAACCACAACCATTAACCATCAACCAAAGGAGATCACATGCTTATCAAACTTAATAAAGTCAGTTTCGTCACTGTAGGACAAGGCGCATCACTCAAAGTAGAACGAACTATCCTCGAACCAGTCTGGCTCAATCCCACTCACATCGCTAAGATTGTAATAAAGCAGGGACCAGCAGACTGTCCAGACATTACTAACATTGCATGGGGAGCGGGACCTCTCGGCAGCCATATCGATGTACTCGAAACACCAGAACAAATCATCGAAATCATCAAGGAGTCAAAATGAAAATCACATTATTAGCACACCATATCGAGTGGGACACAGACGGAGATCATGAAGTTGCACAATCAATACCATCTAAGGTGGCAGTAGAAGTGGATCTACTTGAAGGACCAGATACAGGATCGATTAATGATCAGATCTGCAACCAGTTATCAGATATAACCGGCTTTTGTGTGCTGGATTACAAACTCCAGGGATACAGTGCAGAGGCTGATTACGCTCTGCAAATGAGAAATGCACAGACATAATGAAAGACTATATTAAAATTTGCGTTAAATGCAAATTGAACAAAAGTATTATATACTAAATACTCACCAAACCAACCAACCAAGGAAACACAATGAAATACTTCTCACTTGATTACCGATCACCTCCATCTGGAATGGGACAAATCCTCGACACGGAACAGCCTCAAAAGATCGGAGACAAATATAACATGATTCTCGTAGATTACGGAGATAATCCACACGAAGATCCTCATTATGTGCAGACCAAGTACTTCCAGTCAGAGCAAGCAGAGCAAGAGGGATGGGCAGGTCCAATCATGCCAGAAGTCATCCAGTATCTCCGCGATCAAGGGGTTACCCATGTTTATGACGGGGAACTCTCTTATGAGTATGCAGGAGCGGATGAGAATGGTTACTTCCCAATCGACAGATGGGCCGAGATCATGATGATGTTCGCAGCATAGACACACAAAAATCGGAGAGTCAAAATGGAAAACAACAATGAATACGAGAACTACACTCTGGCAGAACTTTGGGACCTCCTTGAAAAGGGAGAGGAAAGACTAAAGGAGTTGCTCGCGGCACCAGTAAACTATTACACGGCTGGTGACAGCATGACATACCTCTCAGCAATGTCGCAGTGCTGGGGAATACAGGGCGCGAAAGATGAGATCAGGGAGATCGAAGCAGAGATTAGTAGGCGGTGCAGATCAAGTGATGTAGAGGCACACGACAATGATTAAGATAACACTTCCCACTATCCTCTCTTTCATAGTACCGGGAATGGGACAACTCCTCATGGGGCAATGGGTTTGGGCTGCATTCTGGTTGATCATCACTCCTGGCTTTTGGATCGGATCTGGTGGTTTTGCCGGATGGCTCTGTCATATTATCTGCGCATATCAATGCCTCATTCGTGAAAACGAACACCTCACACACGGTGAATAACAAAAGTGTAACAGCACATGTCACATGGTATACTAAACTCACAAACCAACCAACCTAGGAACTACATATGAAAATCTTAAACATTGCAATCGCCTGTATGTCTGAAACATTCAACGGAACATTCATCGATCATCTAATCCCAGAATACAACAACAGTCTAGCATTCACCCTCAAAGGAAAAGAACTATATCTTGAACTTCTCCAAAACTTCTCAAACCTAGGTTTCACCCACATCACAAGCTTAGACTTTGGTATCGAACAACCCATAACAATCCAAGATTACATCAATGACTGCAACCAAAACTACTACATCGAGGAATAAACACTCGAGCTAGCAAATAATATACTGTTAATGCAAAGTGGACCTCACCAAGTATAATAAAATCACAACCAACCAACGAGGAAACAACATGGCTACTGAAACAAAAACTTGGACCGATCTTTGCATCATCGGCCTCCTTCAACGAAGTGACAAAGCTGTTGACAGAGCAATGATCACTCTTTCTAAGCACATGCATGCAGTGTCTTATGATGACAAATCGCATGTTCTACGATTTGCCGACTATGTTCAAGGCTTAGACGGAAGAGGCAAAAAGAAATGGAAGCCAAAGCCTCTCGCCTCAAATCACGCAAAGATCTTCATCGCACAAGGCTTTGTACCAAAAGGCACACGAACTCTAGACTTTGCCCGTGACTTGGCAATTCGACATGCTCATATTCTCAAGACCGTCGCAAACGGTGAACCTGTTCTTCGACTGTCTTACTTCATCTACACGATACGGAGTGGTCGATATGCTGATACTCAAGAGATGCATGCTTACCGTACTGATTGCTTGCCGCAAGAGAAGAAGGGATTCCCGCTTGACATTGAACATCGCGGAATACCTACTGAAAACGACTATCAACTCCTGAAAATGCGATATGCACCAGCAATCAGCTGTCCTGTCAATAAAGAGGACTTCTTAAGTCGATACACTTTGGTATACCGTCGTGAACACTACTTAGACTGAGGAGCGACATGAACTACCAACAAGAGAGAGGAATCATCATGCAAAAGTTAAGACTGCATAAAGGTGCAAAGAGAGAGCTCGAAAAGCAAATCAGTAGAATACTTCATCAAATGCAGTCAAGACTCATGATCAACGCACCAAGGCTGAATGACTTGAGAGCAAAAGTTAAGCACCATGAGTCTTCCATACTTATATATCGAAATCACCTGCACAACTTGGATATACAGTACATGAAAAGCCTCTAAAAATGCAAAGTGGACCTCACCAAGTATAATAAAATCACAACCAACGGAGGCAAAAATGGAAAGAATAACGATTTTAATAGCAGTGAAGGATCGATGGCTCGATAATGAGGAGTATGACCAGTATGGGCAATTGATTCGATGGCCTAACCCAAATCCGACTGTTGTTTGGCACAGTGGGTGCTGGAACAAGGAGGACGGTCAAGGCGTAATGGCTGCGATGGATGCTCAAACGTTTCGAGAGTTGACTGGTGATATAATATACGGAGGTGACGTGCATCGTCGAGGCGTACACCAGGTCACTATTTTATGGGGTCGATTTGCTAAGCTCAAAGCATACCGTCAGACTGCCAATGTTAAACAGGCAAAAGCTGCAAAGCCAGCACCAGGCAAAAGAGACAAACTGCGGGAATACAAAGAAGGCCGAGCACGACAGTTAATGGGAATCAAGGCCAGAGTTAGAAGACGATAATCGTGGTGAAAGTGAGAGGGAAAAGGCGATCAAATGTGTGGGAACTAGATCGCCCGAGTACCTTAATCACCAAATGCAAAGTGGACCTCACCAAGTATAATAAACTCATAACCTAATCAACTAAGGAAAATCATGTCAGCTCATTCAAAACTTAACGACGACACAACTGGAACTGGACAAAATCTGGACCAGATTCTCTATTTCGGCCTTAAAGAACAACTCCTCGAAATCGCCAAACAGCAATCTCAAAAGTTCGCAAAATATGGACTCAACGAGGAAGACATTCTTAATGAAATGAGAAGTATCCTTTCTCACACAAACGACGAACTCCTTAACGACACTCAATCAACCCAAACAAGAAAGGAAAGAAAATGATCACAGCTCAAGAACTGGCCGAAAAGGCACCACTCGTCCACGAAGGAATGGAGTTTCAAGTACTCAATCACCAGAAGACTGGTACCCTTCTTATCCGTGTCACAAGCGTGGCAACAATCAAGAAGTCCTCATGCTGGGGAGACTACCAAAAATCCATGATCTGGTATGAAACAGTGGCACAAGCTTCGAAGCGTTCTTTTGTCGAGAAGCAGAGATCGGACGGCACCACTTACACTCAAGAAGTATGGGTACCCAACCCAGGTGTATTCTACACTGATCGAAGCAGCATGAGTCTCGCTAGCTTCATCGAGTACAAATACAACAAGATGATTAAAGAAATCGCATAATGCAAATCGGACCTCACCAAGTATAATAAACTCACAACCCAACCAACCAAGGAATCAATATGTTTGGAAAACTCAATGAAAACCCACTCTATGCAGATCGCTCTCAAGGCTTTGAGTTCGGCTCTCCCACTGAGGCAACAACTGCGTGGCTCAAAAAAGTCGGCATCACATCTTCGACATGCAGAAAAAATCTGAATGCAATATACGAATCGTCTCCCTACTTCAAAGAATTGAATGCCCTTGAACAACGAAAGGTCTTCTCCACCGGACAATATGTATTAAAAGGGAAAGACGAGTCAGGCGAATACTGGTTAATGTTTGTCCCGAACGGTGTCCTTCGAATCGAAAAGGCATATGGGAATCGTCCGGTCTGGTACCAAAATGAGGAATACTCTCCACTTCTCGAAAAACCAATCGAGCCAGAGGAATGCATTAACGACTCATGCGAACGCGGCTGGATTTACAACATGGGCACAGCATACCCGTGCTCAATGTGTACAGCACATGCAGATTATCGAATTGCTCTCAAAGAATGGACTTCCCAACAAGCCGCATAATAAGGCATTAATGCAAAGTGGACATCACAAAATATAATAAACTCACAACCAATAACCCACAACGGAGGCCAACATGGCATCAACACGATTCGCTATTCAACCCATTCCCAATACTGTGCCCACTTTCTACCGCAAGGTGATCGAGGAAAAGCAAAGACAAATCAAAGAGGTGACAAGCCAAATCTATCAAAAAACTGTCTGCTTGCGATACGCATTGGATGCAGGCAATCAAGATAGAGTTTCTAAGATTAAATCAGAAATTGATATGCTTCGTTCGCTGCGAAATGCCTATCAAGCACGTATCGACATTCACATGACAAGACAATAACCAGGGAGCCAACATGACAATCAAACAACTCAAGAAAGAAATCAAAGATCTCGAATCGCTCACAGACTCATTGTGGGAGAAATCAGATCGTCTCAAAGCGGAGATCAAGGAAGATCCAAGCACAAGAGAGGAGAAGACAGTAGAGATTCTCAACAATCACGCCCACATTCGAGGTATCTACACGCAGATCAAGTACCACGAACAAGATCTCAAAACACAAACGGAGGCACAATGACAGAAATGATCATGCTCACAATCGGTATACTTGGAGTATTCATCTCCACACCGATCTTCTTAATCTTAGAATCGCTCGAGCACGAGGCCAAACAGGCCCAACTCAAAACGGAGAGCACAATTTCAAAACAACATAATCAACTCGCATAAGGAGACACTATGCCAACACTCATACCAGTGCCTAGAAAATGTTACAGAACTTTCGTTAATCTAACAGACCATATCGACGATCTATTTGAAAATGACGACGCTACTTTATTATCAGTATTCCGTCTATTTGGTCCGCCTAATCTGATCAACCCTGAACATGTCGTTGGTGTCCAGGCATGGATATATAGCGACGATACCTACTCAACGATATACATGACTAGTGGCAAGAGATTCGATACTCAATTGCACCCCGATGCTATACAGAAAATACTCACAGATCCTAGATCGCCTGTCATGCTACAGAAGCACGTCGCTAGTCATTCCGTAGGGGGTCGAGACCACCAGATCAGCACTATCAGAGCCATGTTTCAGCCTCCCCTTGAGAACACGGAATATTAGCTAGGCAATTAATTGATAGGGGTCAGAGGCTGTGGCCAAATGACCACTGTCCACTGCTATCGACATCACTTAACCCAGTGTTTCAAAGCGCATACTTTTAAATGCTCTGATCTACTGGGTTTATTTTGATAATGCTTGGCGGGAGACCGAACTTAGGGCGTCAGATCAAAATGATATTGATAATCATTATCAGAATGACATACGAACGCCACGAAAAACTTTTATGAACACCGTCCGGGGCAGATTCTGGGTTTACACACAAGACAGCTGACACGTCAATACAAAAGAGATATCCGACGCGTCAACACATCTCAGAGTATTCGCCATCTGTCGCGTTACAAGCTTAAGCTACACAGTCTGCTGATACAAACGAAAGTAAAAGACATCTGACGGGTGGCAAAAAAGTTGTAACATAGTCTACACACGCTGTCTGACGTGCGGCGTCATCTGAAGCGACTGTCGACACTGGGACATCGATGATAACGAGCAACTATCTGAGACTGGGATCTGAAGAGAAGAAGAGCTACACACGGGACACACGTATCTCACGCCACAACACGATCACACACTGCACACACATGCAATCTGACACTGTACTCACACGTCTACTCCCTGACTCGGACACTCGTTTTTTCTCTCCTTC
>Ga0181377_1000499_pt1 | contig 14652 bp, 6 predicted proteins | sample LowvirmetaG_9_FD_130160 | JGI IMG/M metagenome (GOLD analysis project Ga0181377, IMG submission 130160) | Marine viral communities from the Subarctic Pacific Ocean - Lowphox_13 viral metaG | ecosystem: Environmental > Aquatic > Marine > Oceanic | place: Subarctic Pacific Ocean | collected 2015-12-10
CACTGGTGGCACTTATATAAACATGGTAAGAGAAAGGTTTGATAGATACTTAGATGATGGAATCGTAACAACATTCGATGAAGCATGTGCTCAAGCAGTAGCAAGACAACAGGCTAAAATAGCAAATACGTCGACCCAAGAGGTATAAATAAAGGTATGACTAATATAGTAGACAGCGGCAAAATATATTCACCCTATGCACTATCGGATAAAACGATAAGTTCTAGTGGCGTAGCGCGCACAAAAGGATATAGTGATTTAGATTTATCGCTGAGACTGCATCCTATTCGTAAAGATATCGTACCATTAAAGGACGATCAGGCTTTAAAAAACTCAGTAAAGAATTTAATATTGACTAACTTTTTTGAACGGCCCTTTCAATCAAATTTAGGTGGAAACTTAAGAGGAATACTATTTGAACCCGCTGATGCTATTACTGAATTAGCATTAGAAGATAACATTAAGCGGGTATTAAAGAAAGAACCAAGAATAAAAACTCTTTTTGTAGAAGTAACAGATTTAGCTGATAATAACGCATATAGAATCACTGTTAAATTTTTAATTAAGCAATTCGACACAGCCTCGCAGGTTGAAATTGTATTAAGAAGGTTAAGGTAAAATAATATGGCACAAAATTTAAACGTAACAGAATTAGATTTCGATCAGATTAAAGATAATCTAAAAAACTTTTTAAAGCAGCAGTCGGAGTTTAATGATTATAACTTCGAAGGCAGCGGATTGTCGACACTGTTAGATGTACTTGCGTATAATACTCATTATAATGCTGTAGCTGCTCATTATTCTCTTAACGAAGCATTCCTTGATTCTGCTCAAATTCGTGGTAATGTAGTAACACGTGCAAAATTGCTAGGGTATGTTCCAAGGTCAGTTATAGCACCTAGAGCTACAATTAGTATTTCGGTAGATGCTACGGAATCTGCGCCTGAGCAAAGACCAACCGAATTGACACTACCACGCGGTACAAAATTTACCACAACCGTACAAGGTGAATCCTATGATTATATAGCACTGGATTCCCATACAGTTACAATAAGCAGTAATAACGAATTTGTATTTAACGATGTAGAAATTGCAGAAGGCACATATAAAACTGTGCAGTATAGAGTTGATAACGATATTGAAAGTCAAAAATTTCAAATTCCTGATATTGAAGCTGATATATCTACCCTTAGAGTTAGAATCCAATCTAACGAAAAATCAGCTGCTAGCGATATGTATAATCGTTTTGAATCTTTGTTAAACTTAGATTCTTCTTCTAAAATATACTATATACAAGAAAATACTAGTGAAAAATACGAAGTATATTTTGGTGATAATGTTATTGGTGCTAAACCAGAAAATAACAATGTTGTTACACTTGATTATGTGTATACCCATGGCCCTGAAAGTAACGGTGCTGATTCTTTCCAGTTTACCGGAACTCTAGCTAAGCCAGATGGCCAGCAATTGGTAGAAGCTACATATTCTACTCCTACATCTATAGCAGCTGCTGGTAGTGGTGCTATACGTGAATCAATTGAATCTATTCGCTTTAATGCTCCTCTAACATTTACAGCACAAAACAGAGCGGTAACTTCAGACGATTATAGAGCTATTATTCTTAAATCGTTTGCTAATATTGCTTCTATCTCAACGTGGGGTGGGGAAGATAATGAGCCAGTTGATTTTGGTCGCGTTTATATATGCATTAAGCCTCTTACTGAAGCGGTATTAACACAACAAGAAAAAGATACTATTATTAACTCTGTACTTAAAGGTAAAAATATTGTATCCATTACACCCGAGATTGTAGATCCTAATTTTACAAACCTAGAATTAGACGTATTCTTTAAGTACAATCCAAACCTTACTGATAGATCTTCAGCCGGATTACAGGGTATAATACGAGATACTATTTCTGATTACAACTTTAACCAATTAAATAAATTTGATGGAGTATTCAGATATTCTCAGTTATTGAAATTAATTGATAGTGCTGATCGATCAGTTTTGAATAGTACAGTTAGACCATATATGTTTAAAAATATATCAGCTAAAACTGATATTTCTAAAAATGATTTTACGTTATCATTTGCATCACCTATATTTCAAGCAGGTGAATCAACAGAGCATGTAATTAAATCTACACCATTTAATATTAACGGTGTAGCTAATTATTTTGGAGATGTTCCAATTGATGGATCAACTGACAGAAGGGTAATAGCGTATCGCGTAGTTGATGGTAAGAATATCACAACATTAAACGATGTTGGAAAAATTACACCTGCTGCTGGCTTAGTTAGAATTAATAACTTTATTATTGATGCTGATACTGAAATTAAAATTACGGTTACACCTAATAGCTTGGATATTGCACCTAAGCGCGATCAGCTATTAAATATAGATCAAACTTATGTTACTATTACACCTGAGGTTGATACTATCGCTACAGGCGGTGCTTCTGGAACTATTGATTATACCACTAACTCAAGGTTAAGATAAGATGGCTGAAAATAACTCACCTGGTTATATAGAGGCAGTTGCTTCTAGTAAAAGAAAGTCTAAAGAAGATCTAAGAATTGATCAATTAATTCCTAGTGAAATTTTACAAGATTCCGGTGAGAGTGGAATTAAGTTATTATTAGAAAAGTATTATGAGTTCATGAACATAGACGAATTCATATATAACGAAAACGAAACCCACACTGATCTAATTTTAGATAATAAAGCTACCTTTAGAATTAGAGATGAATCTAATGACAATAATCAATTTTATACAGATGAAACTGGTGGATCTTCTACTCTAACGATTACCTCATTCGATGAATTTCTTCCAAGAGCTGCATCCTTTGATGGTACATCAACAAGCGTTGTTGACACAACAGAAAATACTATTCTTTTAACTGGTGATCAACAAGCTGGTATGCCAATAGGATCAATAGTTAGATACAATGCAACTAGTGGTCAGCCTGTCGGCAATTTAGAGCACCATAAAACTTATTATATTGCGTATAGCTTCGCCGGTAGAATTAAGTTATCCGAAACGTTAAATGGAAATATTCTTAATATTAGTGCAGTAGCTGGTGGCGGAAATCATAGCTTTTCTGGTATATCTAAAACCATTAATGTGGGTATATCAGCAAATAATATAGCAATAAGCAATGGTAATGAATTGCCAGGATCACTTAAAAAATCTGAGTCTGATATTGGTAAAACATTAACAGTAAATGGATTGGGTGCATTCAATGGCTTAAGCGCTAATATTACAACACCCATAACCAATTGGGTTGGACCAGGGCCTTCTTATATTTTAAATAGCATTGAAGATGCTATGGACATCGATAAAAATTCTGATAGTGAAATAGATACAACTAATCAGTATTTAGAAATGATGCAAAAGGAAATTGCAGCAGCTATACCAAGAAGTGTATCTACTGTTAATCTAAATAAAAATACCCTCTATAAAAGAATTGTCGACTTCTATAAAATTAGAGGCTCGTCAGATTCTATAGAAACATTCTTCAGACTATTATTTAATGATAGCGTTGAAGTCAGTAAGCCATATGACAATACTTTAGTTCCATCAACAAGTGATTGGAGCAATGACACCGAGCAGTTTATTAGTACTAAGGGATTTCTTTCCGAAAAGAAAATTAGAATACATGATAGTTATCGTTATCAAAAATATTCTTATCTAATTAAAACTGGTAAAAACTTAGAAGATTGGGAAAATGTATTTAATAGGCTAGTTCATCCAGCTGGATTTATATTCTTCGGTGAAATTTTAATCCTATTAGAAAATATACGAGCCAATGAATTATCCTTTGGTGATAATACAAAAACTGTTACTCGACAAACTAAAGATCCTCAAACGGGTTTACCAGTAATACAAAATATTCCTGCATATGGCAATGATGAAGATGAAAAAAGATTTACATTATCTTCAATGCCAGGAATCCAACCTGGTGTCATTGGAATTGAAGATATTCCATTACTAGTTAAAGCAATTGCTAGACTGTATGGCCCTAAACCAGAAGCTTTCAACTTTGCTGGTGCGTCAGTGTCTCCAATACTTGATAGCAATGGTACAATTACTTCCTTTGATATTATTCAAAGTGGTTCAGGTTATACAGCTGCACCATCGACTAGTGCTGGAACTATTACTATTACGGGCACTAATACAGCGCCTGCTAACGTAACAGCAGCAATTGATTCTAATGGCAAGATTGAGTCAATTACTATTAATAACGGCGGTGCTGGATATACTAATGCGATTGGTATATCCATAGCTAATCCAACTGACAGTGATGGTAATACTCTTACACAATTATCACACATTAATATGAATCGACTATATGGCAAAAAGTTTAGACAAAAGCCTACCATATACATCGATGCACCTCAAGCAAAGGATGCTGATGATCTTCCATTAGCAACTAATGTTCAAGCTTCTGCTGAGTTTAAGTTACAACCTACCGGTGTCGAGCATATAAAGGTTACAGATAAAGGAAGTGGATATACTTCTAGCCCTGATATAACATTTACTGATCCACATGCATATTATACTGCTCCTCCGTTATTCTCAGAAAATTTTACAAGTGCTTCAGTTTCTACATCAAATTATGATAGCTGGAGAAATGTTACACCTGGGCATGGCGAATCAGCTACACATACTATCTCTATTGAAGACGATCCAGATGATAATACTAATAAAGTTTTAAAGGTTCAAACTGATAATGGTCAAGACACTAATGCATCTGGTAATATTGGTGGAGCGGTCGCTTTATTATCTCTATGGGCTCCTGATAATATGCATGTTATCCAAGGTAACGGGATTAAAGTAAAATTCAGAGCTAAGGTTCCATCAAGTAATGGAGCTACTCAACTAAAAGCTGCGTATTCAACTAACCAACATGGTAATTCTAATTGGAAGGCATTTACGCCAACCGCAGAATGGCAAGACTTTGAATTTGAATATAATGTTTCTACTGATGATATGACTAACGAAGATTATATTGCCTTTCAGGGCGACGGTAATAATGGCATAGTATATATTGACGATGTTCAAGTTATTATTAAGAAAGATTACCCACTAGCGGTAGCAATAATCAATAATCTTGGCCAGGTTGATGGAATTAAGATGGCATACCCGGGCAGTGGATATAGGTTTAAACCTATTGTAACTATCGCTGGCGCGGCTCAAGGCGAAGCCTATATGCAACCTTCTGAAATAGAAAGTGTGCATATAATTAATCACGGGCATGGGTATGTTCTTAATCCTGATGTTAGAATAGCTTCAGACATGCAAGCAGAAGAACGCGTAGTTGACGAAACAATTAAGCTGATATTATCTTTAAATCACACCGATGATGCATCAAGTATAATTTACGACAATAGCTATTACGGACTTAAGGGTGATGCGTACTATACAACTAGTAAAAAATTCGATTTAAATCAGACTATTGAACAATTTGGTAGTCAAACGATTGAATCAAACAATATAAATAACATAAATAAATATAACATTAATTCTTTTTTTAAAAAATAGAAAACTATAGGATAAACTAAAATGGCCGCTATAATTACAACACCATTTAGGATCAGAAATGCTGAAAACTTTAAAGCCGATGTTACTTCTAGTAATGTATACATTGGTATTGGTAAAGCAGATGCTTGGTCAACTAATGTAAGCGATACTTCTGATACTGTTGAGTCAGTCCCGGGAGATCACATTGACGATGCATTTAATGCTCAACAGAATCTGATCGGACTTAAAAAGGTTGGCACTGGTAACATTTCTCATGTAGTTCGAAGAATTGACTGGGCTGATGGTAAAGTATTTACCGCATATGATTCTAGCAATACTAATTTGTATAATGATGATTTTTATTGCTTAACATCAGAATTTAAAGTATACAAATGCGTTATCGGTGGACCAAGTGGATCGACCGTACAGCCTAACCATACCACTGCAGATATTACTGGATACGGTGATGGTTATTATTGGAAATATATGTACACAATTATTGCTGCTGATTCCGAAGCATTTTTAACGAATTCATTTATGCCAGTTAAGACTCTAACGTCAGATCCTGGCTCTAACTCAGCTGACGCAGGCCAATGGAATAACCAGCAAGCTTCAGCAAGCAGTAGCACTGTTCAAGGTATTGAGCGTTTAGTAATTACAAATGGCGGTAGCGGCTATTCTGTAAATGATAACTTTAATTTTGGAACATTATCAAAAATTACTGGTGACGGGACTGGTGCTACATTTACTAACGGTGATGTTACTATTACAAATGGCGCTATTACTAGCATTGAAATTAATGCTCCAGGCAGTGACTATACTGTAGCAGATGTTGTTATTGGATCTGATGGCCCTGGTGCAAATGCGACGGCCCGAGCTGTTATTGCTCCGGTCGGAGGACACGGCGTAGATCCTGTTTCTGAACTAGGTGGATTCTTTATTGCAATTAATACTCAGTTAACTGGTGTCGAAGTAACAGCTGATAACGACTTTAGACAAGTTAGTATTATTAAAGATCCTAAGAAGATTGACGGTAGTGCTATTACTGCTACAACAGTACAAACATTAAAGTATTTACATACGACCACCTCTATTACTAACTTTTTACCAGACATGAGAGTTCAGGGTAATACTAGTGGCGCCGTAGCATATGTAGCATTTACTGATACTGCAAATAACAGAATTTACTTTTATCAAAACGAAAAAACTGGTTATGGTACTTTTCAAAATAGCGAAGTAATTACTTCTACACCTGGCAGTCACACCGCTACATTGCAGTCGACCGCAGTAGTCGCAGACACTACTGCAGGGGGGCCATATGACGTTGGTACTGGTGATGTTTTATTCTTAGAAAACAGACAACCTATTAACCGAAGTGCCACACAGATTGAAGATATTAAATGCATTATTGAATTTTAAAAGAGAGAATATTAAATGGCTATCACCAATGTAAAAAATAGTTTTTCCGATTATACCTTTGATGATTTTGATGAAACTAAAAATTATCAACGGATATTGTTTAAGCCTGGATTTGCAGTCCAGGCCAGAGAGCTTACACAATTACAAACCGCGCTGCAAGCTCAAATTGATAAACTTGGACAATTTGCATTCTCTGACGGCCAACGTGTAATTAATGGTCATCCAACATTAAACATCGATTTTGATTATATTAAGATTGAACCTCAGCACAGCGGTAGTGCAGTTACTAATCCTGAGTTGTTTTTAGGATCAACTATAACTGGTTCTGCCAATACAACTAACCAAGTTACAGCTACTGTTATTCATGTTGAAGATGCAACTGGCACGGATCCAATTACGCTCTATCTTCAATATACATCTTCAGGCGGTACAAATAGAAATATTTCTAAATTCGTTGCTGGAGAAAGTATTTCGGGCCCAGTGATTGTAGGTGGTTCTACTATAACCAAAAGCGCTACGATAGGCGGTGGTGCTGGTAGTACTATTGCTAATGCTGATAACGCAGTTGGAGTTGGATCTCAAGTTTCTATAAGTGAAGGCGTATACTTTATTAGTGGAAATTTTGTTCACATCCCAGCTGCTTCATTAATTCTAGAAAAATATACCAGTTTAGCTAACTATATTGTTGGACTTCAAATTTCTGAAAGCGTGGTTAACTCAAGCACCGCTGGTCATACAGGGTTATTAGATAATGCAAGCGGCAGCACCAATGCTTCGGCGCCTGGTGCAGATCGGTATGTTATTGATACAACTTTAATTAAGCAAGCTGTTACCGATGATGATCCGGCCGGACTTATAGCGAGAGCTAATGCACTTATCGGTGTCGACAACTATATTCATCTTCTTACAGTAAAGAATGGCATATCATTTTCTAATGTTGAAGATAATGTTGACACTGAGTTAAATAAACTTTTAGCTGAAAGAACAGAAGAAGAATCTGGTAACTATACAGTTGATCCGTTTGTTTTAGATATTAAAGAAGATAAAAACGAAAATGGTAACTTTGGTCATTCTGCTACCGGCGATACCGATAAAATATACGTAGGCATCGAACAAGGTGTTGCGTATGTCGAAGGCCACAGAATCCAAACTGCTAAAAACGGGGAAGTTAGATTAGATAAACCTCGAGCTAATGACACCGAAGTTGTCGCAGAAACTATTCAATCGGTTGGATATGGTAACTTTATCGAATTAGTAAAAGCTGAAACCGAAGGTGTACCAGACATTACAGATCTTTCAACAATTGAGCTCTGGAATAATGCCGCGGCAGGTGATTCTTCAGTAGGTACTGGTATTCAAATTGGTACCGCGCGTGTTAGAGATATGAGATACGATAGCGTAAAGGATGTTTATAGATTATTTATCTTTGATATTAAAATGTCTTCAGAGTCGTTCGGTGCGGTTAAGGCTGTTAAGCAAGAAGATGCTAATAATAATGATACCTTTAACGCTAAATTGAGTACCCCAGGTAAAGTATTCCAAGCTGCTGATAACTCATTAGTCTATAAACTTCCAGCTAATGCAATTAGTACTCTTAAAGATGGATCTTCTCATACAGTTGATGCTGACTTCAGAGTAGAAGTCGTGTCTACAGCCAGCGTAAGTGGCGGTGCTGTAACCGTAGCACTTGGAACTTCCTTAGCTAATAAAAATGATGTTTTAGTATATTCCGGTGACGCAAATACCGCTGGATATCCTAGAAGAGTTCATGCATTAGGCGCTGGCAATTTTGCTAGCAGTGTAAACGTTGGTGATGCGTCAATGGCTTTACAGAATCTTGACCCATCACTTAATGGTCAACCATTGGTAGTTATGTTTACTACTAGAAAAACTAATACGGCTGCTAAAACAAAAACTTATACAATAAATGCAACTAAAACGTTTTCAATTTCTGGTGGTAGCATATCTTCATCTTATACCTTAAGCGCGCACGACGCTGTTAACTTGCACAGTGTTCAGCGAACAGCAGCCAGCGACGGTACTGCTATATCTCCAGCTGAAGATTTTACTGATTCGTTCATTTTAGATGGTGGCCAAAGAGATAATTTTTATGATACTGGTAAGGTTGTTGTTAAGCAAGGTGCTATATTACCTAATGGAACCTACACTATAACCTTTGATCATTTTCAACATGGTGGATCGGGCGATTACTTCTCTGTAGATTCATATATACCTGGAACTACAGGCTTATCGACCGTCTATGATTTAATTCCAAACTATAAGGGCACATCTCTCAGAGATGCTATTGATTTTAGGCCGACAAAAAAGATTGACGCTGATTCTTTTGACACAACTGGTACTGGCGGCGCGGTTACCTTTACCAGCGGTATTTGCCCATCTGAAGGTTCTATTGAATTAAGGTTAGAGTATTATAAAGGAAGAATTGATAAGCTATTCTTAAATAAACGAGGCGAATTTGTAGTTATTAAAGGTATAGCAAATAGAAAACCTGTAGCACCTGAAGGCATCGAAGGTGCTATTCATTTATATACGTTCATTCTTAATCCTTATGTATTCGGCGTACAAGACGTAATTGTTATCCCAATAGATAATAGACGATACACAATGCGCGATATAGCAAAAATAGATAAGAGAGTTAAGAATTTAGAATATTATACTTCGCTTTCTTTGCTTGAAAAATCAGCAGCGCAGGCTGATATTAGTGATAGCGCGGGTGACGTAAGATTTAAAAACGGATTTATTGTAGATGGATTCTTTGGCCACAATGTTGGTAATCCATCTAACCCAGAGTATTCAGTATCAATTGATTCTAAAAATGGAATACTACGACCAAAGCACGATACTAAATCTGTAAATATAATTAGAAAAACCAGTGATTCTAGTTCAGCTTCTACGAATGCTGCAAGGGCTGCAGCTGATAAAAATTCGAATAAATGTACTACTTCAGTCTCTGGTGGTGTTGTAACTCTTCCATACACAATTAAAACTGAAATAAATCAACCTTATGCATCTTATGCTGAATTTGTTAATCCATACAATGTAATTGCGTGGGATGGAACAATGAAGCTTTCGCCAGAATCTGATGAATGGAAAGAAGTAGACCAGCGTCCTGATGTTATTGTTAATGACAATAGCCAGTATGATCAATTTGTTGCTATGGCTAAAGCTGAAGGTATTTTAAATACAGTTTGGAATGAATGGGAAACAAATTGGACTGGTGAAGAAATACTAAGCGAGGCATCGTATACTAGTACAATTGATATGAGAGTAGGAGATAACGAAGCCAGGGTCGAGCGACAAACTGGCACAACCAATTCGCAAGACAAGTGGTATGCAGATATTACAACTAATATCACTGCAATAAAAACCACTTCAACTCAAACTCGGTCTGGTACTCAAGCTTCTATAGAATCTTCAACTCAATCAAAAGTTATTGGTAACTTTACAGTTGAGACTAGTTATATACCATTTATGAGATCGCGTAAAGTATACTTTGATGCACAATTATTAAAACCTAATACCAAAATGTATGCATTCTTTGATGGCGCTGACGTAACATCTTACTGTAAGCAAGAAATGGCTGGGGCCGAGCATGCGGATTCAGACTTTGTGGAATTTAGCTCCATTGTTAATGGCGATGCTGCTGTAACATATAAAGGTGCTACATCACATAATAACGCTACTTCAGGAACTGGTGGTGGTCTACTAACTACTGACGCTTCAGGCCGATTAATTGGTTCACTTATTATTCCAAATAATTCTACATTTAGATTTAAAACGGGTACTAAAACATTAAAGCTTACAGACTCACCTACTAATAATACCGGCGCTTTAGAAGATGAAACAACTTCAGTTATTGAAAATTATTATGCTCAAGGTTTATTAGAAACTAGACAAAGAACTATCATTAACACTAAAGTTCCTCGTATTGTCCACAAAGAACTACGCAAAAGTAGAACAATTACAAGCGATAGAACCGAAATATCTCACGAACTGATTAACTACTATGACCCTATTGCAGAGTCATTTGTGATTAATGCTGACGGCGGAATCTTTACAACTGGTGTTGAATTATTCTTTAATACAATTGATCCATCCATTCCAGTTACAGTCTCGATCAGAGAGGTTCAAAATGGTATACCAACTCAAATAGTAATACCAGGAGCTGAAAAAATTGTATATCCAGCTGATATTGTTTCAGGCACTGCGTTTACAACGGCTAATTACGAAGTAACTGATGCTGCTAATGCTACTGAGATAAATTGGGATTTTCCAATTCATCTGCAACAAGGTAAGGAATATGCAATTGTTTGTATTTCTAACTCAGACAAATATAAAGTATTTGTTGCCGAAACTAGTAAATTCGATTTAACGGATACTAGTTTTAGAATTACTAAGCAGCCGTTTAATGGTGTATTCTTTACCTCAGCTAACGCTTCGACTTGGTCGCCAGAGCAAAATAAAGATCTGAAATTTAAGCTAAAGAGAGCTTCGTTTAGCACTGATGCTTGTACTATGAATTTAGTCAACGACAAATTGCCATTAGATGCTTTGCCTAATAATCCGTTTACATTCTTAGGAAACGTTGATGGAAATAGCACAAGAATACGAGTTAGCCATCCTAACCATGGAATGTATGGAGTAGAGGCATCTATCGGCCAAGCGATACACAGTGTAAGTATTTCTGGTGTAGTTGGAACGGTAAATGGTGTTGCAGCTGCTAGAATAAATGGAGATCATAACGTTGTAGGCGGAAGTCAAACACTAGATAGTTATGAAATTATAGTTGGTGCGGCTGGATCCACGGCTCAAATTACGACTGAAGGTTTAGCTGGAGGCGGCGCAAACATAAAAGCTTCTTCAAATAGACCATATAATATTCTAAAATTGAGCAGTTCAACTATTGAATTTAAAGACTCTACTATTTCTTATAAGATGAAAGGGGCCACTGCTCGATCGCAAGATAGTAATAACGTAACTTTAGATAGTGCATATACTATACTTCCAGCTGGTACAGACTATAAGCCAATTTTAGCAAATAAGAATATGGTAATGGAGCAGCCAATGCTTGTAGCATCTGATAGAAATCAGACCTTTGCTAACATTGGCAGTGAATCATTCCAATTAGTATGCACATTTAAAACTGAAAATGAAAATGTAAGTCCTGTATTAGATCTTAATAGAACATCACTAATTACCGTAAGTAATAGAATAAACGATGCAACAGCATTATCATCTAACTATGGCACGTATCATGTACCTGATACTAAGAGTACTAACACTACTAATGATGCTAAGTATATTACTAAAACCGTAGAATTAGATTCATCTGCAGAAGAGATAGATATATATCTTAATGCAAATAGACCAAATCATAGTAATATCGATGTATTCTATAAGGTTGGTCAAGACGATGCAGTAATCGATGATGCAGATTGGACACTAATTGAACCAGAAAGTGCAATTCCAATTAACGATAATGGAGTTTATAGCGAAGTTCATTATGTAAAAGACTTCGGCCAATTAGCAACTCCAATAACATTTAGTAAATTTATTATTAAGATTGTCTTAAGATCTCAAAATAGTTCTAATGTTCCAACAGTAAAAGACTTTAGAGCAATTGCAACACTATAATGAAAAGAATAAAAGTAGAAGATAATTTAAATTTAGAGCGTGATCGGTCGTCTAGTGCTATTATAAATAATAGTGAAACAGCATATAAGCAGCGACTTAAGCAAAAAGAAGCAAGAAAAAAAGGCGTTGATGAAATAGCCGAAATAAAATCCGAACTAGCTGAAATAAAAGCATTACTAATAAAATTAGGTGGTAACTAATGGCCAATGAGACAAAAATTTCAAAAACTAATACATTTGAAGAATGGAGACATAAGACGAATGAGATTTCGTTTGATGTTGGTGGTAATGATTTATTAGATGAAAGATTATCTAGTAGATTATATACTTACAATAGCGTTAGTGGGACAAATCAAAATATCATTACAGGTGACGATAATACTCCAGCTACTGCTCAAACATTAGATTTTGAAATTCTTCCGGACACAAAGTTAGACAATACTAGTGGTTATATTATTCTTGCTGATGGTACAAGTATTACAAGTCTTGTCGCTAACTCAACAATAACCCAAGATGGGGGATTTACTGCAAGTATTGTTTCCGCGGTTACGGTTGATAATAAGCCTAAGATTTTAGTAACTAATAGTACTGGGATATTCGATTCAACTGAAGCATTGAAGATATCTGGTAGTGAAGTTGTAAGCGCCTCTAATGTTATTCGCCAAGTTACCGAATCATATAGATCTGGATCTATTGTTGTAAAAAGCACCGATGGCTCTACAATTACTACTCATTTAAATGATTTAAGTGCAACTGGTTATCATATACCTAACGTGTCAAGCAGAATCACGTTAACTGGATCACCTACAGCTAAGGTTGTTCCGCTAACCGAAGGAACTGTAATTTATCAAGGCAATCAGCAATCCATTAGCGCGACCGAAGCGGAGGTTACTGCACATGCCTCAACTACATTTGTTGGAACCATTTATCACGCAAATGACAATTACATATACCTAAAAACAACTAGTGGTACGTTTAATAAAGCTCAGGGTATTAAAATAGTTGGATTGGCAAGTGGTTCTAATTTAGCTCAAAGCTATTTTGATGTCGATCTAGAGCCTTATGGAACAAGCACCAGAGGCCAATTTATTGAATTTAATACTTCCTTAACTTCAGGACTTAATGTTACAATTTCTGCTAGAAGTTTAGTTGATAATGTTAATGAACTTCAAACCGATATCGGTAAAATTGAAGATTTAGCAACTGATGGCGCGGATATTACGCTTTCAATCAACGAGCTAGAAGATGCGGTTCGTGGTGATAAAACAGATTATGTATTAGCTACCGATTCGACAGAAGGCTTGGTTGGTGGCGTTAATGAATTAGAACTTGCTGCACGCGGTGATAGATCTGCTACTAACTATACTATAACAACTGAGTCGACCGAAGGATTCGTTGGTGGTATTAATGAACTGGATACTGCACTTAGATCTGCTACAATGCAAACTAATAATGCTTCGGTATCCGCTACTCTTACTACTGCAGGCAATGATATCACTTCTGCAATTAATGAGCATGACGCTGAATTAGGAACTATTACGTCACAGCACATGGGAACAACAGCTTCCAACGTCGGTGACGCTATTGCTGAAATTGAAGGCCAAATTGGTACAGAAAATATTTCAGGAATTGATTCTGGCGATTCAGCTAATACCATATATGGCGCGCTAAACCAATTACATGGTGAAATTGGTGAGGCAGATATTAGTGGAATTTCAGGCACTGATAATACAGTTTCAACAGCACTAAACCAGCTTCACTCTGAAGTAGGTAACGTCGGTGGCGGATTAAACGGATTAGCTGCTACTGATCTTACAGCAGCCGTTGATGAATTAAGAACTGATATTGGTAACGTAGGCGATAGTGGCGCTACATTAACTACTGGTACTAACATTGTAGCAACTGATCTTACAGCAGCAGTTGTTGAATTGGATACTACTATTGGCTCTGGTGTTATTACCGGAACTGGCACTGAAGCCGCTGGACTTGGTAACTTAACATCTGCTATTAATGCTATTGACGCTGGATTAGGTAATGCTACTAGTTATAACA
>Ga0181377_1000503_pt1 | contig 14629 bp, 18 predicted proteins | sample LowvirmetaG_9_FD_130160 | JGI IMG/M metagenome (GOLD analysis project Ga0181377, IMG submission 130160) | Marine viral communities from the Subarctic Pacific Ocean - Lowphox_13 viral metaG | ecosystem: Environmental > Aquatic > Marine > Oceanic | place: Subarctic Pacific Ocean | collected...
AACCATGTCCTTCCTCGAACCGGTAATTGCGTCCCTTTTAGGTGCAGCGGTCACTGCTCTCGCGGTGTTCCTGAAGAAGAATATGACTGCCGCAGCTATTCTCAAATACGGTCCTCTCGTAGAGAAAGCTTACGACATCATTGATCCTGTCCTTGATAAAAACCTTGGCAACTGGGACGGCTCCAAAGTTGATAAAGCTTTTGAGCTTGCAGTTGAATCTGTTGCTGATGGCGAACTGACTGCTGCTGAAATCAAGAAGCTGGCTGTGCACATGGCGCAATCCTGGCTTCCCGGTGCAGCTGCGCAGAAGGTACGTTTGTTAGAACAAAACGGCATGCCTTCTGAACAACGCAAGGCTGCAGAAGACATCACCGTTAAAGTCAATACTGCTTCCTAAGATGGCCACTCAAAATCGAAGAACAAATACACGCGACGAAACATTTTTATCCGGAAAGTCCCCTGATGAAGGGACTTTGGGGCCAAACAAGTCTGCGGATATCTTCAGCCGATATGCTGGCGGACTGAAGAAGACAAATCCCCGTCAGGCGACCTTTGATTCCGATAGTCGTACTTTCTCTGATGTTGCCCCCGCTTCGCAACAGAAGATTGATGATCTTCGGTTTTCTGAGTCCCCTTCTTTTGGTAATGACGGAGATAACAGTTTCGCTCAATCTTTCTTAAACAAGTATCGCGATGGTGTTGTCCGGGGATTTATTGCACCGGAAGATGAGGTTAGGCCGGAAAACTTAGATAGAATAATTTCACAGGATGCGTACGCCGCATCAATGGAGCGAAGCCCAAATACTGCCGGCAAGTTTCCCGGTGCTGATGGAGTAAAAATTTAATGAATTCATTAATTAGGCCAGCTGGTAAAGCACTTTTTGATTTTCTTAAAACTGAGGAAGGACGAAAGACAGGGATGACTGCCCTACGTAAAGGTGGGGAAGCTCTTGGGAAAGTAGGGTCTGTTGCTGGCCGTGTTGCTGAAGATGCTGTTTTAGCAGGTGGTCCCATGGCTGCAAAGTTTGCTGAGAAGTATGCAGGTAAGAGCGGAATAATTGGTGACATTGCACAGCGTGTGGCTAAAACCCCTACTGACGATGTAATCGGTGCAGCTGTGGCGGCTGGCAGAATCGCCAATCCAGTAGCAAAGACTGTGGCTGTTGCCGGAACTGGCGCACTGGTAGGTGGTTTGATGACGAAACCAGAAACTGCTTACTCAGCAGCTATGGATACGATCGCCGCTCGTGAGGCTTCTGCATATGGTGTCATCGATGCCAAGCTCCAGGCTGATTCAGCTCGTCAACTAGGTAACCAGGATTTAGCGGCCCAGAAGTTTCAACAGGCACTCTTCTTACAAGAGCAGCGTCAGCAACACGACATGATGATTGCCCAGGCGCGTGCAGAGGCTCGCACTCCTCGCAACCAACCAATGTCTGGCGCCGGGTTGTTTGATCCGATGGCTCTTACACAGTCGATGCTCGGCTCAATTCCTCAGTACTAATTAATTAATTATGGGTATGTTTGGCAGACGCGATGACGACGATTCAGTCACGACTTGGAATTCTGACATGGATGTCAATGATTCAAGATCTTTCAATGGTCCGGGCGCTTTAAATAGAGCAATCAATAGTGAGTTTGGATCTAAGACCGGTTTTTTAGAATCAGCCGGTGGATTAGTCAAAGAGGTTTTTAAAAATGCTGAGAAAAGACGAGAGCGAGAATCGGTCATGGACGCTCTTTTTAATAAGAAGGGAAATCCCTTTGGTGGTGCAGGATTAGCTGGAAGAACCACAAGCCTTGCTGATGGCAGCCTGACTCAAATCAGTCCAGACGCCTTTGAACCGATTGTTTTCCCTGGCGGCGGCGGGATGGTGTCTGGTGGTAAATCGACAGGCCAACGTCTAGCAGGCGCTGCGACTGGTGCGCTAAGTGGGGCTGCTACTGGTGCAAGTCTGGGTAGCGCCGCTGGCCCTTTTGGTACTGCAATCGGCGCAGGTATTGGCCTCCTCGGCGGATTATTTGGTTAATCCAAAAGTTACCTAATCTAAACTAATTAACATAAGAAGAAGTATTAATCATGCTGGGAATGGGAGCCGCTGCAGTTGCAAGTGCATTACCTAAAGTATTGCCTATCGCCGGAGCCCTTTTAGGAGGAGTTGAAGGTTACAAGAGGTCGGGTGGTGATCTTGGCGCAGCTGCGCTTGGTTCGGGTATTGGTGCTCTTGGGGGTGGGGGTTTGCGAATGGCCGGCTCGGCTCTTGGTGCTCAGGCACTTATTGCAAATCCAATGTATAAAGTTCTCGCTGAGAGAGCTGCCAAAGGCACTTTAAGCGCAGGCGATGCACAATTACTAGGTGCTTTAACTAAAGGTGCACCTCCATTAGCAGCAGGATTAGGTGCTCTTGGTTTACCACTAGCAGGTAATTTAGCCGGAAACATTGCAAGTGGCGTCAAGGGCGGAGCAGGCAATACTGCTCAAGTCGGTGCTGGTCTGATTGGCTATACCGCTGACGGTAAGCCTGTTTATAACAACATTGGAGGAGCCGCAGTTCCTCCGGGAATGGGTCAATACGGACCTACTAACCCCTATGGCAGCCCCCTCGATGTTCTCGGTCCCGCAGGGATGGGCCAACGTCTTCAGACTTTGAAGGACGCACAGACTCAGCGTGATGTATTCCGTACGTTGATGCCTGAGGTCATGGGCGTGCGCGAAGCAACTGCCAAGAAAGACATGGAGCGAAACATGGCTGCTGCTGGCATCCGCCAGAACATCGAAACTCGTGCAGCGATGCAGAGGGCTGCTCAAACCGCTGGGCTCCAAGCAGGTTTAGGGGCCATGCGACAAGCTGGTGATGCCCTGACCCAAAAATACCAATATCAGTGATATGGCATCTGAAAGAGAAAACCTACTCAGGCAGCGTTACTTAAACGAAGGCCTGAAATTGCAAGACCAGTTGCGGGCATTTGGTGTTCCTCTGCCTACAGGTGGCATTGATTTCTCAACGGGTCAACGAATAAATCAAAATCAGTTCCTCGGCATTCCTTATGAAAGCACAGAGGACTACACCGTTTCTGAACTTCAGGAAGGTTTAAATCCTCTTTATGCGTTAAGCAGAACAGCTGAAGATACTGAGAGAGAAAAGAATGAAAATACACGGCTTGATGAATATAAAAAAACTATCGATCTTTTTGGTCGGGGTAGTTCAACCGATCCGCAGGAACTTTTAAAAATAGGTCAGACTCAAATTGACCTCGCAGAACAAGCGCTGCCTTTATATCAAAAGAAAAGGGAAATCGAGGCGGCTGCCAATCTCAGGCAGATGCAGCAGCAACTTCAGACCGCGCTGCCTTACATCGACGAAGCTCAGGAACGTTCAGTTCAACGTAACCTTGCAGCCAGCGAGCGGTTCAGAGCATTCAAAGAGCAGCTGCCCTCCAGCATCCAAGCCATTCTGGCGTCCAAGCAACAACAGATGGCAAGTGCATCTAATGCCTTTGCTCAAGAAGCAGTGGGAATTGCAAACCAGCAACAAGCTGCGACTGGATTCGGTCAATTAGGAACGGGTCGTTACGCCGGGCGTCGTATTGCCTAACTTAAACTAACAAAAGCAAAGGTATAACTATGGGCGGTTCTAAACCTCGGCCTTCACCTCCTCCAACTATTATTTATAGCCCTGCGCCGCCGCCACCTGCGCCGCCGACCGCTGTTCCTACACAGTCGGTGACAACGCAGACTGCATTGAATGAGGTGAGTGGTAAGCAGACCCGCTTGAACATGGAGCTAGGTGCACAATTAGATCGCACCAATGCTGAATTCTTTGCTGGTCAGGACATTCGCCGTTCGCAGTCTGCCTCTGCTGAGCAACGGCTCAGCCAGAGACAAGCTGGGGATATCGAGACAGGACTGACCCGTGTTCGCGGCCAAGAGGACCGAGCAAGTACTGCAGCCACTGGTGCTGAATATCGCGCTGGCCTCGCAACCGCTGGGCAGGAAGAGCGTCGTACCATCGGAGCCACTGGAACTGAACAACGACTCGGAATTGCTGCTACTGGGGCTGAGACACGAGCAACTGAACGTGTCCGAGGTGCTGAGCAACGTCTTGGGATCGCTGCCACTGGAACTGAACAGCGTCGTGGGATTGCTGCTTCAGGTGTTGAGCAACGTGCCGGTATCCGCGAGACCGGATCTCAGACGCGGCTCAGCGAAGCAGAGCGTGGTCGTCAGCAACGACTGGGCATCGCTGCCACAGGTGTTGAGCAACGCGCTGGCATTCGAGAGACCGGAGCTGAGACGCGACTGTCTGAGGCAGAACGTGGTCGCCAACAGCGACTCGGCATTGCTGCTACTGGGACTGAACAACGCGCAGGTATTCGGGAGACCGGAGGACAGCAGCGATTGACCCAGGGACAGCTTTTGTCCGGGCAAGAGCGTCAAATTGGTCTTCGTGGTCAAGAAGAACGTCGTACTGTCGCGGCCTCTGGTGTTGAACAGCGTGCAGGTATCCGTGAAACCGGATCTGAGCAACGATTTACTGCGTTGCAACAAGAGATGTTCCGGCGCTATAAAGAGAACAGAGACTTCGAACAGGCGCAGAGCCAATATCGGTCATGATTGATTGGATTCACGAGCTGACCGAAAAAGACCGTGAATCCTTTCTAGCCTTTAGCAAACGAGCAGTAAGTCCAATTCAGATTTACTTGTATGCCCGCTTCCTAGGATTCACCGGATCAATCGTCCAATGTGATGAATGGTCAAAGGAGAGCTACAAGAAGCGGGATTTTGGTGGTGTACTAGAAGCTGAGATTGACGCCATGACGATGGACATCTCGAAGCTACGGGAGGGTATTGATATGGGGATGATCAAACAGGACATGGGGGCCTCTCGTATTGCAATGATGCAAAAGGAACTGCGAGGCACGATTAAGCAGTTGAATGATGAGCGTATCTTGCTTGACAAACAAGGCTTGATTCTTGCTGGTGCTGATCGTGCGATTCGGGAGATGTTGACGATCTTTCGTGATGACCCAATCGAAGGACCCCTTCAAGAAGCATCAATGGGAGTCTGGACAAAGATCTTTCAAGAGGAGTCTTAGTAGACTGATAAAAATTAGCTGTAAACATGCTTGTAGATCCATATCAAGACAGGTATTTTAAAGACGGAAAAGTAATCGGTGCCAACTACTCCGGTCCTGTCGGTAATCAAATAAGAACTGAAACTGATCTTGGTCTTGGACTTCCTGTTGGTGAATTTACCGATCGGAACAAGTTTGGCATCTTGACTCCTCCAGGATCTACCGAGCAAGGGAAGATGGAGATACTGACACCACCTGGTTCTACGGAAAAACCAAAATTCGGTGTCATTACACCACCTGATGCATCTTTAGGTGAATTTGAAGGCGCACTTGAAAATCTTTTTCTTAGACGCTTCTTAGAAGAGAGACTTAATTGAGTTATGGCGCTATGCTTTGTGCATGGCAGGAACAAGTATTCATAGCGTATATCGAAGGACTGCACGTGCTGCGGCACAGCAACGGATTGTTAAGAAGACTTCAAATATTGATATTGAACGGGCACGAAAGGATTTTGCATATTTTTGTGATGTCGTAGGTGATAAACCACCTGCGGAGCATCACAAAGAATGGCATAAATATCTTTGTACAGGCGAAGACAGTGAATGTTTGATTGGGATTGGCGGACCAAATATCGATATCTTGGCACCACGGGGTAGCGCGAAGTCCACAATCCTTGGCTTGTACACAGCATGGGCGGTTGGTATCCATGCCCTGGCGCGGAAACCTTTGAAAATCCTCTACATCTCCTACACGGTGGATGTGGCACGCCCTAAGAGCGCAGCTATCAAAAGGATCATTGAATCGAGTAAAACTTATAAGGAGATCTTCCCCACTGTAAAGATCGCCAAGGGGATTAATTCGAACGAGTACTGGAGTATTGATTGGAAGTTTGCCGGCATTCGAACAGCAGGTGAAGAAGAATTTACTGTGTGTTGTGCAGGTCTCAAGGGTGCTGTGACCTCCAAACGTTCACATCTTTGCATCATTGATGACGCTATCAAGAGTGCTGACGACATCAAGAACCGGGATATCCGGCAAGCGATGGAGGACAACTGGAATTCAGTCATCGTTCCGACGATGTTCCAAGGCGGCAGGGCGATCTGTCTTGGCACCCGCTTCCGCCATGACGATATTCATAACTCCACATTCATTCCAGCCAACAATTGGGTACAGATCGTCCAATCCGCGATTTCTGTTGATGCAAATGGTGATGAACAATCCTATTGGCCGGCCATGTGGTCACTCGATTATCTGCGCGACCGCCGGCGGCAGGCACCAATCGCTTTTTCTTTTCAGTACCAAAATCAAGTTGTACAAACGAGCGAGCTTTCGCTTTCTCCTGATCTAATTATCAAAGGAACCATCGAAACACAATTCGATTGTTTGGGAATCGGTGTTGACCTTTCCGCAGGTATTCGGGAACGAAACGACTATACCGCCTTCGTGATGGGAGGGCGAGTGGGAGGGAAGATACACATTATCGACTGCAAACGTTTAAGGATTATGGGTAACTTGGAAAAATTAGAAGCCATGATGGAGATGATGGAAGAATGGGGTGTCGTGCACAAAGAAAAGAATCAATATTTTCCTACTGGCACCAACATCGAGGTTTGGTCAGAAGCCGTTGCATACCAGGCTTCACTGGAGGCTGACTTCAAACGAATCTGTCTTGGTGAACATGGTCTCTACAACATGAACTGGCACGCAGTCAAAGGATTTAGAGGAGACAAGGTTGCACGTTTCCGTGGCATTATGGGGCTATTTGAGCAACGCAAGCTAATCTTCAATAAGTACAGAAAATTCCAGGCACTTAAAGATGAAATCGTTAACTTTGGAGTTTCATCCCATGATGACTGTGTTGACGCCCTTGTCTGGTTGTGTAATGGACTAATGACAAGGGGAAAACTAGAGTTAGAGTATTGACGATTTAAACTATAGGTATTCATCGCGATGTCTCCCAGCTATTTTGAAGTAGAACTTGAGCAAGATGCTTATGGTTCTGCCATCCTGCCTTTGCCGGATGAGCTTTGTCACGACATGGCTCTACAACCAAACGAACGTTTTGATGTAGAGGTTGAAAACGGGACAATTATTTTCAAAAGACTCGAAGCTGGTTACGATATTGATCAGTAGACCTTTTTAACAGAATGGGCGATAGTGCTAAATCTCAACTTGACTCTATCCTCAAATCGGTAGTTTCACGCGATAGTACAGGCCCTGCGGACACCATGCTGGTGAGCGCACACCTTTCCCAAATGAAAATGTTTGGGATCAGGCAGGGCGTCGAGTTTTATCCGCTGCAGGATAACTTTGGTACGCAGCGATACGATTTTATTCAGCAAGTAATTAAGTTCAATCGTCTCGATGCACGGCTCGACTCTATCTGGGAACGTTTCCTGGCTTACGGTAAAGGACTGTTCTATATCCGACCGACTGAGAAAACTTATCGTATTTACTGGTTTGATCGCGATTCTTATCGTGCTTACTACTCTCCCGAAGGTGACCTAGAAGAAGTCATCATTATCTATCCTTATAAAGTCAAAACGTCGAAAGGTTTCAGTGGCGTTGGCCTGAATACAAATAAGCGGTACATGCGTCTTCGTATTACTGCCGAGGAGATTGAGGAATACCATAGCGAACAAGAGATCTCGTTTGATAACGAGGCAATGGACTTCCCCTTCACTGACAAGAAGGTGGTGAAAAATAGCATGGAGTTCATTCCATGTGTCGAGGTTCTAAATAACCCTGATGCCTTCGGTACTGAAGGTGCCGGTGAATTCGACATGATGGCCAACCAAATCATCGCTCACGATGAGATGGTGAAGAACATCAGGGCCAACCTTTCTTTCTTCGGCAACCCGACGTTACTATCATCTCGTCCAAAGCAAGACATTGTTGAGTACGACTCGAGTGATCCAGCGCAGCGGCCAAGTATTTCAAGTCAGTCAGGTTTTCAGTCAGATTTCTTTCTTTCAAGCTCGACCTTTAAGCAAGACAATGTCACTCGTGATTCTCCTGGATACAATGGCAAACCTGGGTCAGGCATGCGTGTTCCGCGTGTCATTGCGAACCTAGAACCTACTGATCGGGTCGGCTTTATTACGCCGAACGCAGTCAGCACGGATCAAGCTCGATTCGCTGAACAACTGCGCAGTGAGATTCGATTAGCTCTTGGTGGTATTGATGATCTCAGTATTACCAACGTCACTGCCACTGAGTACAAATCGGCTTACGGTCGAGTCAGTGCTACAGCCAAGAAGAAATGCTTACAGCTGTACACCTATGGCATCAACCGCTGTCTCGAGCTAATTATCTTTCAAGAAGAACAGATTTTCCGTAAGTCGATGGCTTACGAGAGCGGGATTAAATATCCCGTTTTACCTGAAGAGGTTGACGAAAAAGCACTTGAAAAATACGAAAAATCAAAAGCTCGTTACGAGAAAAAACTTCAAGCTGCAATTGACGCAGCAATTGAAAATCAGGAACTACCTTCAGGAGTTCTTGGTTTAGCCCCGGACGGTGACAGAACTGTTCTCTGGCGTTGGCTTGGGCCTGTGTACGAAGATACAACACAGGATAAACTCAACCAGTCTATTTTCACCAGAAACTTGCAAGAGTTAGGTGTTGATAGCATTGAAGCACTGAAGTATCTATTCCCTTCTAAAACGGATGACGAAATCGCGGGCATGCTCTCCGGTTTCCCATTCCGTGTGGTAGGGGAAGTACAGAGGGCTTACTCCACATTTATTGATCTTATAAATCAAGAAATGCGGACACCACATCCGCAGCAACCGAATCTTCCGATGGCTGCGGATCCGAGATTAGATCTCACCCCCTTCCTTTATCGCACTCTCGAAAGCCTACAAAAAGAGGTAACTTATGCAGGCCGATACCGTAATGCCGACCCAATCGGCACCCCAAACATCCCCGACCCAACCGACCAGCTACGCGGCTCCGGTAGCGCAGACGGCGGCACAGGCTCCGGTGGTTTCTACGAATACCCAATGGGTGGCGCCATACCAGCAAATGACGGCCCCAGCCCCGCAAATGCCGGCCCAGATGGCAGCGCAAATGCCGGCCTCAGTCCCTACTCAGTCCGTGCCCCAGGCGTACCAGGGGACCCCACAAGCGGAGAACCCTTATCGGGAAGCGTTCAACAAGGTGGTCGGGCTCCTGAGTTCGCCCGTCCAATTCCCAACCCTGGGTCAACAATCGACTCAGACTCCGGGAATCGACCCGGCCAGCTACGGTTCCCAACAGGCTCCCCAATTCAGCAGCCTGGGGATGCAGACCTCTTCGCCTTCGATCAACAACAACCAGGCATTCTCCAACGACTCTTCCCTAACTTCTCTGGAGATCAGCCCGGACCAGCTCCGAGCAAACGGAGTAAGCGAAGCAAGTCTTGAGATCATTGACCACTTTGGTGCTGATGTCCCCAAGGTTCTGAATGATTATGCCTGCTCAGTTGAGGATTCTCTAATCCAGACCAATCAGCAGCTGATCCAAGCTTGTGAACTCCTACAGGAGCTCTCTAACGAGCACAAGGCTTATGAAGCCATCCTGACTGACCCCGACGTGCTCGCTGACTACACCTGTGAGTTCTTTGGCGAGAATGGCCCTCATCCTATCCCTGATGAAGCCGCTCCTGTCATGCCTCAAGGTGCTCGGCAAGTAGGCCAGCAGTATCAGCAGCAAGCTGCTCCTGCCCGTCCTCAGATGCCCATCCCTCCCCAGCCTCAAGCAGCCGCTAACGCTGGTGACTTCTGGAACAGCTTCGGCAACCTAGCCGATCGTGACCCCTCTAACGCCTGGCGTTACCTGAACTCTGCTCAGCAGAATCCTGAGGTGTTCCGCAACAAACTCCTGGTGATGGAGTGATCCCTAGACTTCACTAAGTCTAAAATAGGGGGTAGGAAACTGCCCCTAATTTTTTATCAAGTTATGGCAAAAAAAAAGGCAGGAGCAAGAGAAAAGGCTGATCAATTTTTGGAGGCGATCGGTACTGCAGGTGGCCCGATTGGTGCTCCCGGTCTTGTTCAGTTTGGTGCTGGCGACACTGCACGTCAGATCATGGCTGGCAATACCGATGAATATGCGCCTATCCGCATGCAAGACATGCAGACGCAGGTTGGTAATCCAAATGCTCCTCAGCCCAGGATGCCACGTGATTTGGATAACTCTTATCTCAAACTCAATCTCCCTGGTTCTCCCCTTCCTCGCAATGGTCTATTTGTCCCTGGAATGTTGAGCTCCGCTGAGATGGTGCAAAATCAAATCGGTATTGAGCAGCAATATCAAATGATGCAGATGATGCCTGCAACGGGTCAACTCCCTCTTGGTTACCCTCCTATGCCTATTCAAAAAGCTAAGAAATGATGGACTCTAGTAAAGCTAAAAAAGCAGTTAGTAAAGCCATGATGGCAAAGGCAGTTCTAGAAGCTGCAGCGCAGCAAGCAGCTGCCGAGGGTCCTATCAACCCTGAGATTCAAGCGATGAGCCCAGATCTTCAGCCCATTGATGGCTATGTGAATCCAATGGGGCGCATGGGCACTGTTCCTCCTACACAGTATTCACCTGGGAATATGGTTGGCGGCAACCGTATGATGCAGTTTGTTAATCCGGAATCGATGTGATGGGAAAAGGTTTTACTAGTGCATTGAAAGCATCGCGTGATGCTGCAAAGAGAGGAGAGGGTATTGTAGGTATGAGTCATGCTGTAAGGGATACTCTGCAAAATGTAGGTAAACCCACCGTTCCACGTATGGCAGGTGAAGTCAAATCCCCCTCTGAAGGAGAAGAGTACCGTTCGGTAGGAGATTTCAGAAATTTTCGCTGAGACTTAAATAACCAGGTTGATAAAGCATTGCTATAATTTTTTTAATGGAATGAAAATTTCCATATTTGGAGGATTTTTTCCTCAAGTATCAGCGCCTAAAATTTAGCTGAGAAACTATTATGTTCATCGATAACGACTTTCCGAAGCTGTTGGGTGCGGAACTATACCGCCCCCATCCAGCTTATGTCGTGGAGATGGCTTGCGAGCCCGTTGTAGTCCACGACTTCACCAAGCAGCCTGGTCAAACCGTGCAGCTGGATCGTTACCGCTTTTTCGGTAACCCAGGCACTAAGACCAGCCGCGAGCGTACCCAAGACCAAACGATCGGTACTGCCAATAGCCGTTCCATCGTTAAAGACAAGGTGCTTGTGTCTCTGCGCGAGTACACCGGCCCTGCGGATCCGAATAACACCAATCTTCCGAGCACCTTTAAGATTGCTCGTGAGACCCTGATGACCGCTCAGCGTCTTCTGCTGGACACCGGGAACCTTAACATGTTCCACCAGTCCATCGGTTCACTGACCCTGCTTGACGACTATCGTCGTTGGCGCGATCGTGTGTTCCTGGACGAGCTGTTCAAGGCTGAGTCTCGTGGCCAGTCCGGCGACACCCAAGGCGGCTATTACTATCCAAACGACCACACCAAAACTGCGGTCACTGTTGGTGCCTATACCGCAACCGAATACGCCTCTGAGCGTTTCAAATTCAACGTTAAGACAGACCTTCTAAACGTTGTTAAGAGCCTGCGTAAGCGCAACGTCCCTGTGTTCCAAGACGGTTACTACCGTTGTATCGCTGATCCTTCGTTCATGAAGGACCTGCGTGCTGACCAGGGCTTCCGTGAAGTGGCTCGTTATCCTGGCATGGGTGCCCCCAATCCTCTGATGGGTATGTCTGCTCCTAACGCTGCTCTATACCAGGGCGGTCAGTATGGTCAGGCACAATTCGTGGCTGGAGAGCCCGTCATGCCTTCCGGCTTCGTGTTTGAGGGTGTGCGGTTCTTCGAGACCACCAACATGCCAAGCAAAACTGCAACTGTTGACATCGGTGATGGCTCTGGCGCTGTTGCAGGTCGTTCGACGCCTCCTGGATTGTTCTTCGGTCCTCAGGCAGTTGGTGTTGGTATCGGTGGCCCGAATGCTCAGGTCCTGATCAACAACAATGACGACTTCAGCCGCTTTATCATCTTGATTTGGCAGCTGTACGCCGGTTTCGCGAACCTGAATAAGGACTTCGTGACGACCGCCTTCACCATTACTGAGTGATAAAGGAGGTACGTAACTAATGGCATCTTACACTGCTGAAAAGGGCGCAATTCTGCAGCCCGGTAATCAAATCAATCGCCTGTCCTCCTATAACACCGAAGGTGTTTTTGGCTGGCCTGGCTTCGAGCTCTTCGAGATGGTTGGTTATGTCAAAGTCACTAACCTGACTGCTGACAAAGCCGACAACAAGAGCTTCAACCTGACGGTTCCTTCACCCGACCGTCGTCCTGACGACCGTGTGCGTGATGACCGCACTTCACTGGTTGTTCAAGCTGACGCTGATCGTCCCGCTTACATTTATAGCGCTTCGATTGCTATCGGCCAGGACATTCCTGCCGCTGGTGAGCCTTCCTATCCTGCAACTCCTTTGACTGCAGATATCGACGGCACCAACACCGAGATCCTGCTGTTCGGTCCCGACAACAGTGGCTCTCCTTTCGGCGTTCCTGCGACTCAGGCCAACGGTCTGGCTGCCGCAACCGCCGTCACCACCGCATTCTCCTCAGGCACTATTGCCCAGGGTGAATCCGATGTTTCCGTGGCAGAAGCACCTTTCTGGACCGCCGTTACCACCTCCGGTATCGACGACCAGGATGCTGCAAACGCCATGATGTTCCGCGTCACCGCTGACACCACCTTCAAGGTGTACAACGTCAACGCTGTGACCTCCACCTCAGTGGACGGCGACGGTGTCTTCATCAGCTCTGATGATAAGGACGCCGGTAAAGCTGCTTACATCATCTGCCGCGTTAACTACCTGCGTCCTGCCGCTGCTACTTCCTTCATGGATATCATTGGCAGCCTGGACTTCGCCTCTCAAGTGGGCGGTAGCGATTCCTGATCGTTACTCACAATATCAACACAGCGGGTCTTCACGGCCCGCTTTTTATTGTCCACTTAGATTAATTTTGGTATGCTATAGCAGTAATCGTCTATCGCTATGTTGTATCAGAACCGTGTCACTGGAGGTCTTGTCGAGGTTGTATCTCAGCATGGTGAAGGTATTCTGATGTGCCTGGATGCGAACGAAGAAGTTTTTTACATTAATGAAGACGACCTCGTTCCACATCTAGATGCAACGGTGGAGCAAGAGCGTAATGAAGTTCGCTTGACTGAGAATCTCAAAGCTGAAGGTGCAAAGCCAGCAAAGCCTACAAAGAAGGAAACCTTCCCAATTGATACGCGAGTGAATATCAATATGGCTTCTGCTCGTCAAATCGCAGATTCAATCCCTGGGGTCGGCCTTAAAACAGCCCGTGACATCAAAGATCTTCAGCTTACGCTTCCAGGTGAGCGCTTTCAACGTCTTGAGCAATTAAGATCAATCAAACGTGTTGATTGGGAAGAAATTTTCAAGGAAAACATTGTGCGTGTCGAGTAATTATGTGCGCGTGTTAATCTGTTATTGATGCATGTAAGACGTGCACAGTAACGCTTTGGCAGTGTTAAATGCAGCTTGATAATTTTCTAAAATCTAAAGTGCGTTGGCACCTGGGGTATAACACCACATCAATCCCAGCAGGTGACCTAGCCCGCTTAGAAGAGGCTTTGGACAATGTTCCGGACTCTTTTTGGTACGGCAAGATTGTGGAGCAAGTAGAGCGTTGTGATGAGGCAGAGAAGCGCACGGATATGACTGGCACCATGAACAACGCGACGGTGCCACGTGGTCGAATTGAGTCAATCGCTGGTGATGTCGACCGTACGATCGCAACCACAGATTTCAAAGAAACGTTGAAAACATGGACTCAGATTTACATGTACGAGACTGATCGTTTGGCGTTGCACTTATATGTACCTAATTACCGAAATCCTGAGCAGGCCCGTTACCGGTTTAACAGGGAAGGCGCAGAATTCATTCAGGCACTTCCTGGCCCTGCTGATGTTGCTGTCGGCACCCGTCTCATTCTCGAAACCAATCATCGATAGTACCGTGAAGTCATTATCTCCGACACAGGTTGCAGCGCTTCTTAGACAAGAGGGTGTAAAAGAAGATTTAATTCCGACAATGGTCGCGATTGGTCAAGCTGAATCCGGCTTGAACCCTAAAGCTTTAAATCCTGACAGAAGTACCGGAGACAACTCGTTTGGGATTTTTCAAATCAACATGATTGATGATATTGGTGTAGAGCGACGCGAAAAATTTAATCTAAAAAGTAATGAACAGTTGTATGACCCCCTGACAAATGTACGGGCAGCGGCATCAATTCTTAAGTCGCAAGGTTTACCAGCTTGGTCTGTTTTCAAGAGTGGTAAGTATAAAGAATATCTACCTGGTGCTCAGCAAGCAGCAGGAGTCTCTTCTTCTATGCCAGGACCGACTGCACCACCTCCGGTAGACATTGAGAGTTCGGAAAAAGTGCGTACAGCAGTCAGCAAAGCTCAGAAAAGAAAAAGCGGAGCTGGTTTAGGAATTAATCGTACTCTTGATACCCCAGCAGCCCCTAAATCT
>Ga0181377_1000504_pt1 | contig 14623 bp, 21 predicted proteins | sample LowvirmetaG_9_FD_130160 | JGI IMG/M metagenome (GOLD analysis project Ga0181377, IMG submission 130160) | Marine viral communities from the Subarctic Pacific Ocean - Lowphox_13 viral metaG | ecosystem: Environmental > Aquatic > Marine > Oceanic | place: Subarctic Pacific Ocean | collected...
AAAGAAATATTATTAGAGAAGGCAGGTAGTGCCAGAATCCAACACCTCGAAGACCTCATTCTTTGGAATGGTAAAGCAGGTGCCCAAAAAGCAATCTCATCATTACACAGTTTAGAAAGCAACCCAAGTGATACAACTATCAAATGGGACGGCTCACCAGCGGTTATATTTGGTCGTAATGAGAACGGCGAGTTCATATTAACAGATAAAAGTGGATTTGGTGCAAAAGGATATGACGGCAAAGCCACATCAGCAGATGGACTAGAAGCTATGCTAAAGAATCGTCCTGGCTACACTAAAAACCCACAAGAATACGGCGGCTTTATTAAGCAAATGAAAAGTGTATGGCCTGCATTTGAACAAGCAACACCAAGTGACTTTAGAGGATATGTACATGGTGATTTACTTTGGTTTACAACACCACAAGAAAAAGATGGCAGGTTAATATTTACACCAAACACAACACAGTACTCAGTTGATCCTGCAAGTGACATTGGCAAGAAAATTGCCAACAGTTCTACAGGTGTTGTGCTACATGCACACATTGACTTAGAAGGAAACAAAAGCTCAGTTGATGCGACTAAGTTCCAAGAAGGTCCATTGTTAGCAATGCCTCCACAAACACTTACAGATGTACCAGACATTCAAAGTGCTAAACTAAAAGAACTTGAAAACTTTATTAATCAAGCAGGCGCAGACATTGATGCAGTATTAACACCTCCTGTAGAACTTAAAATGAAAAACTTTCCAGATATCTTGTACATGTATATGAACAATGCAGCAAAAACAAGATCAACTGGTAAAATTGGCAGTAAGCATTTTGTACAATGGCTAACAGCAGATGGTTCTAAGGTAAGTAAAGCTAAACAAGGCAGACTTGTAGAATATTTAAAGCAACATCAAAAAGGTTTAGATGCCGTGTTTGCATTTATGCGTAGCATTGGGCCTATTAAAGATAATATTATCGCACAACTAGATGCCAACCCAGCTGATATTGAAGCCAGTACAGGTGGACAGCGAGGCGGCGAAGGATATGTGATTGGCAAGGATGTCAAGTTAGTAAATAGAGCAGGCTTTACAGCCGCTAATATGGAAAAGAATAATTAGATGTATAGTAAGCAATGTAAGTTACATTTAGAACAAGCAAACATGACACGCTGGCAACACTTTAAACATGCATGTAGCATTAGTTGGCGTTTAGAAAAGGCAGCATGGGCAGTATTTTTACATGCATTTGCACCTAGGTATTTTAAAACATATGCAAGTGATACATGTGATGCAATAGCAAAAGAGAATAAAAAATGAATGAAAAACAATATACAGCAAAGCAATGGGCAGAACTAGAAGGTGGACATACAATGAGTGAAGATTCAAAAGCTCTACCATTTATGCAATCGTTAGGCGAAGCACGTATGTACAAATCAAGAGCGCAAATATCACGTGAAGGCGCACGTAGTATTACTGATCATGCATTTGTTAGTATGTTAAGTCTATATGCAATGAGTCAAGATTATGAATCAGCATCAATGGCATCCAATTATGCAAAAGCAACAATTGCCAGAGGTAGCTTTTCTGCACCAAGTCCGGGCGGAACAGATTTATATCAAACATTGTTTACATTAAATAAGCCAGATGGATTAATTGGTAGTCCAAATGACAAAATATTAATGAGCAAAGTACAAATTGATAACAATAAAATTAAAGGCTTTCTTAGAAAAATACAAAATGGTAATATGTCACATGGTGAAGCACAGTCATTTTTCTATAGACTAGAAGGTCAATTAGCAATACAAGATCCTAAGTTAAGAGCAGCAAGACGCTTAACACAAAATTGGGGTAAATTAACTACAAACCAGCGTACATTAGTTGCTACACAACTTGATAGATATTTTAAAACATCAGCATACAGAAGTGATATGCGCCCATTGTTTATGAAGTTTGCTAGGAATAATGGACTTATTGTTGGACAAGGAAAAGTTAAAAAGATTGCAAAACGAGTGGCAAGAGGAGCGGCAGCTTTTGCGGCTGGATATGCAGCTGGCAAAATGACAGAGCTATAATATGCGCTCTACAGGAACACAAAGGCCATCAGAAGTAATCGGCGGCAATACGGCTTTTTACACAATATACACACTAATAGATATTACAGACGCCAATGTATCAAGCCCAAAAATAAATGAGAAAAAGTTTTATCAAAGCCAAAACTTAAATACATTTATGCAGGTAATTGGGTTGAGAACACAGCCAATTATTAGTAGTGTAGTTAAGCTAGAATCACAAAATATGACAGATTATAATTTTGGATCAAGCATTACTGGCACACAAACAATATGGATATTAAAATTTGTATCAGATACAGATCGTGCCTGGTATGGTAATAATGGTCATACTACATTGTTATCGCATGATTTTGATTTTGTACCAGTACACGATCAATTAAACGAAACTATAGAAATAGACGGCGATGTTATAAACACTAATACTGTTGATAAGCGTAATACTTACTTCAGTTTTAGCGAAAACATATAAATAGTACTATATGCACGAATGCATATAATAGAAATCAGCTCTTTAAGAGATTGTAATTAAATAGAATTGGACGGGAATTATGTCAATGCAACAATCAAGACTAGAGCGTGAAAACCTAGAAGCACATGTAGACTTATGTGCAGAGAGGTATCGCGTGTTAGAAGAAAAATTTACAAGATTAGAAAACAAAGTTGACGATCTGTCTGATTCAATCAAAGCGTTGTCGGATAAGAACACAGCTGATAAAGTTTCTGGTAATAAATTGGTAATAGGTGCAGCGGCAACTGTTATTGCAGGATTATTAAGTACGATTGTATTGTTATTACTTAATTTACAAGGAATGCAGGTGTTGGTACAGTAATGATATTAAATGAGTCGTATAGTAACGTTGTTACAGAAGCTAAAGTAGTATATGCTCGCAGAGGCAGAAGTGTTACTACTAAGTTTAGATGTACAGTAGGACCTAGAAAAGGTCGTGTTGTAGCTTCTCCGGCTCAATGTAGCAGACCTATAGATTTGAAAAAGAGATTTGTCTTGAGAAAGACACGAGCTGCAAAAGGCTCACGTATGATGAAAAAAGCACAAAGAACAAAAAGAGTTAATCCACAAAGTAGAATTGTGAGACAATTAAATAAAGCGAGAAGATAATATGGAAAACGCAAGCCTAATTAATAAATTACAAGATTTTTTAAATGATCACGATATTAAAGTTGATCAAGAGTTATTATCTACATCGCTCAAAGAACTAAACTTTAGTAAAACACTTGGTTTGCTTGATATGATAAAAGATAGAGATATGTCAGGCGTTGCAGAATTACTAAACATTAACTATGATGCGCCAGTAGATGAAGCATATGGAACAGTTGGAACACAACAACCATCAGCTTCGGCAATTAAAGCACAAAGAACAGCAGATATTAATAATCAACGCGATTATACAAACAATCAACAAGACCTACAAAGAGATTCAACTGCCGCTGGCGGCAAAGTAGCAGGCGGCGTTGGAGTTGTTGCAACAGGACAAGGCGCAATAAGATCAGCTGGTGCAGATCCAGATGATATTGAACGTAAGCAAAATCAAGCCCAAGCACGAGCAAACGCAGAAGCTGACGCAAAACAAGATGCAGATATTGAGCGATTAAAAGCTCTAGCATTTGGGAGGCGCTAATGAGATCTATTTTAGGCCCAGGTGGAATCCCGACATTCGTAAATAAATTAGAAAATAAAGTATATGAATGCATGATGGAAGAAAGAGTATGCAAAGACGACCTTTCTGAACGTGATGTATATCTTATGCAAAGTCTAGTAAATAAAAATTTAGTCAAGAAACAAGTAGAAGGCAAAAAAGTCTATTACAAACAAGCGAGGAGTATATAATGCCATCATCTGACGATGTTCAAGGAATGCAAGACATATTAAATAAATTAGCAAACGCAACAGAACAACCAACAACTCCAGTAGTTGCTGACAAATCAGTAGTGCCTGGGAATGTTTCTTCTGATGCAAAAGCTATGTATGAAATATTACAGAAATTAGATGAAGCAACAACTAACGCTACAAAGAAAACAATTACACAAGAAGATACAGAATCTTCTATGTTAACAGCAGTTGCACTTAAAGAAAATGATAATATTACTATCAACGGTAATTATAATGTTGAGATAGTGCAAAAATATGTTATTGATGGTGTTAAAAAGAAATACTATAATGTTAAAGATTCAGAAGGTAATGTGCTATACGAAGACGTAGCATTATTTGAAAGTGCTATGGGAATTGTTAAACATTTGATGTTTGGCAAAACAGCACACAAAGTAGATCAAATTGCAAAGTTAGATGAGCGTTATGCAGGATATCTAACAGAGGCTGCAATGTATAAACAAAAGTCAATGACTTTAACTGAAAGTTATAAGACAGATGTATATGTAGCCAAGCAAGGAAATGCAATACAAAAAATGGCAAATTGCAAAAAACAGATCAAATCACTGCTCTAAGCATAAATACAATATAACAGGAAAACGGGGTTCTAACATGGAATTACAACAATTACAAGAAAACAAACTAACAACGCTCAAGCGTGTGCTTGACGATGTGTTTAGTTTAAAACTAGACTTTAATGCTCCTAGCTCTAAGTTAGAAGCAATACAAGAGTCTACACAAAGAAAAATAACAAGTCTAAGAGATGCAGGACAAGACGTATCTCATAAAGATTTTCAAAAGCTACTATTAATTGCGGAAGGAATGGACATGGCAATAGAGAAAAAGAAGCTAGAAGAATCAGCTGATTTAGATCAAGCTGAAGTCTTACTAGCAGCAAAACAAATGGCAGATGACTTACAAAAAATGGCTGAAAACTTAGCAAGTATGCAAGTTGAAGACTTAATGAGTATTCATAGTGCAATGAAAGAACAAGTAGGTACAGCAGAAGCAGACGCATTTAATTCAAGTGCCGAAGCAGCAATTGGCTCGGCATTAGATGCAGTTAAGTCTGCAAATGAGCAAGTTGGAAATGCAGTATTAACAGCACAAGGTATGGCACCAGAACCAACAGACATGGATATGCCAATGGGTGAACCAGAAGGCGACCTAGGTTTAGATGCACCAATGGACGAACCAGCAATGGATGACGATTTTGGTGGAGCAGATGCAATGGATGCCGATTCTGACATGGACGGACGTGAAATGAAAGAAGATGCATACTTGGCAGCAGTACGTACTATTAAAGAAGCACAAGCAGAAGGTAAAGTATCACCGGCTATTCTTAAACAAGCATTTGCACAGTTAAAGAAGTAAAAGTATGAGATACAACGATTTGATAAGGCATACTCTAATTGATCTGTTGTCAGTAATGACCGCAGAAGGAGCCACTTCATTATCGTTGGATACAATAGAAAAAACATTGGATGCTCAGGGCATGCATATCGACGAACAAGAACTACGTGATTTACTTGACACTGTCCCCGTTGTAAATACAGTTAAAGATGATGTAGTTTTCTTCAACAAAGAAGGCGAAGTTGATGCCCCTGATCCGGAACAGCAAGACAAGACAGTTGCAAAGCTGGCTAAGAAAAAAGTAGACAAAGAGATGAGCAAATGAACATAGGATTAAACGCAGCACAGGCAAGAGCAAAAAGCTCACAAGATATGGTTGTTTTTGACGAGTGTACAGCTATCATGAAGGCTATTATAACAACAAGTGCAAGCGGCGTATACGAAGCGTACATTGGCGATGGTACAACAATGACCGAATGTACTCCTATCACAATAAAAATTGGTACAGTAAATTCTCCAACTGTTAATGTAGGCGATACACTTATTATCAATTCAACAACAATTACATTAGGTACAACTGGTACAAATTTAAATTCTGTTATTGCAGACATCAATGATGCGGCAGTAACAGGTGTAACAGCATCAAAAGATGCTGGATATTTAGTTTTAAATATTGTACTTGATGCATCTAGTACTTGGTCTTATGAAATAGGATCAGGAACAGCAAACTCGGCATTAGGTTTCACTGACGGAATCTATGTGCCACCTACGCCTGTAAGTACAACATATTTTACTTCGTGGCAAGGCGCAATTACTGACAGAGCATTAGATAATCAAATGAACGCAGTAATTAAGCACTTTAGTAATTTAGGTTACAAGGTAAACAGACTAACAAACTCAGCCACTGGAAAGACTTTCAGATGGCACGTATATTGGTAATTTATAACAAGGAGAATAACCACTATGGCACACATTTTAACAACAACAGTAAACCCAGAATTGATTGCAGATGCACACGATGAAGGTACAGTTAACCCAGATGCAATAATCAGTAACGCAGCAATCGTTATTCATGAAAGATTTGTTGCAGAAGGTAAAGTGTTAGATTTAACAGAAACAGACAACGGAGACGGCACATACCAATCAGTAATTAAGTTTGTTGATTCAGCTGCATGTGATTCCTACTTGGCAGAAATGGCAGAAATTAACGAATTTGAAACTAGTGGAATGTCAAGATCTAATCAAACTCGATCAGACGTATAATATAAACAGTGTCCCTACGTTGCAAGACGAGACACAAATATTAAACACTTTAGTAGAGTATAATATAAGGGGAACAAAATGAAAGATCTACAAGAAACACTAGATGCAGTAGCAAGATCAAAAATTTGCGCTAGGAATTATAAATCAGATGCAGTTCCAGAAGAGCTAATCGAACATTTACAAAAAGTTGGAACCGGTGGCCCATTTAAACAGGGCAGACGGTATTTTGATTTATACGCAATTACAAATCCAGACAAATGTAAAGAAATTTGGGCTCATACAGCACGACCAGATGAAGCTAATGCATTAAAGCATATGCCAAGAACAAACAAAGATGGAACTCCAACAACGTTTGTAGGTAATGCACAAGTATTAGCACCAGTACTGTTTATATTTGCTGCATGTGATCCAACACCAGATTATCCAGAAGAAGATTTTTGGGATCCTACTCAAATTGATATAGACAGCGAAGAAGAGCAAAACAGCAGATTTGCCATGGGAACAGGAATGGGAATGCTGGTGCTTGAAGCTAACAAACAAGGACTGCACACAGGTAATTGTGTATGTTTTGATCCAGGACCAATTACAGCATTACTTAAAGAATGGTCAGGCAGAGATGATTTTAATCATGCAGGACTAATGGTCGGCGCAGGATATCCAGTAGAAGAATGGACAGGACCAGATGGAAAGTTACAAATGCGTGAACATCCATTAGTTGAAGACCACGAATATACTCCACCAGACGAGTACGACCGAGACGACCCAAGATATTATAGAATTACCTAAATATGACGACTGCATCCAAAAAAGTAGCCTTTATCGGGTGCAGTCACTTTGCTGGTATTGAACAAGAAACTCAAGGCAAGAACAACTGGACATTTCAGTTGTCTCAAAAATTCCCACAACACGAATATAGAAATTATTCCAGAGGCGGTCAAGGAATACAAGGATACCAACTGGCATTATTAGATGCCAAAATCTGGGGTGCAGATATTGTGTTTCTAAATAGAACATATATGGGACGTTGGCAACTTGAACTTGATGTAGAAGGGCACGAATTTCGATATTACAAAAAAAGTTTTATTGGAGATAACTGGTCAGAATGGATGCCTACTTTTACTTTTGTATGGGGTAGTGTAAGCAGTGGACCTAATTATCATCCTGGACCAGCAGATAATAGGCATAATAAGATTCATGCTAAAATAGAAAATTACTTTAAGTCAAATGAAGAATTCTGGAGAGTACAACATAATAATAACCAATTTCGTTTAACTTGGGAATTACAATGGTACGCAAATGTACACAATTTATATAATTTTGAGAATTTATTTTTAGTTGATTGGTCTAAACATACTCATGAGCCTGTAGACAAAGAACATGGGCATACAACACCAACTCGTTCCTCCACGACATGGGATATAGATGTAGAGGGCTTTTTTACTAAAAATGATCCTTCTGTGAAAATTGAACACCTAGGATTAACAGTAAGTAGCACAGACCATCATCTCAATTTACATGGTAACACAAGACTACTCAATGAGTATATATTAGCAAACCCAAAAGTTAAAAAAGCGTTAGATACTCAATGAAGTTAATCTTACATCAAAGTAAATCTATTAAATCCAACAACTCTACATTGCCAAGGTGGGTATATGATTGTGATAATTATATTCACAAAATTATTCCAAATGGAACTTCTGTTAAATTTACAACAGAAGAAATAAGAAAAAATGCTGATATAATTAACAAAGCATTAGGCTTTAGATATTTTAAAAACGTTCGTGTTGATTACGACTTTATTTACATGGATATGCACAAGTTAGATAATGCAAACTATAATCATGATATTGAAGAAGATGTTTACTCATTAATGGATATTTGGATAGATACAAATTTAAAGGTATTTCCATTATGTAATGTTGATTTAAAAGAAGATAACATTATGCTATATAAAGACAAGACTGTGTTAATTGATTGGGATGATGCATTACAAGGACAAGAACATACAGCATTTTACATTATAGCAGAACTATTTAGACATGCTGTACTATTCTTAGATAAGATAAAAGTTATGAGATACATACAACACAAAACACAATCAACTTGTTTAGAAATTAAAATGGAACACTGGAGTTGGTTATTTGCTAACTATCATGCAAGTGGTTACAACTTTGAAAAAGTTTTACATTGGTCAGAAACTCCAGATAGCTTTTTACTAACAAACGATTGACAATAAAACATTTTTAGTGTAATATATAAGCATGGCTGAATTAATTAAACTCTACGACTATAAAGAACTAAAGCGTCAAAGTGTAGACGGAAAGCGTCTATACGAAAATCCATATGGCGATCCAGTTCCAAGCGTCACAACAATTTTAAGTGCTACACAACCAGCAGAAAAGCGACAAGCATTAGCTAACTGGCGCAAACGTGTTGGAACAGAAGAAGCACAGCGTATTACTACGACTGCCGCAAACCGCGGAACAGTTATGCACAATATATTAGAACATTGGGCATTAGGAGAATACGAAACATATAATCCTGGAAATAATATTGTTCATAGGCAAGCCAAAGATATGGCACAAGTTGTTATTGACAATATTGAAGATGATGTAAACGAAATATGGGGTACAGAAGTAAATTTATGTGCCGCTAATTTATACGCAGGAACAACAGATTTAGTTGGCATGTATAAAGGCAAGCCAACTATTATGGACTTTAAACAAACCAACAAACCTAAAAAGCGTGAATGGATTGATGATTATTTCCTACAGGGTGCTGCATATGGATTAGCACACAACGAAATGTTTGGAACAGATATTAAGAATATTGCTATTTTTATGTGCAGTGGAGATTGCGAATGGCAGTTGTTTGAATCAGAAGAAGATGAATTTCCTTATTGGGCAACACAATGGGCCAAAAGATTAGAGAAGTTTTATGGCATGTCTTCATAAATACAGTATATAGAAAACGAGGAATATCAAATGCCAACACCTGAAAAAATATCAAAGATTATAATCAAAAAAGACAACCTGTCTGAGTTGCCTGTATTATCATCAGGCGAATTTATGCTTGCTGAAGATGAGCAACGACTATTCCTTGGACAAAAGCCACTCGTAGTATATGGCGATGCTGCTGGCACAGATAATACTAATGCAACAGTCAAGTTTGAAATTAAAAAATCAAGTTCTGTTGTACCATTAGATTTAGATGGAATAAGTGAATTTTCTATATCTGTTTATGATACCGATAATCCTACATCGGATCCACACGTCATTCCAGGAATTGATGTTAAGATTAATGATGATGAACTTGAGTTCGCTCACGGACTTGGAAGACCACCTAAGCCACTTGACTCCTTTACAATATATTATAATAAAGAAGTAACATCTTTTACTGCTGAAACTGGTACTAAGTTGCATTCAACAGCATTTACTAACAGTGGCAATGCAGTCGAAGAAATACCTGGTATAGAATTTAACAGCAGTTTTAAAAATACTATTGTTATGAACTATACATTGTTTAATGTAGCAGGTAAAATGCGTAAAGGCACATTAAATATACTTGTAGATGGAACTACAAAAAGTAATATTGAAGATAAGTATTTTGGCGACAGCGAACTAAGTGATGTTGAATTTTCATTAACAAATAGTGGTACTATATTTAAGTTAAATTTTAAAACATCGATTACAACTGAATTAAATTTCGACTACACACAAACATCTACACAAAATTCGTAAGGTAATACAATGAACGAATTTTGGCAGAGTTCGCCTAAGCAACGTTTGAATTTGTGGAGGCAATTTCGTAAAAGTTTAGCAGATATGGAATATCTGGAAAGACTACAATCGGTTGTAGACTTTTGGAAAATGGCACCAATGTCTAGTATGCACACAGACATTTATGATGCTAGTACATGGGCCCAACCCTGGGATTTTATTTGGGAAGGTGTCTATGATGAGAATAATGTAGCCTTAGGAATTGCATATACATTGCAGTTAGAAGGTTATGCAGAATGTGAGATTTTGCTGATACAAAACTCAAAAGAAAGTTATATTTCTTTAATAGTTTTGGTCGACAAAACACACATTTTAAACTATAATTATGGTAAAGTAGAAAGTGTAAATGATTTAGATTCTAACACTACTGTACTAGAAAAAACGCAAGTTAGTGAGTTAACGTGATACTTTACATGCGAAGTGTTATTGTAAATAACTTACAACTAACTAAAGAAACGGATGATAAATGACAAATATAACAGTAATTAAAAGGGATCAAACTAAAGAGGAACTTGATCTAGAAAAAATGCACAAGGTAGTTTTTTATGCATGTGAAGGAATAACAGGTGTAAGTCCAAGTGAAGTAGAAATTAGAAGCCATATATCATTTTACAATGGCATTGAAACAGCAAAAGTTCAAGAAACATTAATCAAAGCAGCCGCAGATCTTATTAGTGAAGAAACACCTAACTACCAATGGGTAGCAGGGCGTTTAATCAATTATCACTTACGTAAAGAGGTGTATGGACAATTTGAACCATGTAGTCTTAATGAAATAGCTAAACGTAATGTGGAGCTAGGTTATTACGACAAGAGTTTTTTCGCCGTTTATAGTCCAGAAGAAATTTTTCAAATGGATAGTTATATTAAACATGATCGTGATGAAAATATTGCATTTGCTGGAATGGAACAGTTTCGAGGAAAATATCTAGTACAAAATAGAGTAACAGGTGCAATATACGAAACACCGCAAATAGCATACATGATGATTTCAGCTACCTTGTTTGCTAATTACTCACCAAAAATAAGATTAAAATATGTAAAGGATTTTTATGACGCTATTAGTAATTTCGATATTAGTTTACCTACTCCTATCATGGCCGGACTTCGTACACCGCAACGTCAATTCAGTAGTTGCGTTCTTATTGAAACCGACGACAGTCTTGATAGTATTAATGCTACTTCTAGTGCTATAGTAAAATACGTCAGCCAAAAAGCAGGCATTGGTATTGGTGCAGGTAGCATACGTGCTATTAACTCACCTATTCGCAATGGCGATGCAAGTCATACAGGAGTTATTCCGTTTTACAAAATGTTTCAAAGTGCAGTTAAATCATGTAGCCAAGGTGGTGTACGTGGTGGAGCAGCAACATTACATTATCCAATTTGGCATTTAGAAGTAGAAGATTTGTTAGTGCTAAAAAACAATAAAGGTACAGAAGATAATAGAGTACGCCACTTAGATTACAGTGTACAGTTCAATAAACTTATGTATGAACGTTTGCTTACAGGCGGAAACATTACACTATTCTCACCAGCAGACGTACCTGGATTATACGAAGCGTTTTTTAATGACCAAGATGAATTTAAACGTTTATATGAAACAGCAGAACGCAACACACACATACGTAAAAAGTCTGTATCAGCAATTGATTTAATTAGTAGCTTTATGGAAGAACGTAAGAATACAGGGCGTGTATATTTACAAAATGTAGACCATGCAAATACACACGGTGCATTTGATGAAAAAATAGCACCTATTCACCAGTCAAATTTATGCCAAGAAATTGACTTACCAACAAAGCCATTAAACAGCTTTGAGGACGAAGATGGTGAAATTAGCCTATGTACACTTGCCGCAATTAATTGGGGTAATATTAGAACCACACGTGATTTTGAACGTGTTTGTAGATTGGCAGTGAGGGCATTAGATGAATTACTTGATTACCAAAACTATCCTGTTAAGGCTGCAGAACGTAGCACAATGCATAGACGTCCACTTGGCGTTGGTATTGTTAACTTCGCATACTGGCTGGCTAAGAATGATTTAAACTATCAAGATATTGATGCAACAGGATTAGAATTAGTAGATGAATGGGCAGAAGCATGGAGTTATAATCTTATTAAAGCAAGTGCAGATTTGGCCTTAGAAAAAGGCACAATTAGTGGCAACGAAGAAACCAAGTATGGTCAAGGTATTACACCTAACCAAACATACAAAAAAGATCTTGATGAATTGGTAAAACATAAAGAACGCCAAGATTGGAAAGGATTGCGTAAACAGTTGAAAGAAACAGGTATCCGTAATTCGACACTAATGGCACTTATGCCTGCTGAAACATCAGCGCAAATTAGCAATAGCACAAATGGAATTGAACCACCACGTAGTCTTGTTAGTATTAAACAATCAAAGCACGGTGTATTGAAACAAGTAGTACCAGAATTTAGACGTTTACAAAACAAGTATGATTTACTATGGGAGCAAAAGTCACCAGAAGGCTATTTAAAAATTATGGCAGTATTGCAAAAATACATTGATCAAGGCATCAGTGTTAATACAAGTTATAATCCACAGTTTCACGAAGATGAAAAAATACCAATGTCAGTAATGATTCAACACCTGTTGATGTTTTACAAATACGGCGGGAAACAATTGTATTACTTTAATACATTCGATGGTCAAGGCGAACTTGATGTCAACAAACTAAACGAAGAACAATTAGCACCAGGACTCATAGACGATGAAGACTGTGACAGCTGCAAAATATAAAAGGTAATATAAATGAGCTCAGTATTTAATTCAGACAATAGAACAGATCACACTAAGGCATTAGCTTTTTTAGATTCTGCTGGCGCAGTAGCTATTCAACGCTACGACACCATGAAGTATAAGCAGTTTGATAAGCTAACCGATAAGCAGTTGGGTTTCTTTTGGCGCCCAGAAGAAGTTGACGTTACTAAAGATTCAAACGACTTTAAACTATTAACAGATCACGAACAACACATCTTTACAAGTAATCTTAAAAGACAAATATTGTTGGACAGTGTACAAGGTCGTGCGCCAAGTGAAGCATTTGGACCACTAGCATGTTTACCAGAACTAGAAGCATGGATTCAAACTTGGACATTTAGTGAAACAATTCACAGTCGTAGTTATACACATATTATTCGTAATATCTATTCTAATCCAAGCATTGTATTTGATGGAATGATGGACGTTGAAGAAATCATGGATTGTGCTGGAGACATTTCAGAATGTTATGATCAGCTTATTGATTTATCTTCTTATTATAATTTGCTAGGTGTTGGTAAGCACAAAGTAAATGGTAAAACAGTTGAAGTAGACTTGTATGAAATGAAGAAGCTACTATACAAAACACTAATGAGTGTTAACATCTTAGAAGGCGTTCGTTTTTATGTAAGTTTCGCATGCTCTTGGGCATTTGCAGAACTTAAAAAGATGGAAGGCAATGCTAAGATTATTAAGCTAATTGCACGTGATGAAAACTTGCACTTAGCATTTACACAATCTTTATTGAAGGTTCTACCAAAGGATGATCCAGACTATATTAAGATTGCAAAAGAAACAGAAGCTGATTGTATCCAAATGTTTGTTGATGCAGTAGACCAAGAAAAAGCATGGGCTGAATACTTGTTCAAAGATGGATCAATGATCGGATTAAACACACAGCTATTAAGTGACTACATTGAATGGATTGCATCAAAGCGTATGACAGCAGTTGGGCTGAAGTCACCATACACTGTATCACAAGCAAACCCACTACCATGGACACAAAAATGGATCAGCGGTGCAGAAGTGCAAGTTGCTCCACAAGAAACAGAGATTAGTAGTTATGTTGTTGGTGGTGTTAAACAAGACGTATCTGAAGATACATTTAAAGGATTTAGTTTATGACAAATGTAGTAATATACAGTAAGCCACATTGTCCTTATTGCGATAAGGCCAAGGCATTACTTGAAAGAATGAATATCGAGTTTGAAGCAAAGATGCTTGATAAAGATTTTACAAGAGAAGATTTAATGGAAGTTGCTCCAACGGCTCGAACCTTCCCACAAGTGTTTATTAATGGAACAAACATTGGCGGGTATGATCAATTGACAACATACATTGAAACAACTAATTTTAACGGAACAGGATATACATTATGATTATTGAAGCACCTTATAAAGTAGGGGACGTAGTAAGTATCAAACTAAGCAGTGGCGAAGAAATGATTGCGAAACTTGAAGAAGAAACAGCAACACACATTTCACTAAACAAA
>Ga0181377_1000506_pt1 | contig 14599 bp, 7 predicted proteins | sample LowvirmetaG_9_FD_130160 | JGI IMG/M metagenome (GOLD analysis project Ga0181377, IMG submission 130160) | Marine viral communities from the Subarctic Pacific Ocean - Lowphox_13 viral metaG | ecosystem: Environmental > Aquatic > Marine > Oceanic | place: Subarctic Pacific Ocean | collected 2015-12-10
CAACCATATCAATGCTGGTAATATTTAAGATCTGACCATCATCAATGACCAGATCTTGAGAAAGTGTATTGTAATATTGATCATCTCCGTGATGAACACCACCTAGATCAGTAAATCCTGTCTCTGTTTCATAGTATTGTTGAAATGTTCCAACACCAACTGTTCCAAAACCAATTGTTGATGCTTTGTTTATATTCTGTTTCTGTGCAACAAATCCATTATAAGATGTAAATGTTGCAACACCAGTGATGTTAAAATCAGCCTTTGCTGCACCACTGACTTGTAGTTTTGCATTGGCAATAGTAGTACCAATACCTACATTAGCACCACTAACGGAGAAGTCTGAACCAAAACCAATTCTAATACTAGGCATCTATTTACTCCTCATCAAACTGTAATTTTATCAACGATTGTTGTGACCGTCGCAGATGATGAACTATTCATTGTAATCTTAACTTCTACATTAGACCCATTAATCACACTACTTACGCTTCCTAACATATCTCCCGTTGCGATTGCTGATTCCTCAACAACCGTCACAGTTGTACCATCATGTATCAGTAAGTATTTACCTACTTGATATGCAGAACCTTGTGTAATCTGTACTCTGAGTTGAGCAGAACGATAAGATGCATGTGCGAATGTTGTTATATTGGTAGCACTTGTTGATGAAACTGCGGTATCAATCTCTGTACCACCACCAAGGCCACCCCATGCATTATTTCCATACCCCTCATAACTGTTAAGAGTGGTATTGTATCTTATATCACCATTAACAGCATTAGAATCACGTTGTCCTGTTGTGCCAACAGGAATCCTGACGTGTGATGTGCCACCAAAGGTGCCGATACCAGAGAAGGTTGCATTTCCGTTTGCAAAAATTGTTGCAGCCGCAGCAACTTGAACACCACCAGTTGCACTAACAATACCAACTGTGTTAACTCGGCCAGTAAAAGTTCCTGTAGAACCAGCAACTGTGCCACCAACAAATGACGATGCTGTTACAATACCAGAGGCTACAATGTTACCATTGTCAAAAATAGTAACACCAACACCAGCATTACCGCCATCCCTAACAGCAACCTTGCCACTAAAACGAGCATCACCATCAACATCAAGTTTTGCACTGTCTCTTGGTGTTGCGGTGGCGATACCAAGATTGCCATTTTCATCTAAGATAACATTATTTGAAGCAGTAGTTCCGCCGTCAGATATTATACGAAATCTTTCATTACCACCAGTCTCTACTGTGAATGTATCAGCAGCAGGGAATCTAATCTTTGTATTTGTATCGCCACTATGAATGATACTATCAGCAATAGTAACATTACCTATCATAGTAGTATTACCAAGATAATCAACTTCAAAAAGATCAGTTAAGTTTCCTCCAGCAAAAGTTGATTTACTATCTGATGTTTTTGAAATTCTAAATTTATTACTAGAACCATCCCCAGTTATAATATTGAATGTATTACTATTTTGCCTTAGGAATGTGAATGAATCCACACCAAAATTATCTTCTATTGATACAAGAGGATTGGTGCCAAAGAGTTTTAATTCAGGTGCAAAACCAAGATATTGATCCGTTCCGATACCAATATTACCACTTGAATTTACACGAAGTCTCTCACTACCACCAGTCTCTACAGTGACTGTATCATTAGCAGGGAATCTGATCGCAGTATTAGTATCACCAGTATGAACAATCTTATCAGCAATATTTACATCGCCAGTGAAAGTTCCTGTAGAAGCAGTTAATATTCCAGAAACCGTAACGTTGCCGTTAGCAAAGATCGTAGCACCAACACCAGATGTGCCAAAGTTTGCTTGACCAGCCTGTGTGCTGATTCCTGTAATGTTAAGGTTTCTACCGGTAATCTCATCATATACAATGTCACCGATAACATTTAAATTACCACCAACCGTAACAATACCAGCGAAGGCCGCATTTCCATTAACTGCTATCGTTGCAGCAGTTCCAACCTTCAACATTGCTCCGTCGAAGGTAAAGTTAGAATCGTCCTCTAACTCTCCACCAGTTCCTACTATTACAACTCTGTTATCTGTGAGGTCTTCAACAATTGCAGTGTTAGCAGTGATTCCACTATCAACATTAACTAATCCACCAAAAGTTGAAATGCCTGCAATGGATACTCCACCATGCGGTTGAATGGTTATTCCAGTTCCAACAAGAACATTATCATTAAAGGTTGAGATACCTGCAACGGCCAGATTTCCATTTGCGGAAGCCGTGACACCTGATCCAACAGAAACCTTACCACTTACAGTTTGATCACCTGTGACAGCAAGTGTGGCTCCATCAAATGTTAAATTACCACTATCCTCAAGTTCGCCACCAGTGCCAGCGATAACAACTCTATTGTTTGTGAGGTCTTCAATCTTTGCAGTGGTAGCATTAATACCACCATTTGCATCAATAACACCACCAACAGTAACGATGCCAGTAAATCCAGCATTGCCATTCTCATGTATGGATACACCAATACCGGTTCCTGCTGTCGCACCAACTTGTAAAGCTGCTGATGGTACATTGGTCCCAATACCGATACGGCCGGTGCTCTTATCAACAAAGAAAGTTGATACGCCAACAATCAGATCACCACTAAATGTAGATACTCCACTAACACTCAGACTTCCAATACCAGCACCAGCAACATCAAGATTGCGGATTGATGCAATGCCAAGAATATTTAAGTTGGTATCAAGAACTAAGTCCTCAGCAATCTCAAGGTCACCAGTAACCTTAAGGTCACCTCCAACAGTAACAATACCGGTAAAGGCTGCATTGCCATTAACTGCTAAGGTAATCGCAGCACCAACAACTAAACCACCATTGGCAGTTACTATTCCTGCTGCAGCAATATTACCATTAGTATAAATTGATGCTGCTGTGCCAACCTGTAAACCACCATTGGCAGTTGCAAGTCCAGCAAATGCAACATTACCATTAGTATAAATTGATGCTGCTGCACCAACTCGTACACCACCATCTAGTGTTGAAATTCCTGCAACATTTAATCTGGTAGAAGTGGTAACTCCAGTAACATTAATACCTTGTGGAGTTGTCTGGAAAACATCTGTATTATCGTAATATAATGATACTGCACCATCATCAGCAAAGACTGCAAGAGTCTCTCCGGACCCTTCAATGACAATATTTCCAGTGCCTGTTTCTCTGATGATGGAATTTGATCCATCATGGAAGATTTGTAGATCATCACCGGCACCAAAAGTGGCCCGTGCATTATCAGCAAAATTTAACTTATCTAATGACGCATCAAAAGTGATAGTAGATACACCAGCAGATCCTAGGAAATTAATATCTCCTTGGAAAGAGGAAACTCCAACAACACTAAGAGCTGCAGATGTGCTGCCAGAGGTTCCTACTGTGGCAATACCAGTGATAGTAATGTCGGTTGCACCGATACCACCTCTACTACCACCGACATGTAGGGTATATCCCGGAACTGTCGTGCCTACACCGACTTTATTAAGTGTAGCATCACCGACAATCAGACTAGTGTTTATCTCTACACCATTCTTGATGACAAAATTCTTATTAATTGCCATTAGGGTTCACTCTCCCCCTTTATTTTTTACTATTTAGCATAGATTTATCTCAACCTTGGCCCGCTCGCCCATCCAACTAAAACATCACGAACTCCCAAAGTTACTGGGTTTGCTTTATGAGGTGTTCTTGCATCAAATACAACTCCACACCCCCAAATATTTTGCAATTTAATAGTACGATTGCCATAATCAATCATGTCTAGATCACCACCAGTATATTCTGATGGTTCTGAAAGTTGAATACTCATACTCAACTTTCTTGTTAATTGACTATGTGGTGAAATTCCATAATCGCAGTGCCAATTATAATTACCACCCTCACGATATCTTAAAATCTGAAATTCAACTGCATCTGTCAGATCATACTTAAAGTGCTTATTATTAATTTCGTTAAAAGTTTTTGTTCCAATCTCATAAAAGATAGAGTTCTCACCAGGATGATGAATTTCACAATACCGATATTTATCAAAGTGTTTATTCAGATAACCATCAGTGAATTCAAATTCTTCGTGCTCGTAATCACTCTTTTTTAAATCTGAAATATACTTCGTCATCGATTGTAGATGATCAGATCTAAGATTGAAGAATTGATATGGTTCAATGTGTTCATAATAATCCATAATTTTACACTAGTTCAATAGAAGCCCAACACCTGTTACTTATATTTCCACCTTGTCTTGATTGAACAATAACTACATCGCCACTGGTGTATCCTGATCCTCCACCACCTCCACCTGAAGCAGATGTTGTAGCATTTCCACCAGTTGCACCAGCACCTCCACCACCGACAAAAGTTCCTCTCACTGAAGTAGAACTATTTCCACCATTATTGCGATATCCATAAAGAGTTTCATTACTTGACTTGTAACCTCTAGTAATTGTGGCAGTAGAATCTCCCGTATTACCAAGATAATCTCTCCAAGTTGTTGATCCAACATCCTCACATGGCGATTTACCTTGATCTCTCCAGTAAATTCCAGTCGTACATGATTCTATTTTACCACCAGAGGTTCCTGAGGGCAACTCTCCTGCTGCTGTCAACTGTCCATCAGAAACTCTAGTTGCTCCAGTTCCAGAACCAGCGCCAGATCCCGAAGCACCAGTAATACTTGCACCACCACCATCACCACCATTTCCACCAGACCAACCTGATCCACCCCCGCCACCACAAGCAACTAAAAGTCTACCTTTTTCGTAGAAGTATGCGCCAGCACCACCTCTACCAATGGAAGATGCGGGTTCTACAGTAGCTCCAGTTTTAAAAACATATTCAGTATTTTGCTTAAGAGTATATGTAAAGATGGTAATTCCACCTTCACCGCCATCATTTCCATTAAAACTTTGCCCAGCAGATGCTGCTAATGTAATTCTAACAGTTAAATCCTCTTCTGGAGAATATACAACAGTAGTAGTAATTGATGGTTCGACAGTATCACCTTGAATCGGAAGTTGATTCAAAAATAAATTTTGAGTCGAGAATGCGCTGTCACCAGTTACTTCAGAAACGAATTCTGCAGTCACAAATGATCTTGATCTATTTGCAGCACTGATAGTTTCAAATGTTGCGGTATTACTTGCAAGCCCACCATCAAATGCACCGTCAGATACTTCTGGATCAAATTTTCCGACTTGATAAAGATCAAGACAACGACTTGGATGATCGACAACAGCACGAACAGTTTGAATACCAACTCTATCGGCGTTCAGAGTTAATGTTGGAGTTTGAGAACCCGATATGGTTGTTTTCGTAGTCACTTGCGTGCCACCACTACCTTCGGAAGCTGAGACATACGTCACTTCAACCTGTGGGATGACACTGGTTGTCTGACTCACTAGTGTTACAACTTGATTGTTAAATGCACTAGTTCCTCCAGTGCCCCCTGTTGCCTGAGACATTTAAGTTACTCCTCTACTCCGTATTTTAATTCTAACTCAAAAAGACATACTTTAATATCATCCACCAAATTGACCGTGTTTCGTTCTTTAATGTTTGTCCTAATTTTAGATACCATATTTTTATCTATATCATTCCAATTGGCGTCAGTATTGACTCCAAGTTCATTCATTTTAGAAATTAATCTTTCACAACGATTGAAGTACTCTGAGAGGACGGTGTTCGGAAGAACATACAAACCTCTCAGATATTCATATAAATCGTCAAGTTCATCATCATCATATGGATTATCATTTCTCAAAAGAGAATTGTAAAAAATACAATTGTTAGCAGTGCTATCATATTGACGCCAACCGTCATCTAATCCAGCATTCCATCCGATTGTCATTTTAACAATCCTCCAATTTTAGTAAGAACCTTCATTAGAATTAGAACAAACTTCTTGCGAAGAATGTCATCATTAGCTAATAAGATATATGCAAATAATTTATTAGCAATTGGGAAATTGACTTTACCAAAGATCTTATTAAGGAGGAATGCTCCATGTAGAATTTCTGATTTTTCACCAGAAAATTCATTTATCAATTTGAGAACGTCTTCATATTTTATGACCTTTTGATCATATGCATTTCTCATAAATCCACCATCAAACATAATGGAATGAGTTCCATATCCATTTACATTATAAGTTCCGTCTCCAGTAACCCATAAGTTGTAAACATCTTCACCTTTTATTTCATCAATAATTGCATTCTCAAGTTTTTCACATTTATCTAACCAGGGATAAAGATCATTTTCTACAACAACCCATTTCTCATCTTTGAACAACATGTGATTTAATGTTACGAATGGTTTCACATTAGAATCAGGAGAGTAAACAGATCGTTCAGAACCTTCAGAATCAATTTTTTCAACAAAGACTACTTCATTAGATTCAGTTTTGTCTAGATTCAGAACATGATCACCAACTTTGACTTCTGAAATAGGAATTTCATAAGAGTCAGAACCATCTCCTTTAAAAGTCCATGGGGATTGCATAAGAATTTTTGAATCCCCAGTAAAGCAAGGGCCTCCTCCTCCTCCTCCTCTTCTTCTCCTTGGTGGTGGCGGTGGTGGAGGAGGAGGTGGAGGTGGAGGATTTGGCCTCGGTGGTGGAGGCGGTGGTGGCGGAGCAGGTGGTGGTGGCGGCGGTGGTGGTGGTGGTGGCGGCGGTGGCGGAGGCGGTGGGGGAGGATTATCAGTTCCTGCAGTTCCACCAGTTCCACTACGATAGCCATTACCAGCACCGCCTCCACCGCCTCCATTAGAGCCGCCTCGGTCAGCACCATTACTTGGTCCATTGAAACCAGTTAATCCGCCAGCAATAGAGGTAAAAGCAGCAGCATTTCCGCCAGAGGTGGCATCTCTATTGAAACCGCCTCCACCACCACCGCCGCCGCTTCCTGCAGCGATAACATATGTTCCTGAAATAGAGTCTTGAATGTAAACACCATCTGAACCAGCACCACCGGCACCTGATGATCCACTAGAACCGGCATTACCACCTCTTCCAGCACCTGTTGGTCCACCAGATCCAGCAGTGCCGCCACCTGATCCACTAGCACCATTGGTTCCACTAGAACCACGAGTTCCAACATTAATAGTTAAGGTTCGGCCACCATCTGCGATAGAAAATAATCCAGATCTACCACTACCAGCTGAACCTCCTGCACCATTTACATCGCCTCCACCGCTTCCGCCTGCCCCACCATTAACTCTAATACGAACATTAGTAGCATCTTCAGGAATGACCAATGTTTGATCACTAGTTGATGCATCAAATGTATGAGATACCTGGTTTGCAGTTGATGTGGTTTCTCTTACACCGTCTGTAACTTCATCACCACCAACATACCATTGATATGTAATCGCTCTTTCTGCAGGAATATTAAAATTATCGTCCATCTCCGCAAGAACTGTAAATGTAGCATCAGTTCCTGCGGTGACAATAGATGTTGTTACCCCAGATTCTATTGAAAGAGTAGGAAGAATAGTTAAAGATGCTGGAGTAGATCTAAGTGGTTCATTAATTGCATTAGAAACAGACTTTGCGGCACCAACAGCACCATACCCGGACGGATCATATCCAAATTCAACAAAGTATTGTTCGCTATTTTGACCAGGACTTACTAGGTGGGTTAAATTTAAGGTGCTACTAGTCTGTCCATTATAAGTTGTAGATGGACCTAACTTTACTTCAGTTCCTGCCGTGGTAATTTTATACCATTGATGTGTGAGTGTTCCATCATTATCTGAAGGACTACCTGCTGGAAAAGTAGCAGTTGCAACTCCAGTAAATGCAATGGTTTTTGTTCCAGAACCTGGAACTGGTTCTGAAGCACAAACACTTGTTCTTGCTGTTCCAGTGTCCCCTACAGAGTGTGTAAATGTATCCGTGACGATCGACAGTATGGGTCCGTTAAGATCCAGACTTGTCGATACGTCATTCCATATTTTTAGCGTCATGAGAAGTTCTGACCTCCGACAATACCAAACAGACTACTGGTTCCATCAAATGTTTTGAATGAATAAATGTCTGTTTTTCCTGCAACTTGAGTTACAGTTGGGAGAACGCCACCAGGCCAATAAACCGTGAGGGCAACACCAGCGTTACTCTTAAAGGTATCTATACCGACAGAATATGAGGTAGAATCTTGAGTAATTTTAATAGTAAATGCTGTGGATTCATTTGGTGGATTTAGGACCGTGAATTGTTCAACCGCAGAAGTAATATTTAAGTTAAATGACTGACCTAGAGATAGATCAACATCAACGTTGCCTGAAGAAATTGATAGTTCTTCAGTATTTTCATGCGTGCTCTTAAATCTTACACGACCTTCAACATCAAGTTTTGCTCTTGGTGATGCAGTTCCCAAGCCAACATTTGAACCGTTAGTTGATAGTGCAGTTCCAACAACAACTGTGGTTGCCGTTATAACTCCCACTCGTATATTACTCGACGTACTATCAAATCGGTAACTCGTTGCTGTGATTGCTCCACCGACATTAATATCATCGGATGTGATCTGACCAAGGAATACAGACTTATTCTGCACATGGAGATCAGTGATGCCAGTTCCAGGTGAACCCAAAGACAAGTTAAAGTGAGGAACTGAAGTTCCGATACCAACTCTTGGATCTGGCATTGGTGGGACAGTTGCCCAAATGCCAGTATTACCAGCACCTGCGTAAGTTTGATTGACAGGAGACCAACCAGTTGCAGATGCGTTCAGGTTTGTAATCGCATTACCGTCACCTGCCAGGAATCCAGCAGTTACAATTCCAGTAACGCTTACGTTACCAACTTGCTCAGTATCACCATGAACACGAATTGCTTTCGTATTTGCAGTGGTTCCGATACCAACACCAACAGTGGTTCCATCGCTGCTTACAGCAAATATGGTGCTTCCTGTTCCAATTTGAAGAGCATTAGCACCAGGTGAGGATACTGCAATCGCAAGTTGATCAAATCTGTGAATGTCAGCAACATCAGAGAGACTTACGTTACCAAATCTTCTCCAATCGTTAGCAGTCGTGTATACCCAACCGATATATGAACCTTGATCTGGGTTTTCAAAGTACACGATGTCGCCAGGTGTTCCTGCATTAATTGGTGTAGCAATACCAACAGTATACTTTCTAGAAACTGTGGAATCACCTTGGAGGAACAAGTTGTTAGCCTCGATACCTCTTGCGGCAGTTGAAGTTACTTTATTGGTAAAGACAACTGGACCTGTGAATTCAGAAATAACCTTTCCTTCATCTCCACCATCAACACGAATAGAGGATGAGAAAGTCGCTTCAGTTGCATTAACAAGGTTGATACCAGACTTAGTGGTAATATCTTCACCAACAACACTCTTAATAGGAGTATCAAACACTTCTTCTCTACCAGTAACTGTACTAAGTTTTTTGTTACCAGCATAAGAAATACCACGATCATTCATTCCAGTGAAGTAGTTAACTCCACCTTCTCTCTTGGTAGACTGTGCAAGAAGTTCTTGAACATCTGTAACTACTCTGTTCTGTCTGTCAGGCAGTGCAGTTGAGTAGTTACCTGGACCAAATCCAACGTATTCCCAAGTATGACCAGATGCTCTGTTGATAGAGTGTCTTCTCAACTCAATTGGGAATGGTTTAATTCTACGGACAATAGATCCTGTGATGTGTGATGTGGCTCTTGTTCCAAGAACAGAACGGAAAACAGTCAGTGGATTCGTGGCAGGATTTGTTGGAGCAGTTTTAATTCTAACGATCTCATCATCGATCGCTAAGAAGTCTCCAATCTGCAAACCAAGGTTACCAACATCAGTTAGTCTGATTTCATTTGTAACTGCATCAGCAACAGCATTTGATAATGTAGTGGTAATACCCGCATACGTTGGAGTCATTCTACCGTTCAGACTCTCATTTTCAATGGTTGAGTCGCCACCATTTGATTGTATACCACCTCTCATCGCAAACATGGAAGCACCAGCGGCAACAACCTCAGTTGTCTTACTAGAGCCAACCAGAACAACAAAGTTCTTCAGATCAATATTTTGCTGAACAACAAATTCTCCATCGAAAGGTTGACCACTAAGTGTAGCGATACCTGTGATAACTTTTACTTTATCATTAACTTTCAGGCCATGATCATTGACAGAAGTGAAAGTAGAAAGTCCAGATGAAGTGTCATAAGTGATATTAGAAACTCGGATTCCCTCACCAGTCAGATATACCGTTGCGTCAGCGATATTGGCAGTACCAATACCAGTCGTAGTGATTCCTGTTATTGCTGGATCACTAATCGCAGTGAAACTCTTTGCTCCACCGACTACGACCTCTGTAATTCTGTAAAGGGTATTATATGGTTTGTACGTATCTGAGGTTACACCAGAAACTCTAACAATATCTCCAACGTTATCATAAATGTTAGTTACAGTAACAACTGCTTTAGAGTGTCCTGTTGTGGTTGCAATACCAACAACATGCATAGTATTTCCGATACCATATGCACCACCACCGTCCATAATCTGAACGTCAGTGATACCTCCAGTAACATCAACAGATACCTTAGCAGTCGCATGTTGGCCAGTTATGGAACTACCAATACTAATGAGTTTAGCATTATAGTAGTCTGCACCAACACCAGTTCCATATCCAGCGCCGCTACTTGCAATACTTACAGAAACAATACGATTTAGTCCGTGATCAATACTTGTATTAAATCTATGAGATGTACCGCCAACAGAAGTGATAATATTTGTCAGACCAATACCAACATCAACATCCTTTATGAACTTATCTAGAGTTTCTCTGGTAATACTCTTTCTAACGTCATCAACATCAGTTCTACCAATATCATCAGAGTCAGCAAAAGATATTGCTGAGTTTGGATCTGAGTTTACAGTATCTCTATCTGTCTGTGGGAAAAGTCTTGTAACTGGTTGTGTAAATTTATCTCCAGTAAATGGATCTACAGTCGGAGCAACTCCAGAGTTAAGTATAGTTAGATAGTAAATACCATCTTGCTCATCTTTTCTATATGATTGAACTTCTTGAACATTCTGAACATAATATGTTGTTTCATATTTCTTTCTCTTGAAATATGGAAGAGCTGTTGTTCTTGTTAATGTATCGTTTGTGAATGATCCTGGATCTGTACTAATACCAACGGTAAACTCTTTAGAACTAGTAATACCAGTGACAGGGAAAGTTCCATTAAATCCAGAGTTTCCAACACCAGTGATATTGATACTACTCTTTACGTTGACAATTTCAACAAGAGATCCAACAGAGAGATTATGGGGAAGTTCTGTTAAGATATTACCAACGTTTGAACCCCAGTTTGCATGAGCAACAAATTTAAAGTTTCTATTTTCATTGACGTGTGTCAGTGATCCAGATCCAAAGTAAGTTTGAATCTCAGAATTAGTTGACCCAATAGAAGTATTTGATTCTTGGAGGATAAATCCGTCAATTGGTGGTCTAGCAATCGATCCACCGTTAGCAGCAGGAATAATGTGCCTTACTCTATAAAGAGTGTCTAAATTATTTCTAGTATCTGATCTTCTCTTGATAAAGGATCTTGGTGTTGCACTGCCAAGAGCAGTAACTCCAAGACCAAGTACAACATCATTATAAATCTTATTATCAGTAGAGGCAGTAGAAACATTAATATACCACTGTCTTCTACTCTGATCTATACTATTATCAAATTGAATTGGATGGCCGATATCACCAGAGTTCTTATCAGATACTCTACTTACAACACTTAAAGTTCCACCAAGACTATTGATTGTAAGAGCAGATGCGTTCTTTGCATCAGTCTCTGTTTTTGCAAGTTTAATTGTATTATGTGTTGTTAGTCCTGAAGAGGCATTTTGATTTGTAATTGCAAAATAAACAATATTAGGATCTAATCCATCAGGCAATCTACCATTATCACTTAAGACACGAACAGATTCTGCATTATGAAAAGTATGAGGAGCTGTTAGAGAAATTACATTGTTTGTAATACTGTTAATACCAGAGGGACTTCTGTCAACTCTGAATAATTTTTCTGAACTATATTGTTTTGTAGTGCTGAATCCAAGACCATTGGGCATCACAATACGAGAACTGTATTGTGATGAAATTCCAGAAGCAGATGGCACTAAAACGTTGAGAGTATCTAAGTCTCTCGCACCAATTCTAAATCCTTCTAATACGTTTTCTGGTGGTATATCGGGATTGGTTTGATTTGCAAGATATAAATGTCCTACAGTTCCAACGCCAATCGTTGTGTTAAGATCAATTGCATTAAATTCAACTACATTCTCAGTAATTGGAATTTCTTTTGGTGGTAAAATGTGAGTGATAAATCCAAAATCATCTTGTGAGAATGCATCTGGTCTAAATCCAGAGGCGATTAGTGATTTTGCACCAAAGTTAGAGTTAGAGTTGGTGATGGACATGTCACCACCAGTTTCCACAACAAAGTGCTCTGCATATCCAATGGCAAAGATGGAAACCGCCTGGATAATAGAATTATTAGAACACTTAATATGGAAGTTGGTATGAGATGGTTTATAAATGGAACTAGAATCTGTGCTTAATTTTTCATTTCCTTGAACAGTAGAGTCATCATAGACACCAGTTGTAGAGTTATATTTAATAAATGCACTGTCGTCTTTCTGCAACGATACACCCGTAAACTGGGCAACAACCATGGACTTAAAACCTGTTGCCCTATTACCATCGGCGTGCATACCGCACATACCAAAGACAGAACGTAAAGATAGGTTAAAAATGTATGGAGATGCTGATGTTACCGTGTCAGACTGAAGGGTAACAGTTCCTCCGGTTACTGATGGCAGCGCATTAACAGGAGCATTCTGGACTTCATACTTAAATTGAGTAGAGTTTAATTTTTCACTAACAACAAATTGACCATTATATCCTGCTGCAGAGATACCCTCTACTCTAAATGGTGTATCTACATCTAATCCATCAACAGCTTCTGATGTTGTGACGGTAATATTATCGGTAGAGGAAACTCCATTACCTGCTTTAATGCTTGTAATACCTGCAGATGCACCAGTTGAACCAACGATTCTAAATTCGTCGATCTTAGGTTGAATATCAATCGCAGTTGATGGATAATCTGGTTGAATTTCTCTACCACTTGCTGATCCATAAGCAAGACCAACCTTTTCATAATACATGTCAAGATCAGTTCTATTGGTGCTGTAAGTCTGGAAAGTATCCTTAATACTTACATTATTAACACCATCAGCGTACTCAAAACAGGTCAGTTTATGGTGGGAAAAATTAGGAAGAAAAGTATTACTGGTGTAATCCAGATATGCAGAACCATTTGGATCAGCATCAAACATGGAGAACTGCCAGAAATAGCAGGCACCAGTTACTCTGAATAGTGCAGATCTCTCAATATTATCGTTTGATGGGTTTGGAACATATTTTGGGCGAATCTTAGTCTTTCTTAAATCAAGACCAACAATGGAAGTACCACGAGGAATAATTACACCCCCATGAATACTATTCATTTTATAGAGAGCATTATCTGCATTATTCAGATCATAGATAGTCGTCAAATCCCATGCAGGAAAATCTGATGACGTGGTTCCATCTCTTAATCTAAAATTAGCAGATCCATCGGGAATCCAACCCGGTCTATTATCAACGACGTGATCGCCAGGATATAATAAGATTGTGGTATTACCAAATCTATCATTATTCAATCCACGCTGATATGAAAATCTAGCTGCCTCGATTAAAGCTCTCTGGATCGTTTTAAAGGGGCGGGTTAACGAATTTCCTTTATTTTCAATACTATCTGTAGAATCCAGATCATTAGGACTCACATACAGAATATTTCCACGAGCATTCTTAAGAAAATTCTCTAATCTGGAAAGACCCATCTTATTTGCACTATAGTTCTATTATGGATTATTTATCATATAATTATTAGTCGTTTTGTAAGATATACTCTACAGTAGTGGCAACATCATTCATTGCATCTCTTAATTGTGGTTGTTGGCCAGATTCTTGAACATATGGGTCAGTATCATCAGATAATATCCACCTCCATTGTTTCATTTCTTCTGCGTACCAAAGTTGTATTTTCATATCAATCTACAGGTAAACATTCCGGATTTTCTAATTCTAGTTCAAATAGACAAGGATGACATTGCTCCTCCATCAAATATGAATATCCATGATACACATCATCTGAAGACCATCTCTTCTCTTTATCAGCTAGCTTAATAATATCTAGGTCTTTTTGTGCCTCATCCGGTAGATCATCAAAAGTAAATGGAACACCTTGGATAAAATACATCAGAACAAGGATATTTCCTTCGCCATACCACACATACTTTGCATCAATGCGATATCTCATAGGAAATCTCATATTTTTTTGTATTTAGTGCGAGTAGGGAGACTTGAACCCCCACAAGCTTAATGCTTAACAGATTTTAAGTCTGGTGCGTCTACCGATTCCGCCATACTCGCAAGGAATCAAGGACAATACTCCTTGTAGATATTATTGTCATCATCGTCTAATGACATTTCCACCGTTTCATCAAGTTC
>Ga0181377_1000507_pt1 | contig 14597 bp, 27 predicted proteins | sample LowvirmetaG_9_FD_130160 | JGI IMG/M metagenome (GOLD analysis project Ga0181377, IMG submission 130160) | Marine viral communities from the Subarctic Pacific Ocean - Lowphox_13 viral metaG | ecosystem: Environmental > Aquatic > Marine > Oceanic | place: Subarctic Pacific Ocean | collected...
ATCTGATCTTTTAAATTAAAGGTAGGTTCCCATAAGGCTGAGCTCGTCATTGACGTCGTCTTCAGTGTATGGAACTTCTCCCCATACTCGATTGCTGTAGTTTTTTTCCTCGTGGATTGCAGCTGCAGCCTCAAACATTCCAGACTCGTCAACCAATTCAGTTGGAGTCATCGCCAAAATTTCTTCCTTGAGAGAAGGTTTTTTGACAGCCTTTTTTGTACTAGGCTTGACCTTTTTACCTTTGTTAAGGATTTTGTCGGCGAGTTCCAACATTTTATCAACATTGTATGTTCCTCGCTCGTTTCCTCGAGCAATAGGCTTAATGAGTGGATAGGTATCATTTTCAATGAGATTGTTGCTAGTAGCAAGAGCAACAACCGTTTTTCGTGGAATATCTCCACTGAAGGTTGAAATGAGGTTGCGGAGGAGTTGGATGTTCTTTTTGCCGTTTCTTTTCATAGTTTCTTGTTTGATTCTGATTATATTCTAACCTATTTTCTGCGGATTGTAAATACTTTTTTTACTAAAAATGTGCTTTTTTTTGGTGTTCAGATGAATACTGGTGTTCAGGTGAACAATTAATCTTCAATTTCACTCAATTTGATAATCTCGCGAGCATCTTGTTCGCTAATATGACCTTTTTCAAGAGCCTCTTCAAGTCTTTCTTCTAACCTTTTTTTACCTTGCATGACCATATTCTAACCTATTCTCGGCGGATTGTAAATACTTTTTTTACTAAAAATGGGCTTTTTTTCACTTTTTTTCAATCTGTATTACATATTATGGCTTTTTTCCTTCAAATCTATGGATATTCCATCAGAAGACTCTTCAGCCAGAGCAAATTGGTCCTTTTCTGTATCAAACTGTGGTTTCTCGAAGCTCTGAAAAAGGCTAACATAATCAGTCCATTGGCTCCAACTGTAGCTCTGTCCTTTAATATAGTACCATTCGTCTTCGTCAATTTTTAGAGCAGGACCACTCAAATTGTGTTTGACACCATTTTTTGTGTACAGGCTATAATTGTTACCCTTTTGAACCCTGTAAATGTCCTTTTCTTTTTTGATCATGACTATATTCTAACCTATTTTTTGCGGTTTGTAAATACTTTTTTTACTAATAATTGCACTTTTTTGGTGTTCAAATGAACATACTAAAAAAGCCCTGCTTTCGCAGAGCTTTGATAGATTTAGTTACTTTTTTAATTAGAATGTATATTTAACACCAGCCTGAAAAACAGTCTCAAAACCGTCAGTTTGCACTTGGTTATCTACATAAGCTACTTCTCCGAACACCTGTCCTCCGCCTGGAAGACCGTATACTGCAGAAACAGCACCTTGTACCCATTCGTAATCTTCAGCGTATTGCCAAGTTTTACCAACTTCGACTGATCCGTTAACAAAGACTCCAAATGCTGAAAAAAGTTCGCGGGACGCGCTCAATGATAAATCAAATGCTCCTCCGGAAATATAGTTCACTTCAGTTGATACGATAAGATCAAAGAAATTTGGATCATACGCATATCCAACGTTTAAGTTGAAATCGGTATCTCCTGTGAGATCACCATCAGCCGCGTTAGTTCCAAGATTTAATCCAACATAAAGATTGTCTCCTGCGATTCCAACGTATCCTGTAATTAGATCATCGTTTTTACCGTCAATAAAGTCAACACCTCCAACAATTCGGTTGTCGTATGCTGAACCAATAACTGCGCTGCCTCCTACACTAAATGCGTCGGTGTGGGTAAACAATCCTCGATCAATTCTTTTCTCCTTAAAACTCACTTCTCCTGCGATATCAACAGGCTGCAATGGATGGAGATCCCAACCAAGAACAGGAACTTTATAGCTAGCGTTTGCTAATCCACAAAGACTGATAAGGGTTCCTGCGATAAGAGCAATAATACTTAGTTTTTTATTTTTTTTGTTCATATGTTTTTTTGTTTGTGTATTCTTATGACTTATAAATGTCATAAAGAAATTTTTCAAATTCTTCTACTTTTTCTAGGCGATTAGGCCATAGAATGTATTCTTTTTCGGGGTTAGCTTTTAAATTATTCAGCAAAGGCTGAATAGCGTTATAAAGGTTGTCAATTTTTTCTGATACCGCGAGGGTCTCTTCTTCTGCATCCTCAACTTTAGCTTCTGCTTGTTGATAAGATGCAAGTTCAGTTTCGTCTACTGCGGTAAATCCAAAGTCAAATAGGTCACTCATAATCTAGTATTTATCTGTTATAATATCTTGAGTTGTACGGATTTCTCATATGTTTTTGTAAAGAAATAGCCTGTTTAATTGTAGGAATAACTGCGGCATCAATGTGTGTGTAACCTAAATCTTTTGCGATTGCAAGACGATTAGATCCTCCCCATACACTCCATACCATTTTTTTATGTTTACCAAGAGCATTATGCCAAAAGGGCAGTTCGTTAATTTTATTCCCCCATCGATCTTTTGCTTCCTCTAATTTGTTATAGTTACTATGAACACACATAATAGGGAAATGCATACCTTCTTTCTGAATATCTTGTTTTACGCGAATATAAAATTCTTGCCCATTAACCTTTTCAGCAATAGGGACTGATTGCCAAATGTCATCAACAGGGAGTTCTACAATTTCGAAACCTTTCCAATCATTTTCAAATTCGCATTTTAAAATTTTATTCTCCATAAATTTTGTTCTTTAAGTATTTTTCTATTTCACGCGGTGCCTTTTTAAAAATGTCAATTGTAATATTGAAATATGCTAAAAATAAAGAAGCAGGGATTACTGTAAAAGTGTATAATACAAAATAAAATTCATATTTCATTCTTTTTATTACGGCATGCATATTTAGATAATTTCTTTTTTCTATTGACAAAGCGGATCGTAGGCTTAGGCATAGGATGCCTGACTAAGTTTCTCTTGTCTAGCGAGCTCATTTTCAATTCCCGTTTGGATTTCATCTATTGCCTCTCTAGTAAATGTAATATTTTCCCCTGCTGACATTTGGTTGTAGTAATTAAAAGCAGCGTAACCACTAATAACTGATTCGGTGTTGTATTTATCTAAAATCACGAAGTTACCGTTTTTAAGTGTATCTATTACAATTCCGCTGTTCATGTGTTTATTATACTGTATTTTCAGAAGTTTGTAAATACTATTTTTCGTATATTTTCTGTAGATGATTCCAAGCTTCTCCAGATTTAAGTTCGTCGGGGAGCCATTGTGCATAAGCAATATCATTGCACCACTGTGTTCTATCATACTGCTTTGGGTTATTTACATTTGTAAAATCGTGGTCTGAAATATTCCACACCATTGAACCTTTATCAATGGAGATAACTGGTTTTCCAGCTAGCGCAGAATCAACTCCAGCGTTACTATTAATGGTAACAACACATTTTGCTCCAGCAATTGCAGTTTGAATAGGCAAGTTGAAATCAGCATATTTAACATCGGTTACTTCTTCTATTTTTGGTTGTGTGTTTGGTCTTGTTGGATGATCCCTAATTAAGATTGGCAAATCTGTATGTTTTCTAATTGACTCACATATGCTTTGATAATTTACACCCCAATCGAGATATTTAAGAGATTGATCTCCACTAATCTGAAGAGGAATGAGAATATAATCACCATCGGTGTACTCCTTTAATCTACCATCATCAAAGTGTTTTTTCCAACGATCATCTGGAGAATTTCTGTTACAAAAATCAGCTCTGCCATTAAGGCCATTCCAACCGGCTGAAACCCATTCTTTTGCTTTTCCTTGAACATTATTGAGATAAGAATTTTCGAATATAATAAAATTTTTAATTTCAGCAATTTTTTTAAGTTTTTCCACGTGTGCTACACCCCAGCAAATGCAAATATCGTAGGATCCATTTGGCAAAGATGAAGGATCGAAATTATGAATTTCGTGTTTTTCTTTATTAAATCCAACAAGAAAATCGCCAAGCGTCTTGTGTTGGTGTGACAATACTGCATTAACTAAAACTCTCATGATCTTTTTTTGTATCCTAAAAGCTCGTAATCTTTAGCATATCGCTTTTCAATAAGGGCTCTTGTTTCTTTACTTATATCTAAATCGACATGTTGTGTTTTATTTTTGTGAAATACCATTTGGGGATAATTCTTTCCGCAATGCTTTTCTATCAACAGGAGTGACTTTTCCCAATCATCATAAAACGATTCCATTCTTATAAGATAATCAATTCTTTTAACATCTAAGTCAAAGCGTTGAGAGCGGATATGTTGCTCGCAATCAGTGTCATCTTCGATATTTAAGATTTCTTCAACAAATTCTGAAAATGGCATTTTCCTGTAAAAATCATATTTTTTGCGTTTAAATCTTGGGTGAAATCTGTTGAAAATTTTATCTTTCCAGCAGCTTATTAGGCGATCTTCTGGATGTCTACACGTGCCAAAAACAAAATAATCATCAGTGAATGTATCTTTTTTACAATATTCAACATATGGTTTTAAAGCTTTTGGGTGGTGTATACTTTCAAATACATTATCTTTGCAGAAGTGTGTTTTTAATACTTCTTTAATAGAAGTGTTTCCAGCTTTACAGACAAACATAAAGCCAATTTTGTCTTCTTCTATTTTTATGATATTTGGATCCACTATCCTCTTATAAAATTTTTCACTGAACTTCGAGGACCATTAGGAATAAAATATTTTTTATTTTCGTCCCATGATTCATTCGACATAATTTCAATTTCTCCGCCAGTTTTATGGCTATAAACCATACGCCCTTTTATCTTCGGCTGATCATGATCAGGAAGAGAAAAGGCGCAGGACTTACAAAGCTTTAAATTGAGCTCACGCCTGGCCTTTTCAATAGGACTACCACATCCACAAATCATTTATTTTCCTCTACTTTTTTAATTTTACCGCCGATGCGCTTTGCGCAACATTTTGCATCTTCTTTGTAAAGATATGATTGATGATATCTGCCATCTTTATCAAATACACGATAACGCACTAATTCTGTTTTTTTCATAGTTTTAAAAATTAAATTCGTCTTGATCTTTTTTGTTTTCTTCAGTTAAAACATTATTTTTTAAACGTACTAAATCGTTGATAAGATTATCAAGATTTTCAATTGTTCCCGAGTCATCTTTACTTGGAGGAATGTGGTTATGGACCAATTCTAAAATTTCTCCCTTAATAAGTACTGATTTCTTATATTCCTCAACTGTCATGCTATTATTCTAACCTATTTTCTGCGGATTGTAAATACTTTTTTAATTAAAAATATTTGCAGATATTATAGTATTTGGCATAACTTTCCGCGTAAACACAAACCCCTGCTTTCTAAGAGCTTTCAACACTAAAGAATTTACACTAAATTCTTCGCGAGGTTGTCTGGCAATTCCCTTTGTTCCCTCAATTGGATATTCATGCCAGTCAGAGTATGTCGATGGTAGACCAATATCAAAATCCATCTTTAGGTCTCTTGCAACTGCCCAAAAATAAAATTCATCAGCAAAAATAACTTTGTTTTTAACAAAGAACTTTGAATAGTGCTCAAAGGTTTCAACAAAACGAATTGCATCCTTTCTTCTACAAACAAAGAATTGACACACTGCGTTATATAAGTTAAAATTATGATTTCCCTGAACACCGTGTTTTAAAACCCTTTGACTCTTTCTTTTTGTTGAGATCGCTCCGTGTGTGCTAAACGTCATCTTGTTATAATTTTCTTTGATCAACTTTGTTACTTTCTCTAGAGAATACAAAGGAAGGTGAGAATCACTAATAAGTGTAAAGTATTCATTGTCTTTGTCCTCAAGCGCTGCTTTCATTAATTCAATAGTAGCTTCAACTAAAGAGAAATGACCCCATCCGGTTTTTACACGATTATCAATAAAGTAATTAGAGAACACACACTCAGAGTCATCTTTAGGATGTATATACAAGTTATGATTACCCTGATCAAAGAAAGATTTCCAGATGTCGTTTTTGTTAAATGAGTTGTATGATAGGTTTAAAAATGCTACCTTTTTCATTATGCTATATGCTCGTATATCTCTTTCCAATTATTAACCCTAGTAACATCATCGTGCACAGCGCCCACTTGATTATATGGGTGGTTTATTAAAAACGACCTTAAACCCATTTCAGCTCCTAGGTTTGCGTTTTCTAATTTATCTTCGACCCACACAAAATCAGATCCTTTGTACCTTTTAAGTGCTTCAGTTTTGTCTGCACCACAAGGTAGGCAATGGATTCTTTCAAAAACAGTTTCTCCAAACACTCTATTAAGATTTTGTTCGCGCAGTTTTACTGCATAAGGGTCAACGCCAATCGAAGTGATACAATGGAAAACTGCACCTTGCTCCTCATGAAGCTTTCGCACGTATTTAATCGCATCTTTTAGAGGAGGCAAATATCCAATAGCGGCTGATTCACAGAACACTTCTACGAGATCTGCAGCATGCTTTTTACTAATGCCATATTGTTCTGATACGTCGTATGAAACAGCGCAGGGCTTATACCCTTTTCTTTTCATCCACCATTCAAACGAATGTACCCATGAAAGCAGAACTCCGTCACAGTCAGTTACGATTATCATAATAATACTTAATTTCGTTTCTCAATTTATCCTCCCAATCTTTTCTTTTTTGTTTGAAAATAATTGCGTTTGGATTATTATCAACAACCATAATAGTAATAAGCTGATCGATATCGATGCCAGTTTGTTCTTTCAACATAATTGCATATGCGCATTCTTGCATAAAATAAGAACTAATATCGTCGGCTGATTTTACTCTGTTTGATGTTTTAAAATCAATGATTGAAGGAACACCATTAAATTCAGCAATACAATCAACACGCCCTGCTACCTTTAAATCGTCTGAATAAAGAGTGCACTCTTGCATGTAAATTTTGCCTAGGCTTTCATCAATAATACTTTTAAGAACTTTCCAACCGTGCTGAACGTGAGGCATCTTTTCGCTATCTTCAGTAATATATGGATTTTCGTTATTGATGTATTTTTCAGCGATATTATGCACTGCAGTCCCACGTGTAGTTGCGTGGCGAGTAATTCTATTCGCTTCTTCTGCACCAATTGACTTTCGCCATTCAGCCCATTTCCACCTATCTCTATATCCTAGTACAGTTGTAATAGAAGGATACTTTACGCCTTTTGGCGTTGTATACGTTCTACCAGATTTTTTTGTGTCAGCATGAAGATCGTTGTATTTCAGCTGAACACCAGCATGTTCAAATATTTTATTCATTATAAAATGGGGTCAATTACTTTGTCGGTAATCATTTTTTCTTTAGTCATAAGGTATTCACGCACCATTCCAGATCGTACGCAATCCTCCCAAGTAAATTCAATTTTTCTAAAATGTTTTAGTTTTTCCAATATTTTTATAAATTCACCAATTCCTCGCTTATCGCGTTTATTTGTAAAATCAGATTGAAAATAATCACCTGAAAAAATAATCCGCGATCCTTTACCAACTCTTGTGATAATAGAATCAAGCTCGTGGAAATTACAGTTTTGAAATTCGTCAACTACAATAATTGCGTCCTTTAATGTAATACCTCTAATAAACGACGTTGTTAGAAATTCAATCGTTCCATTTTTAATAAACGACGTAAACAAAGATGGGTTATTATTAAATATCTCGCTTACAACACCAATATATGGAGTCAAATAAGCTGCTTCTTTTTCTTCTTGTGTTCCAGGCAAAAAACCAATATCACGAGTAGGAACTACTGATCTTATAATAACTAATCTTTTTTTGCGGTTTTTTATAAGCTCCTGTAAAGCTAAATACAAAGCTATAAAAGTTTTACCTGATCCTGCAGCACCTGACAAAATTAAATTGTTACCTTTTCCCCAGCAATCATAAGCTTTTATCTGGGAATCTGTAATTGGTTTAATGTGCTGCATATTACTAGAATATACAGCAAGTTCATCGAGGTCAGGGACAATAACGCTGTCGTTCTTTTTTGTACTTCTTCTAGGCACAATTAAGATTTGTAAATATTCTGAAATACTTTTTCGGCAAAAGCATCTCTGTCTGTTGCTTTTCTAACAGTTTCTACACTATTCCACGAATGGCTACTATACCGCACAACATTTACTTTAACTTCACCGTTTTTGATATAATACTCTCGATTCCAATTGAAAACTTTTTCTAAGTATGATGCAGCAATGTTTCTTTGATCTTCTTCGTTTAAAGTCACCTCTACAGGTGATGTTTGTTCTGTTGTAATTTTCATTCTAGTAGTGATCGATTGTGTTATCTTTTGCTGATGCTTTTTTAATTCCCTTTAGAACATCATTCCATCCAGTCCCTGCTCTTCGTATTGGTGAAATTGCACCTTCAAAGTTTAGACCTGGAGCCGTGATAGCCATTTTAACAACACCATCTTCGCAACATGGAGATTTTTTTCCTACAGGTAGATTGCGGTCTTTCATAGGATGAGACTCTTCCCATCTGTTCTTGCATTTATCGCATATGTAATCGTATGTCATAATTATTTAAACCATTTTGGTGTTTCGCGGTTTGTCCACGCCATTTTGAATCTGTCTTGTTTTGTTTTGTAAAATGCTCGATATGATTTGACAGGATCATCGAACATACATTCCGGATTTGATTTCATAGCTAATGGAAATTTTGTTTTTTTAGAATCAGCAATGTTTGCTGGACCCCAGTAAAGTTCATCGCGGAGTAATTCGTCGGTCTTATGAACTCTGCCATATCTGTACTTATACTCGTCACAAAGAGCATTAAATAACTGCCAATGCCATCGATAGTTTTGAATGGTTTCCATTGTCCATACAGTACATGGGTGGTATTTGTGAACTGCTTTGTAAAGAATATTTTCACGTTCGTCAGGTAAAACGTAATACTGCTGCATAGTTTTACCTGAACTTGATGGTCTACGTTCTGGTTTTCCATCACACATACGATGAGCAGTTGATAGCATTTGAGCAGACTCAATAATCATTTTTACGACATGCTTGTCGCAGTGCTGTTGAGCTGCGGTGGTAGGGTCATTATCTAAAACAAATACATTCATTACAGAAGTATTCTATCACAATGTGAGCATATTGTACACTATAAAATATTAGGAAATGCAGCTTGTACAAGACTTTTTGTCATTTTAGAGTATGTCTTGTTTTGCAAAGTTGTAATAGTACCATCCTTTGCAGCACAAAGAATATGAGCATCTTTTTCGGCTAATTGCTCAAGAATACCAATAAAGATCTTTTCCTTTCTTACACGTGGCACACCATTATCTTTAACACAAACGCCAATAGAACTAAAGACGTTTGATAAAGGAGAAGGTTCTCGGCCTTCAGGGCATTCTTCAAAAGGTGGTCTACCTTTAGGTAAATCTAATTCAATATTGTCGTTATAACAAAGTTGAAGAACAGTTTTTAATTGTTTGAATTCGTTTTTCTTTAAGCATGCTATTCTATCATCTCGATTTTCTAGTTTGCATACTTCTTCAAACACTTCATAAATATATTTTTGCATAATTTTAAATGTAACTTGATTCGTATTTTGGTGGGAAAAAGTCTTCTACAGAACTGACTAACATGTTGCAACGTTTTTCAATTAAGTAAGGAAGAACCTTTCCTTTTTCTTTATTTGATTGTGAATTGTATTTATCACTAATCGATTCGTTAATATCCTTAGGAATACAATCTAAGTCGATTACTTTTTTATTGCGGCAGAAGTTTCGGTATTCTTCATGACCCATAACTTTATCTAAAGAATCGCGGGATTCGTACCATTCTTGAATTTTTTTAGCACGCATTGGCTTTTGGCGAATGCCTTCGGTAAATGACTCATCACAACTAAGAATATTTGGAACACCATCACCTGAATCACCGCGGCAGATGTGTTCGAACTTATAAAAAGCAGGATCATCTACTGTGACTAAATCACGTTTCATTGGGCTAAACTGTTTGACGTTAGAATAACGGTGTAATTGGAAGAAATCTTTATCTGATGAAATAATCATTACAGGTTCATTCTTACCGAATTCTTGTGTAGACTCTACTAGACGTGCGATAACATCGTCTGCTTCAGCACGATCGGCATGAACTACAGGATAATGCATTTCTTCTGCAATTTCATCACGTACAGTATTAATCAGTTTGAAAAAATGGCCCCAATCAAGAGGTGATTCGTCGCGATGTGTTTTACGTTTTGCTTTGTATTGAGGATATACTTCCTTCCGCCAGGAAGAACTATCACACGCAATTACCATTTCTCCATATTGATCACGGAACTTAGTATTATACATTCTAATCCGATTTAGAATCATGTGCCTAATAAGGCTTTCTTCAATTTCTTCTGGCCTATCTTGAGAAAAAATAGCCGCAATTGCAATTCCTGAGTAGTCAACAATAATCATAGTTTTCTGTTTGTTATGGATATATTCTACCATAAAAACTAACCATTGTAAATACTATTTTTCCTTAAAAACGTGTTTTCTATGGATTTTGCCGCCAATAAAGGCATTATAGTACTCGTTTGGTTTAAAAAGCACTTCTCTGTCAATCTGCTCTTTCATTTCGAAATATGTCATTTGCCCTGGAGAAACACACAATTTTAGTATAGTTCTTTTAAATCTGCTAGGTCCAAACTCCTCTACTAGTGTCTTTACTTCTTCATTAGAACCGTAGTACGTTTGCCAATCAGACTCCTTTATCGACCTTCTTTTGTTTTTACGCCCTTTAAGAGGCGGTCGAGTGACTTTAGACCAAAACTTTTTCTTACCAATATACTTCATCCCATTATGGGTATCAGTTACTTCATACACAAATCCATGGTATGATTCGATCATTTCAGAGGTAAATTCCTCTTCGTTATAAATCCACATAAAATTATTTATGCGCGAACTCTTTAAAGGATAAGAGCTTACGGGATGAAATAATTTCAAAGAAGGTTTTTGCTTCAGGACCACTTAAGCGGTCGTAATCAAAAGAAACTGAAGAGTATATTGGTCGATAGTGAAGAGTTCTTTCCTTTGGCACAATCAACAGTTGTCCAGTTGTCACCATCTCACCTTTTTTAACATCACCCGTTCTCATTGGGTTCATGAAAACGTCTTTGTCAGGGCATTTTGCAATTTGATCAATGAGTTCTCCTGGCTCTTCAATATCAGCCGACGCAAACTTCCTTGCGTATTCTAAACGTTTTTCGCTACTTTCACGGGCTTTAACTAAACGCTCATCGGTTGGGTTTGTATGGTACCCAAGTTCCTTCATTGTAATGCCGTGGTTTGTTCTACACGAACACGGTTCGTCTTTTGAAATTTTGCTTATAACGTATTTGTACTCTCTTGGATTTTCTTTAGTAGCATCATCTTTTCTTACAGTAAATCCTCCCTCAAGAACATAACAATCTTTTTCATTAAAGACATATGTAGCACCAGCCAATTTAAGTTCAACAAGTAGATCTAAAGCTTCCTTAGGTGTTTTGGCCAAAAGAGCTTTTCTAATTGCCCTTCCGTCAGGAGAATAATATCCAATATTGTCTCGTTTATTTTTTCTTTTTAAAATGATTTTATCACCTTCTTTTTCATCACTTTTAACAGAAAAGGACGCAGATATAATTGCTAGTCCATGCTCATTGACTCCTTCGCTCCATCTACTTAGTTTGTCATCAATGTATAAGCGCTGTAAACCATGACGATTAGATTGTGTAATTACAACATCTGTTTTGTAATTTCGGTCACGGTTTTTTGCACCGATCCAACCATAACCATCCATATATTTTACAGCTACTACACACATATTCAATTCTATTTATACAAAACGTCTATTTAATCCATGATCCATCTGCAATTCTTTTTTCCTTTAATTCGTCAAATGATTTTTCTTTCTTTCCTCCGTCATATATCCATGCATAACCTTTTTCTACCATTACTTCGTTTAAAGAAATACTAAATTCATCTGTGTATAACCAACCTAAAATCCTGCCGTATTTACCTTCCTTTTCAGTTTTAATAACAACATTATCGCAATATTCAACGTGCTTTTTAAGCCAATGTTTTGCTTCTAAACCTAGCTTCTTTTCATAAAGATCGCGGGTTCGAGACTCAGGTGCGTCAATTGCGGCAATACGAACACGTTCTTTTTTGGTTATACCAAAACCTAAGTCAATAATAGCGTCAAGAGTATCTCCATCGACTACCTTTGTGATTTGTTTAATCTTATATGTGTACATTAATCTTCTTTAAATAAATATTCTTCTTCAACACAAATGTGACTTGATCCACAAAAAGGACAGTATTCAGGATCTACTAGATTTCCGTAATCGTCTTCTAAATCATCATTCCACATAATATAATATTCTGCAGAGCAACTTTGGCAAGTAATTTGTTCTTTTGTCATGATTCACACGTAGTGCATTCGTTTAGTGAGCGTGCAAGCTCTTGGGCAGGGTTTGCGCTACGCTGATAATACAATGACTTAATACCGTTTTCCCATGCCCATACAAGTAGTTCGTTAACTTCTTTAGGTTTTGTTGAGGGTGGAACCATCATGTTAATAGACTGACCTTGATCAATGTATTTTTGGCGTTGTGCTGCTTGAATAAGAATTTCTTTCTGAGAGATTTCACCAAAGTTTTTGAATACTTCTTTTTCATGGTCAGAAAGGAATTTCAGATGTTGAACTGAACCGCCTTTTTGCAATATGCTTCTCCAAGTAGCATTATCGTTTTTGTCGTAGCTAATTAGAACCTTAGTAAGCTCTGGGTTTTTATAGGTAAATTTGCCTTTAGCAAGATCTTTTGTGAAGTAATTACTATTAAGAGGTTCAATTGAAGGACTGATTTGACCTAGAATAAACGAGCTGCTTGTGGTAGGAGCAATAGCTACTAAGCAACTATTACGTAAACCGTAACCTTCCATAAGAGATGGTACGCCATATTCAATAGCCATTTCTTTAGAAGCTGCGGTTGTTCTTTCTTGAATAGTCTTAAATATAAGAGAGTTCTGAAGTTTAGCTTCCATAGACTCAAAGGCAATACTTTCTTGCTGCAAATATGAATGCCAACCTAGTACGCCTATACCAAGAGCTCTTTGTGTCATAGCAAACTTGTGTGGTGATTCTAAATTTTTAACTCCACGAGTCTTATTAATAAACTCAGTCATAACAGCATCAAGAAACTGAGTCAATGTTTCAATAGCGTCGGTTTCAACAATTTCTGACCACTTAGCAAGATTAAGAGAAGATAGATCACACACAAATGACTCGTCTTCTTCTGCGGATAAAAATATTTCAGTGCACAAATTTGAAGCGTGAATACGTTTACCTTTATCTTTGTAAACTTCCGGAGCGGCGTTATTAGCGTTATCAGAAAAGAATATGTAAGGATACCCAGACTCATAACGCTTCTTAATAACCTTACCCCATATAGATCTTTTCTTTTTATCACCTGCAACCATTTCTTTCATCCATTCGTCACTGATAGTAACACCAATAGAAAGATCTTGAATAGCATTTCCTTCACCTCTAATTCCTAAAAACTCTTCAATGTCGCCGTGGTCAATCGGTAAATACGCTGCAAATGATCCTCGTCGGACATTGCTTTGTGAAATGTAATTTGTTAAAGAATCAAATACTGTTAACTGGTGATGAACTCCAGTAGCACTTCCTCCGCTAGAAATTTCTGCTCCTCTACAACGTACATCACCAAAATACGCAGAAGTTCCTCCGCCGACTTTAGACATAGTTCCAACCTCAGCAATCTTACCAAGAATCTTCTCCATATCATCTGGAATATAAGATCCAAAACAAGAGATCGGCAAACCTCTATCTCTCCCAAAGTTAGACCAAATAGGAGATGATAAGGAATAGAATCCTCTGTGCATATAGTCAATAAACTTTTCAGCCCAACTATCATCACCAAGATATTCTTGGGCTTTATTCGCAATGTCAATAATGCGCTGTTCTGGATTTTCTCCAGGAAGTAAATAGCCCCTTTCAAGGAACTGACGACTGTCTTTATTTAACCAATAAATGTCATTCATAATATTATAATAGCAAAAAGTTTAAAATCAAAAGAGATCGTCCTCGTCGAAAGACTGACTTTTCTTCGAATACTCAACGGGGCGTGAGTGGAAAAAATCAGTCATGTTATTTCCAAGAAGCTCCTCTTCAAACCACATAGTCGATTCTAAAAGAGTGTCATCTACTTCAAATACGGGTTCGAAACCAATTTGATCTAAAGAAGAGTTAATACGGTTTTTAATAAACTCTTTAACGATATTAGCATTTAAACCAGGCTCATCGATTCCATTAATCATCCAATCAACTATTTTGCTTTCGGCTGTAAATGCGTCTACGGCCTCTCCTCTAATTCTTTCTTCTAGCTCTTCATCAAACAATTCAGGACTTTCTTCACGAATCGTGTTAATGATTTTCATACCAACAAGAGCGTGTATATTCTCCTCGTTTCGTGTGTACTTAACTTGTTGATCAGTGTCTTTTAGCACATTCTTGTAACGCGCGAACCAGTTAATAATATAAAACTGAGAAAAGAGAGATACGTTTTCTACAAACAACGTAAAAAGTGTAAGCGCATACAAATATTGTTTCTTAGAGCTCTTATAAAATTTATGTGTG
>Ga0181377_1000510_pt1 | contig 14540 bp, 12 predicted proteins | sample LowvirmetaG_9_FD_130160 | JGI IMG/M metagenome (GOLD analysis project Ga0181377, IMG submission 130160) | Marine viral communities from the Subarctic Pacific Ocean - Lowphox_13 viral metaG | ecosystem: Environmental > Aquatic > Marine > Oceanic | place: Subarctic Pacific Ocean | collected...
AGATGATACATGTAACTTAGCTGCTGGACTCGTTGTTCCTATACCAACGTTGCCTGGATTTGAGAAGTAAGCGTGTGTAGTAGAGCCGTCTAATCTAAAATACTCTGTATCTCCTCCAGAACCATTATCCGATTTGAATATAATATCTTTGTCATCTGCTTCTTGCCTAAATATTAAATCGCCAACCTTGTTCTCAAAGTAACTATTGGCGCTATCATGAAATATATTTAAATCAGAACCTGCACCTAATATTAGTTTATTGCTATCACCTAGCTTTATATTTCCGGCTACTTCTAGCTTTTGCGAAGGATTATTTGTTCCGATACCAACGTTACCAGAGGCGTCTATGGTTAATCTATCGTAAGTTCCTAAAGAGGCATGACCTGAAATCTTTAATTTATTAGCATCTGAATTATCAATTCCTATAACATAGCTTTGACCACTAATATTAAATTTTATAGCCGCATCTCCTGAACTTCCATTTTGCACCATCAACTGTGATGAAGTATCTGTGGTGCTAGTTAAAATGTGTAGTTTATTTTCGGGGGTTGTTGTTCCTATGCCAACTTTACCAGAGGCGTCGATGCGAAGTCTTTCAAGTCTATCAGTAACTACCCCAATCTGGTTCGTTGCTGGTAGGTATAACCCCGTTTCATCACCATTGGTATCGTCAAGTTGAATCGAAGGAGCCGTCAGGCTGCCACTTGTTAATGCTTTAAATCTATTACCAGAAGCAACTCCATCTAAATGAATATCAGCTCCTCCAATAGTAAAGTTATTACTATTGTCAACATAAATCGCTGCCTTATCAACCCCACCATAAGTTTGGAAAACCATCGCTGTCCCCACTGTAGAACCGACAAAAGGGGCGCTCCCATCAGGCTGTTTAAACTTTATTGTACCAGCATTAGTTGATGCTTTTATTTCTAATCTACCAGCAGGACTAGTTGTTCCGATACCAACGTTACCGTCAGACCCTCTAGAGAAAATTGAAGCGCCACCATTATATCCAACACGAAAATCTATGTCTTGGTTTTCGTTGCCATTAAAATGAATTAAATCCTGACTTCCTTCAGAGAAATCTGCGAAGGTAAGTCCTCCAGCAGTAAAGATAATACGATCACCAAAACCCCTCATGTGGGTATCAGGATCTCCTTGCCAACCGTGTATACCGAAAGCTCCTTTTGCTAATACATCTGATGCACTCAAGTTACCACCTGCAGATATACTATCAATTACAGTTAGTCCGTTTCTTATTTTAAAATCGTTATTTAATGCCATAATACAGGTTCACTTCCCCCGGGTTACTATAACATATTTAATAGGAAAGCTTGGTGTTTCCACCAAGCTTCAAAGATTTAGTTGTAATATATTAGTAAAATGCTTTACCGTGAATAATTGCAGTAGTAGAATTAGCTGCAGATGTAATTACTAGATCAATAGTAGATCCAGAATTACTTACATCAATTGTATTCAATTGGGAAGCTGCCTGTGCATCAACAACACCATACACAGTACCAAATGAGCCAGAACCATTATAAGTGGCTAATATTTCAAATACAGTCTTATTAACCCCGTTAACTAAAGTAACAACATACTTAGCAGCATCAAATCCAGACTTAGCAAATGTAGCAACTGTTGTACCACCAGTACCAACAGTTGCTGTAAAGGTTTGTTCTAGTGAGTAAATACTACCACCATTGGCAGGTAGTTTTATACTATCACCATTACCAATAGTTACGTCAGCATCTAACGTAATAAGTGTACCTGTATCAGTAATACTTGAATCACCAATAGTGTCTGTACCGGTATATTTAGCAACTTTATTACTAGTACCGGCGCCATCAACAAGGGTAGTCGATGTAAATATCTTCGGATCAACTCCATCAAGCTTAATATTATTACTAGAATCTCTAACTAATACTTTATTACCAGCCTGTGTACCATCACCAAGCGCGCTTGCATTAAGAGTACCACCTAATGTTGTATTACCACATATCGTGGAGTTACCGGTAATAGTAGAGTTACCAATACCACTTAAGTTACCAACAAGCGTAAGTTTCTCACTAGGTGAAGCTGTACCAATACCTACTTTACCACCATCATCAATAGTTACTGTGCCACCTTCTGTATCAACAAACGAGGCGATCGGTTGATTAGCTCCAGTTTGTTCAGCATATAAAGCAGGTCCAGTTCCTGCATTTACAATACATACTGCTGAAGTAGTTTCAATTAAAGTTTCTAAGCAAGTAAAATCACCAGTTACTTTTAAATCTCCTTGAATAATAGCGCTACCACCAATAGTTAGCGTGGAGTTACTACCACCGGTAGTCATTGAAACCATGGAATCAGCGAATCCTGAACCTCCCCATTTGGGTAAATTATTTGTCGTTAAACTAGCTGCCCCGGTAACAGCAACCTCCGGTGTAGTAGTTGTACCATCTGTTACTGTAATACCAGCACCAGCATCAATACCAGATACATCACCAGTTGGACCGCAAGCAACAGCCGTAACTCTACCAAACTCGTCTAATGTAATACTATCAATCTTACAATCATTATTAACATTACCATATGTACCAGCACCAGGTCCTGATGCAGATAAATTTAAGTTTAATGTTATATTTCCACTACTACCACCACCACCAAGTTGACTTCCTGCTGTAACACCAGTAATATCTCCATCTGAAAAAAGAGTAAACAGGTCATTACCACCTGAGAGGATTTGACCATTAACAACATTTAAAGCTCCTGTAGTAATGCAAACATTATCATCAATACAGGTGGTACCCCCATTACTGTTAATCTTAAGAACACCAGATGAAGTATCAAGGGTTTGAGCATCAGTTACACCTATTTGAATATTATCGGCAGTAACACCTGCAAAACTTGGCGAGTTGGTTGGTCCTAAACTATTAACTAATATTTGCGAGGTTACATTATCAATATTAGTTACTGCAACTTTACCTTGAGCATTACCAGTGGCAACTGTATCAATTAAAGCTCCGCCATTGGTAGCTACATAAGTTGCAGCTGATAGAACATTATTACAAACGGTAAAGGTTCTATCAGCGGCCCCATCAAAACCACTTCCAGCGAGACCCTCACCTGGGGTAAGAGTACAACTTGCTGAAATTTCACCTTCTTGTAAAAATATATCGAATAACGAGTTACCAGCGGAAAGAATAGTGGGTGTATCTGTCTGTGATACAAAACACGCACTATTACCTACATATAGTGAATGCTTGACTTTGAAGTCAGAATTTAAGGCCATACCATTATTTATGGTGGGAGTACAGCCTTTACTATAACTTAACCGAATAAATTACTCCTATTACCTTTAAATGTAAAGTTGGACATAGTTTTTCCTTCTAATGCAATAGCAGATAATTGAATATGTGTGCTAGTTATAACTTCCGCACCAAATTCAACGAAAGGAAATACTGTTGTATGGTTAAGACTGTATTCAGAAGCAACAGCAATAGTACCATCAGATACAACATTAACTTCCCCATAGAATAAAGCACCATCAGATTTATCTTCAACTTCAACAATATACTTTGTTGATTTAGCAGACGATAATGGTAATATATCCAAAACACCGTAATCAGCTAATCCATGTTTATAGAATAAGAAGTTCGGTTTAAGGTTAACTTCAAACCAATCCGTAAGAGCAGATCCGTCATTATTACCCAAAACATAAGCAGTATTAACAGCAGATAAAGTAATTACATCCCCGGGTTGAAGACCGGTCTTCGGAAAGTTTGTAACAAAATCATTAAGACTTGTAGCTGTAGTTATTTGATTATTATCAAAGTTTTGAATAAGATATGAATAAAGAGCGCTAACATTATTAGTTAAGGTAGCAATATTAACACTATCAATATCACCAGTTGCGCTAATATTACCAACTACAGTTAATTTTTCATTAGGTGTTGTTGTACCTATGCCAACACTACCCCCATCATCAAAAACAATTTCACCACCTTCCGTATCCACGAACTTGGCAATGGGTTGATTAGCACCAGTTTGTTCTGCATAAAACGCTGGACCAGTGCCATGGTTAACAACCGATAGAGCTGAAGTTATTGATACGATAGTGTCAATGTATGTAAAGTCTCCTAGTACAGATAGGTTACCAGATATAGTTGAATTACCATTTATAACTAAACCTTGTTCATTATTAGCGCTTAGATTGAGAGTTGTTGTATTGGTTGAGAGTGCGATATATTCTGTTACAATAGCCCCGCTCAGAATCATACCTGCCGAAGTTTGCGTTAATTTACTATCTGTAATAGACGAAGCACTCTCCCATATTGTAACGTTACCTCGTGATCCTGACCCTTCAACAGTTCCGGTATTACCACCGGTAGATACAACCCACTTACGATTTTTACGTGTATATTCCTCACCATCATCTGGAGCTTCGCTACCCCAACCACTACCTCCACCAGAATATAGCTCAACCATACGTCGGATAGTTTGCATTTCTTGCGCAAATTTATCATTTATGCTTTTTTTAAGTTTTTGTTGAAATTCTTCCCCGGATATAGGATCATATCCTTCAGTAGCAATTTCAAGAAGTTGTTGCTTTAGATCACTAGTATCATTTAATTCTGTGAGTATTTTGGCCTTACTGGTTTTAACAACCTCCAAAATTTCATCTCGCCTAATATTATTAAAAACAGTTTTTTCAAGTTGTTCTATTTTTTTATGATAGTAATCTTTAACCCGGTCCTCCGCGAGTGTTATACTATGGGCTAAAGCTTCTTTTAGTATTTCTGAGTTTGATACTACATCTGTTAGCTCCTTTTTAACTGTTCCAAGGCGACTTAACGCTCTATTAACTGATTTTTGGGAATTTTTAGTTGCTTCTAAAATTTCGCGTTTATTGATATTAATATCATCCCGTAGCTCGATATGTGCATTTTCTAAGACATTAAGAGTTTTAGTAATCTTAAAATGTTCTCTTTTACGTTCTTTAAGCTCTTGCTGAGCTTCGCGAAGTTTTTTAATAAAGCTACCGTAGGTTGAATCTAAGGAATTACGAGTTTCATTCTCTACCTTTTCTGCTAAAACTTTATTTGTCTTGTAAAGTTCTTCTAACTTTTGATCAACAAACTGTTTAAGCTTTTTAGATTCCTTTACTCTATAAGAATCACTATTCGAAGCAAACTCAATAAAAATACTATCGCGAACCTGTTCAACTTCATCAACAATATTTTTAGTTTCTTCGCGAAGCTTCTCAAGAGCCGCAGCACTATCAGTTTTTATTTCATCGATAATCTCTTCCTTATCAATTCTATATGAAATATTAATATCGGTTGCACCAGACTGTTCAATTAAAGTTTTTGATTCAGCATGTAGTTTAGTCTTAAGATCTTCCTCTTTAATAACAGACATTGATTCATCTGTTAATACTAACTTACTATCATCCAATATTGAATCCTGTGAACCTTCTTTAAGAATAAATTCAATCTCAACTTGTTTCCCGTTTGATTTTTTAACTGGTATCTTAACAACCGGGGTATTATTAACAGTATCAATTTGCTCTGCAATTATCTTATTACCATTTATTTCAAACTCATAAACTCCAAAAAATGTTTCTTCGTATGTATCGACGAATAAAGTATTACGGCTTTCAACCATAATAGGCTCGTCGTCTTCAATAGCTTCAGAAATAATTTCTGCAGTATTCGGTTGTGTACCTATTTTAAGTACAAACGCAGCTTCTATTTTACTGCCGTTAACTTCAGTAAATGGTACTTTAACAACTGGGTGCTCTCCTAAGGTATCTACCTTCTCAGCAAGTATCTTACTGCCATTTAAATAAAATTCATATACATCAAAATATACTTCCTCAAAACCTTCAACCCACATTGTGTTGTATTTAGTGACCGGGGTATATTCAGTTTCAACTGTTGAATCTAGCTCATCACTACCAATAACAGAAAAATTACTATCACCCTCTTCTACCTCTACAACTTCTTCAATCAGTTGAGGTTGTTGTTTGATAACTCTTCCAGAAGTACCTAGCTCTACTTTTTGACTACCTTCCTTAAGAATAAAGTCATATTCGGTTTTATTACTATCAACATCAACTACTGGTATCCTAACTACAGGGCTACCATCAATAGTATGAATCTGCTCTGCAATAATAGTATTACCGTTTATTTCAAATTCATAAACACCGAAGAAAGCCTCTTCAAAGGATTCAACATATAGAGTGTTATGATCTGAATTAGTTGAGGTTGTTTGTACCTCTTCGCTAAACAGTGTTATCATATAACATATTTAATCCAGCAAAAGAAAAAGCCCATACATATGTACGGGCTTTTCTTTTTTTATTGCTACCTATATATTATTGCTTAGGAGTTTTGATATATGGTACAGCTATATCACTAAGAGAGTAATGCTTATTAGTATGCTTAAGTCGACGCTCAGGATTAATATCAATACCACCACGGCGAGCATACAAACAGCGTACTACAAGCTCTTCTGGCTCGAGCACATCAATAAGACGTTTAGTAATGGCTTCACAAATCTCTTCATGGAAGTGACACTCATCTCGGAATGATACGATATACTTAAGCAGAGAGATAGGATCTACACCATTCTTACCCTTATACTCAATGTATACATCACCCCAATCAGGTTGTGAAGTTACCCGGCAGTTACTCTTAAGCAAAGCACTATGATACTTTGTAGTACCAGTTATAGGGTTATCAATAACCTTAAGCAACTCTGGAGTCTCTTGATATACTGAGAACTCAACCCCCTCTACAGGATAAACTTCTTCAAGAGTCTGATATTCGAGATGTTCATACTCTTTATGAGGGGTAACTTCTGCATTAAGTACCTCACTATTGGAAAAGATCCTAACCTTAACGTTAACTTCGAGTAGCTTACTAAGGTCTTCAGAAGCACGACGAGCAATCTCTGTTCGTACATCTTTTGAAGTATCTCCAAGTTTAGTCATATTGAAAGAGTTGAAGTACAACTTAATGGACTTTGACTCTACAATATACTTACCGTCACATGGATAATAAATCTTACCTACACCAGCAACCGGAAGACCTGTATTAGTCAACCCAGATACTTCATAAGCGTTCCAAGTATCACCACCTTCAAAAGGAAGGTCATTATCCTGAAGACCTAGGTGAGTTCGATTACTCTGACGAGGCTCACGAACAAGCAAGCTTGGATCGTAAGAGGACTTATACTTAGAGATAGCACCTAAGTGAACTGCAATATTACTGTTATCTAATTCTTGTAACGCCATAGCTATTTATATTTTAATATCTAAATTATATTTTTCAAATGTTTTCTTTACTGTATCTAACCTTTCTTCTACTTTACCACTCAATACCACAACATTATTAAGCTCTTTAATTATATGCTCAAAACTATTAATAATATCATCTCTAAACTTTTTATCTGCTGAACGCTCACCATCATCCATTAGCTCAACGTCTGCCGGATCTGTATAAAAAATTATATCATATTTATCATAAAGAGAATTATAAATATCAACCGCAATATCATTCATCGCTGAATTAACCTTACGATTATTAAACAACCATTGAGTATATACTAACCCATCTACAACACACCTATCTAAAATAACTAATTCACCATCATACTTTCTATACATATTAGAAATATGATCAGCCATTATCATAAACTGAGTCAAATTATTACCATCCTCGTTAATCGGTAAATTATAATCCCTCTTTATACGTCTCGTAACTTCATCTACAAACTTAATATCTTTATTTTTTTCTTTTAAAATATTTAGCAATGTAGTCTTACCTGTACTTTGAGCGCCTGTAAAAGAAACAATCATACGTTATTTTATATTATTAAAAAATTTTTGCCACGATTTAAAGGAAGTAAACGCAAGCTTTTCAAAAACATCTTCTACAGAGTCTTTAGATTCTCTATATATAGCTGTATGAGTTAAAATCTTACCATCATCCACAACAGGTGTAACTCTATGTACTACAGATCCAATAACACCATAATTACTATCATAGGCCCTTAGCTGTGGATCTTTGCCTTTAAGTTCCGGGTAGGTATTAATTAAACCTGGATGACCATTTACTAATTCATATTGTTCACAAATATTCTTAGGTATAATTCGAAGCCACCCATGTAATGTAATTAAAGAGTTCTTTTTTACATTATGTAAAAAATTACATGTCTTCGCCTGTATATTACTAACTACAGTCACTCGTGACTTACCTGACAGGCTTGATAACCCGTCCTTGTGTAATTGTTGCATTACTGGATGCCATGAATCAATATCACTATTGTTAGTAAAAATTTTATCAGGCCATCTACCAATATGCTCTTGAAGTTTGACAATCTCACTACCAGTTTGAGAAAATAATACTACCCAATTTTTCTTCATACTTAATTATAGTATAGTTCCTTATTAATTCCAATGTCTAATTGTATTTGCAATAATAAATCCACAAGTAGTAATATGAATAAGCCACCAGAATGTTCTAATTATAGCTGCTATATCCGATTCAATATTCGAATCACTAATCCGGCATCCCATAGTACGTGCCCAAACTCTCCAAAGCGCTTTCATTAACGACCTATAATATTCTTAAATTGTTCCGTATTATAAAGAACATCATCCATTTGATCCTCACTTACTTCAGTAGCAATCATATCAGCTAGCATCTGCGAAGGCTTATGATTAAGTCCTTGATTCGCCATATAACGATGACCTAGTAATCCCGCTACAACAGGATTTGAAGTATCAATAGAACGAATGCTAAGTTCTTCTGCAACTGGAACATATCTTCTAAATTCCCGAGCCAAAGCAGCTCCTAATAAGTGGTGTGGTTTACGGTTATTCCAAACTCCATCGTCAACTAAACGTTCAATAAGGTGCTGTCGGCCGGCAGTCCAACGATCAAGTTGACCTAAACGACCCTCTCGATTAGAGTAGCTATTCTGATCATACCATTTATAATCAAACGATATTGCAATATAATCAGCATTATCGGACATAAACTTATAACACTCTACTAATTCTTGATATGAATTTCCCTGTACAACACCTATTGCAGTTTGACCTTTTAAATCTTCTCCGTAATTTAAGTAAAACTTATTCCATGACGCGACAGTTGCTTGTGCATTCTCGAGAACATCAGGAACAATAAAAAGGGAAGGATTAAGTTCGGTAATATATCTAATATATTTTTTAGGATCAAAAGCTTCTCCAAGTTCGAATATCGAATTGTCAAGTAACACCTCACGACCGGCCAAGAGTGATTGTTTAAAAAAGCTATAATATTCAGGTTGTGACTCGAATAAATGTACGAGAGCATAATCGTAATCATTATAAGACTTAGACTCTTCAAGGATAGCAATAGGTGATTCATGACTTACTAGCATACATATATTATAGCTAGCCTATTTGCGTTTTCAAGCATAAATATATATGTAATGGCATTAATTAGTAGTGTTGGTAGAGTTTTAACTGCAGCAAACCGGAAAGCTGATATATTGACCGCCGGGTCAAAGGTAGTGCTGTGTCTTCCGTCAATTCTAAGTGATTTTGGAGCTGGTGTTGCTAAGCAAGTGATAGGAGGGGTGTTATCGAAAATTGGTAATGTATTAACTATAGCTGCGGGTGGGCTATCTAGTGTTATAACTAATACCGTTCGAGGATATGTTTCACAAATTACAGGATCTATTATTGGTACAATAAACGTAGTTACTCAAACAATAGGGCAAATAGGCTCTACAATTGATCAGGTTATCGCTTTTTATGAAGGTCTAGAAAAACGGGTAGAAGACGTTAAAGATTTTACAGAGAAAAAAGAAAATTGTGATTTCGCTGCAGCTACTCTCCTCAATTGTATAATATCTCAAACATTATCAGAACTTACTCCATCAAAAGCGGTAAATATTGCTAAAGGATTGCAACCTATTAATAACGCTGTTAACGAGCTTACAGATTCAATTTCTAAACCTGGCGGTGCCATTAATCGAACAGTTAATAAGGCTGCAACACAAGTAGATAGAGCTGCTAATGTAATAAATAAAGCTAGTATTTTTTAATATGACACCCGATACATTATATATAGGTACAGTAATTTATGATAGTGATTTACTTAATGCAGATGATACTAGGCCGCTAAACCGGGTAAAGGTGTTTGTTAATGGTGTTACACCTAATATAAAGGAATCATTTAAACAGCCTCGTGGTAAGAATAATCCTACCACAATTACTCCTAATACATTGGATGTTGTTGGTAAATCTGTATATGCATATGTAATGCAACCAATTATAGGAAGTGGTACCAGTGCTCGATATAATGCAAATAAAGATGTTGTATCGGTAGCGGATGTAGGAGATATAAATGATTTACAATCAAAACCTCCTGCTGATAACTATTTTATGATTTCAGATAACTATGTTGGTGGTCAAAATACAGGATCGGCTGGTGTCAATCCGACAGCAATGGCTTATAGCCCAGATAATAGATCTAATGCGTATAAGGGGATGTTATCGTTACCGAGTGTTGGTAGTGTTGTTGTTATTGGATACTTATATGGTGAAATTGGTTCACCAATTATATTAGGATATTTACCTGGATTATCTGATGTAGAGTCCCTACATAATGTAGGGGGTAATATACGACCTAATTATCCAGTTGCTTATAGTAATCTTACTGCACAATCAGAAAGAGGTGAAGAATATTATCTAGGAAAAGGAACCCTTTAATAATTATGGCTAATGATAAAAAAATTAATAGTGGTACAGAACTTATCACAGAACGTGGTCAGGTAGTATTAAATTCGAAATCAGGGGCTGTAGTTTTAGATGAAACAACTGGTCAAGAAAAAGTACATATAACACACCAGTCCGGGGCTAATATCAATTTAAATAATAAAGTTTTTAGTGAATTTGCACCTAATAATAAACAATCTCTTACTCATGGTGATTCATATATTACAGTTGGTAATAATTCCTTTACAACTACCAACGCAAGTAAGGAAGACCGAACTAAAGGAGATTTGACAATAATTACTGGAGCTGATTCTTTTTTTGATAGTACAGTAGCAAGTGATTGGTTAAATATATTTAGTGAAATAGCAGCTGCTAAAGCCGCTCCTGAATATACATACAAGGGAATTGGTAATAATTCTAATGCTATATATGAAGAAAATGGGTCACCTAATCCCGATAGTGGGGCTGTGGAGGGAGGTTCGTATAAAGAAAATCCCGCGCATGCCGATATACCAGGTCTTATGGAAGAGAAGGCAGGTGAACTAGCCACTGTAGAGAGCCAAATGGGAGTTGGTGGCAATATTAAACTAATGTCCGCAAAGAATATATTATTTCAAGCAGGTACTAAAGCCACCACGTATGATTCGGGTATTATGGTACCTAATGGTAAATCTGTCACACAAAAATATACAGTAGAGGATAATAAATTAGTAGAAACTAAGACTGCTACATCAGTATACGAAAATAAAGATACATCAAATACAATACCATTTGGAGATATTCATATAGCTGCTGGTACTAAATTGAACATGTCAACAGGGTCAGGCGGCATGAATATGAATTCGGCTGGAGAGGTAAATCTTAACTCCACAGGTAGGTTAATGTTAGGAGGCTCAGAAGTTTCAATAGGTGGAGGTGATCAAAATGATGTAGGTAGAGTTACAATTAAGAGTGATAAAGATGTATTTGTTAAAAGCGGGGATCTATTAACTCAAGTTGCAACTCATCGAACTGATACAACATATAATCAACATACAATAGATACTCCACACGCCCTATTTACAGGAGATTTAGAAGTTTACGGGGATCTTATCGTTCACGGTAATATTACAGTATGTGGGTCAACAGGTATTAGAGTACCAAACGGGGATGTTAAAGCGGGTAGTGTATCGTTAAAAAACCATACACACGGTGGCGTGGAACCTGGTGGTGGGAATACTGACCCTCCCTAAACTAAGTTAATTGTATAAATATATTATAAGTGAGAGATAAAGTTACATCTATATTGGATAATACCAAAGATAATGATTTCTTTCCGATGGTTGAAAAGCCATTATATAGATTTTTATTATATACCGTAGTGTGGATAGTTGGTGGTATATTAATAATTTTACCAGCTGCAGCTGCAGCAGCTTTTATTTCGAAGTAGCTCTAAATACTGTATCCCAATCTTCACCTGGGGGATGCTCTTCTAAATATTGAATTCGCTCGATCATCATATCATAATATCCTGATAATTTTGGAATAGCCCTCTTACAGAATTTTGCATGCTTAATAGCAGCATCCCAGCTTTTCATCCTATATGACTGCAAAAACGCTTCATGATTTAGTAATGATTTGTTATTATTAACTATTGTATGAATACGGATCCCTTCTGATTTACCTTTAACCGCAATCACATCTAACTCACAAAAAGAAAATCTATCTTTAAGTTGTTGTCGAGTCTCATCTCCAACTAGCAAACCAACACGATAACTTTTTGTCTGACTTTCTAACCTAGCAGCTAAATTAACCGCATCCCCTAAGCAGGTATAATCGAAGCGTTGATTAGATCCCATATTACCAACAACAACATCGCCAGTATTAACCCCTATACCCATTTTTAATTCAATATTTCTATCTTTTAATTCTAGGTTTAAATCTTCGAGTAAATCAAACATTTCAAGTGCACACTTAACAGACTGGTATCTATGATCATTACTACTAACAGGTGCATTCCAGAATGCCATTAAAGCATCTCCAATAAATTTATCAACCGTTCCATTATTATCAATAACACATCCCGTCATAGGAGTTAGGTATTTATTAATAAGATCCGTTAACTCTTGAGGGTTAGATTTAAAATTTTCACTTAAGGTAGTAAAGTCTCTTAAGTCGCTAAACAAAATTGTTAACTCTCTAGTGTTACCTCCTAGTTGTAATTGGTTAGGATTTTTTTGTAAAAGCTTAACTACTGATGGGGCTAGGTAATGCTCAAATTGATTTTTAATAAGCTTTTTTGTTTTATTTTCTTGAACAAATCTAATAAACGTTGCAGCTGACCAAGTAATAAAAATGGCAGTTACTGGCCAGGTAAAATCATACAACTTACCTTGATTAAACAATAATGTACCAATCCATGGTAATGAACCTATACTTATAATACAAAACAACAAACTTACAAAATATGGTAACCATAACGCCCCTATAATAATTATAGAGCATATACTAATTGTAATAATAAGCTCATGCATATAAAATTCTTCTTTACGCTCCAAACGGTTTTCATCTATTAACATTTGAAGATTTGTAGCATGAACAATATGGGTATAGTTAGTACCTAAATTAGTTGCTACCATATTAGATAAACCTTCCGCTGTGGGAGATACAATTACTATTTTATCTTTAACAGCACTCCAATTATCACTACTAAAAGATACTGAAGGAAAAGTATATTTATAATTTAGCCATATTCTTGCATTAACATCAGTGGCAATAGGGTCAAAGCCATACACCCTGACTGACTCAACTCCTACATTATCCGCTTTAATTTGATATGATTCTTTACCTCCAAACAGACGTAATGCCTCTAACGCGATGGTACTATAGTATTGATCCTGTACTTGTACAATTAGCGGCATTCGTCTCACTACTCCATCAATTTCCGGGGTAGTGGTCATCATACCAACACCTGCTGCTACTTCTCCTAATCCAGTAACTGGTCCTATGGCTTCCGGATAATCAAATATAACGTCTTTAGGGTCCTCACCAATTACAGCTAAACCTCTCGGGACTGGTGTGCCTTTACCTTTTACAGAAGCTGATTGACCTAATATAACTGGTACTTGTCCCATTATATCAATTAGATATTCATCCTGACCCATCCTATCTTCCTCTGCATATAAAATAGGTAATATAACTAATGCAGCACCGCTTTCATAAGCCTTTACAATACCATCAGCTATTATATTACGAGGCCATGGCCATTGACCGTTAACATCTAAACTAGCTTCATCTATTTCTACAATCGCTATTTCAGCAGCTTCTACTTTTTCCTGATCTCTTTGATAATAATCGAATGATTTCAACCTTGCAGTTTCTACAAAGAACGGATCAATCATACGTATAGTTGTTAGAACTATTGTAACTAGCAAACAGATAAAGTAATTTTTTTTGTTAAAGCTCATTGTTCGATATTGAATATAACACTATTGCCATTATTAAGTAAGAATGATTGAAACACTCCGTTGTTAAGATAGTTAATGGTTGTATTGGAAGTTGCATCTATATTTAACGAAGTAACGTTACCTTGTTCAGTAGTCTTTTTAAACAGTACTTTACTCATATCATATGGATTTGTTTGAAATAACTCAATAGGCTTAATAATAACCTTTGTATTTGCTTCCGATTCTTTTGTTTTCTTTTCTGGGTTATCGTTATTATTGTTATTGTTATCTCTTGGATCGTCTTTGACTTTTGGTTTATCATCTTGTGGTGCTTGCCTTGCTTCTTTTTTGGGGGCTGA
>Ga0181377_1000511_pt1 | contig 14529 bp, 16 predicted proteins | sample LowvirmetaG_9_FD_130160 | JGI IMG/M metagenome (GOLD analysis project Ga0181377, IMG submission 130160) | Marine viral communities from the Subarctic Pacific Ocean - Lowphox_13 viral metaG | ecosystem: Environmental > Aquatic > Marine > Oceanic | place: Subarctic Pacific Ocean | collected...
ATACCTTCTTTAGTTGGGTTCTTATTTACAGCTACTTTAATAATAAACGTATTATCTCCAGTAGATAATTCGGCTTCAGTTATATACTCGTGCATAGTTTCTAAAACCATATCGTGTAATTCAGTCTTTTTCATTGTTGTCGTTTGTTATAAATATCAAGAAATTGAATAAAGATCATTAGGATTGATTTTTGGGTTGATGACTTTGATTTTTTCTTTAATAATATTGTTTTTTACTTTAATTTCGACTTTAAATCCTAAATATTCAAATTCTCCTAATTCGTCAGTTTGATAAATAATGTGTTGGATGTTTTGAATAACATTTTTAAATGTAATTGGGTTAACCGTACTTAAAGCAAATGTAACTAATATATCAGTATTACTAGGGGGTTGGCTAGTAAAACTATCTAAATTGGCTTTATTGTAGAGATATGAATATGTATCCCAATCTTTTGGTTTTATGTTAAGTAAAGTATTTGCAGTTGCATCAAAATCTCTATTAGTTTCTATTTCTGCTCCATCCTGAAGATATACCTTATTAAAGTATGGTTCAATAGCATCTAGCTTATTAATATCATTTTCATTTATATTTACATGAGCGTCTATTTTGTAAAAATAATCTATAGGATTACCATGACTAAAAGTACCCCACTTTTTAACAAACCTTCTAAGTTCAATTTGATCAGCTGCTTCTTGTAATTTTACTCTTTCCTGAGCTTTAGTATTTTTAGGATTAAACCAATCTTTACCTCTACTTGAAGTACAAGTAAAATGATATACTAATGCTTCCCAAGTTTGAATTATCTCATTACCTGCTAGTATTAACCTATTTAATATATCTGAGTCTTCTCTAGATCTTCTAAATTGGGTATCATGTCCTCCTATACTATTCCATACTTCTTTATACATGGTAAACGGGGCAAAGAAATAATTTGTAATTTTATCTTCGCGGTTATCATTACAATATTTCTGGAATTTATTATACTTAAATTTATCAGGGTATAACCCAAAATCTACAGTGTGTTTTTCAGGACCGGGACCATGTAATGGTGGTTCAATTCTAGTACTCGATAAAACAGTTTTAGGCTTAATGTGTTTTAACAAATAATGATCATAATCTTTACTTATTACCATATCAGATTGTAAATAAGAAACTATATCATGGGATGCAAATTTAAACATTTCGTTTATATTACGAGCATAACCATAACATATAGGAAGTGGATTTTTGAGTATTTTTAAATCATTAAATTCAGATTTTTGGGTTAAAAGCCACTCATAAATTCCTTCATTATCAGAATCTATAAAAACTATAATTTCATGTTTTTTATACTTTAAATTGTCTTTTAATGATTTGAATAATAATTTAAGATTATCCAATTCATTAACAGCGGTATTAATACAGAAGCTAATTTGTTTCATTTTAATTTATTAAAAGTTTGTTGTATACCTAATTTTAAACCAGTATATGGTAATTTTTTATAAGTGGTTCCTATGTATGGTTTTCCTTTTTTAGGATCAAGTATTTTTATAGGAACTTTATGGTCAGATAAGTTATTTATTATATGTGCTATATCTGATAAATTATATTGATTACTATAACGGCATTCAGTTACTTTAGGTAAATGAGATTCAGTAATATAGTGTTTTATTAATTTAATTAAGTCTTTCATGTAGAAAAAATCCATTTGTTTATCTTGATGAATTATTATTTCTTCTTTATTAAGATATTTTTTTATATTAGTTTTAATAAATCTAGTATCTAATTCATTTTCATCAAACACAGCAAATATTCTAATATTATAAAATCCAGGTTCTGGTTTAATTAATTCATTTATAATTTTTTTACTTAAACCATATGGATCACTAGGGTTATTTAATTCAGCTCCTGATCCAAAGTGGATGAATTTATTAAAACAATGTTTATTATAATGAAGATTGTAAAACATTTGGAGATTTTGGTAGAAAGTATCTCCATTATCCGATGTTAATCTACTTCCCCCCTTAATAGCAGTATGAATTACTACATCAAAATATTTTCCTTTAAACCACTTGTCAGTTGCTTCTCTATCAGCTAAATCGAAATCATTTCGTGTAATAGTAGCTATGTTGTAATGGTTTAAACCTTTACATAAACTTTTAGCAACATAACTATTACCCCCCGTAATTAAGATTTTCATTTTGTTCTAGAATATTCCATAAACTCTACCAAAATAGTATTTACTCCATCAGTCCTATTAAGGGCCTTTTCATATGCAGGTATAATATCCTCAGGTTCTATTAATTCTATTATTTCTGTGTTTTGAGTTAAGTTACGAAATGCTTCTGAAAAGTTTCCTTTATGTTGACATTGAGGATCTACAGGTTGTTCTGCTCCAACAGATACCCTTATAATAACTTTAGGACATAACTTACCATCAGACATACTTTTAAATTTATCTAAATGGTTTACTATCTGGTCAACCCCCATAAGTAAAAAATTCCATCTAGGGAATGTCGATATGGGAATCATACCATTAATAGCCATTCCATTAGCTAATCCTGATTGGAAATATTCAGCCACAGGTAATTCTAGTCTTTTTTCTATAGGAATGTGGGATAAAGAATCATATAAGCCTGTCCCCTCATATTCAACTGCTTGGCCTATAAAAATTGTTTTAGGATTTTCTGCTAAAAGGCTCATAGCCTTTTTTAATGTATCAAAATATTTCATTTTATTAAAATTGGACTCTTACACCCGCGCCTGCATGGGGGTATTTAGTATTATCATACTGATAATATATTAGATTTTTTTGTCTTAAAATCCCACCTGTATATGGGGTGTTTAAATAATAAGGTGTATTTCGTCCCCATATTTCAGGGGTAGGAGTACATACTGATTTTTTATTATCTTCTACTATAAATGTAATAGGTAAATTATGGTTTAAACAATATTTATAGGCCTCATGAAAGTGACCAGTTTCTGCACTCATATCTCCAACCCAACACCATACATGCTCGTTAGTTGATTTTTTTATTTTTATAGATAAAGCTATCCCTGCTGCTATTGAAGGGATACCACCTACTATAGAACTACAAATAAATTTATGTTCAGGTAAATTAGCTACCATTGATTTCCCTTTTTTAATGTTAGATTCCATTATATTTTCAGGGATTCCTTTTAAAAGACCTTGATAGTGGTTTCTCCAAGTACAACAGACCCAATCATTTTTAATGTCTATATCTTTAAAAATTTCTATTAGAAATTCTTCATTACCATCATATAAATGAATGGGTGCTTTTATTTCACCTCTATTAAAACTATCACCTATATTTTTTTCAAACGCAATTAGTTGTTCTTTAGTCATTGTTTTTGGGCTATAAGTTGTATTTTATAACTAAAATCTGTATTTAGGTTTAGTTTATCGTAAGTAAAGGGCTTATAAATACCAAGTAATTTAAACTGATTATTATCTAATAATTCTCTAATAATATCAATAGACCATATTCTATGATTTATAGTATAATTAAGTTCAGGTATCTTACTAGTACTAACTAAATCTAAAGTACCTCTACTATAATCGGATAAAGGGGAAACAATATGTGTAGGTTTGTTAATAAGTAAAGGAGATTCTTTATTAAAAGATATACTATTAAAACAATCAAATATAAATAATCCTTGGGGCTTTAAATTAAATGATATGTTTTGAAAAAAACTATTTAATTCTTTTAAACTCAATACATGATTAATAATATTAAATAAACTAATACAAGCACTAAACTTATCTTTAGAATAAAAAGTATCTAAAGTACATTGCTTATATTTACCTCTCTTAGTTTGAGCTATTTCAATCATAGTATTACAAGGATCTATTCCTAAGCAATTATATCCTAACTTTTCTAAATGATTAGAATGATTACCTGTTCCACATCCTACATCTAATATATTAGTTATAGGTATTTCATTTTTAGAAAACCATTCTGCTATATAATTAACTTCTTTTAAGTAATTTTTACTATTATATATTAGATCATATTTTAATCCAGGACCGTATACTTTATTATTATTCATGAGTTTTTAATGTGTCTCTTTCAGATAAGATAGGGTTTTTTATAGGCCAATATGCGTTTATTCGGGGATCATCCCATTTTATAGTGAATTGTTTTTCTTGCCCTTCGTATAAAGTTGATTGTTTATAAGAAAATACTGCGGTATCACTTAACACTAAATGGGCATTTCCAAATCCCGGGGGAATTAAGATTTGAGTGCGATTTTTATCATTTAGAGCAAATGCCTCCCATTTTAAATAAGTATCACTTTCAGGTCTATTATCTACTATTACTTGATATAAGGCACCGTAAACACATTGAATTAATTTCCATGTTCTATTATCCCCATGAAACCCTCTTAAGGTATGTTTTATAGAAGTACTTATATCATCTTGTTTAAAAATTATTTTCTTATTTTTAGAGTTAAAAATTTTATAATTTTTAATATTCCAGGTTTCTATATATTCACCCCTAAAATCATAAAAAATATCAGGTTGAATAATCACAACGTCTTGTCCAAAAATTTTACTGTATCTGTGTTTCATTTTTTCGATACTTTAAATTTATTTTTATCTATTTTATCTATAATTTTAGAAGAACAGGCTAAAACTAAACCATCATCAAAATAAGATTCATTAACCTCAAATGATTCAATAATATGATAATTAATAGGTGGGCTTTGAAGCTTTTCAATAAATGGATTATTACCTGAGTGGGTTGCTAAAAATAAAAAATCAATTTTATCCATAGCTAATGAATTAGCAGCTCCTTCTAGTAATTGCATCTCATTATCTTGAATGTCGGCATGTAAAATATTAATTGAGTCTATATTATTTTCCTCAAGTAAAGCATCTATTGTTATAGATGGAATTTGCCAATTAGTATTATCCCAATATTGGTAAGGATGGTTATTTAAAGGAGTATTACCTATAAAACTATTCATAATTTCCCCTTCAAAACCATTCAATTTAAAGTTTAATTCACTTAGTTGATATTTAGCAGGATGAGGTTCTATCATTATATTTCTAGCATTTTTTATACTAGAATTAAACCATAATGAATAATAAGCCCAAAAACTACCACATTCAACCATAACACCATTTTCAGGAATTAAATTTAATACTTCATAAAATAATTTTTCTTCTTGAGGTTCGTGGTGACCTTTTGCTAATTTTATAACATCTGTCATCCATTGACCATGATAACATCCTTCGTGTATTAGAACCCCATTATGCATAACTTGGCAGGGGACTCCATTTTTATTAATTATATCCCCTGCATTGGCTACTTTAGGGATATCATCACAATCTTTGCAAGCTTTTACTTTTTTTAAAATCCCATTCCAGTAATTATCGCTAGGATAATTATAGGTCGCTTTATAATTAGGATATAGTTTAGAATTTATTTCTGATATATTCATCTTGTTTGTAGATAAGGATCTGTATAATATGACTTAATAACGTCACACACATATTTAATTTCTTTTTTAGTTAAAGAAGCATAACTGGGTAAACATACTCCCCTATTATAAGCATCTACAGAATTTAGTAGTTTACTATATCTTCTCCAAAACTTAAATTTTTGTTTTTTTAACATAGGTTGAAAACATGGTTGCATATGTAATGGATAAAAGAAAGTACGTGTTTCTATACCATTTTCAGCCATATATTTCATAAGATTTTCTGAACTAGCTTGATTAGTTGTTTTTAAAACAACCCTAAAAGGGATAAAAGGGCTAACTTGCTCTTTGGGTTCAAAAATACTTACTTCGTCTACTCTACTAAGATATTCTTTATATAGTTTAAAATTGTTTTGTTTATTTTCTACTATAGTATCAAATTTTTCTAGCTGTTTTAATCCAATAGCTGCCTGAATATCGGTCATTCTAAAATTATATCCTATTTCGGGATGGATAAATGATCCTCTATTAATACGGCCCTGGTTTCTTAAATAAAGTAGTTTTTCATATATTTTTTCATCATTAGTACAAACAAAACCACCTTCACCTGTAGTAATGGTTTTATCAGCAAAAAATGAAAAAGTAGCTACATCACCAAAAGAACCACATCCCTTCCCATTCCATTTAATTCCTAAAGCTTGAGCAGCATCTTCTATTACTAATAATTTATGTTTTTTAGCAAATTCCATAACATTATCCATATTAGAAACAAATCCATATAAATGTACGGGCATAATAGCTTTTGTTTTATGGCTAATTAATTTTTTACAGTCATTTATATTAATTTGTAAATCATCTTCATTTACATCACAAAATACAGGAGTAGCTCCTGTCATTTCAATTGCATTCGCAGATGCTATAAAAGTAAAATTAGGAACTATAACTTCATCACCTTTTTTTATACCTAAAGCTTTTAGTCCTAAGTATAAAGCTAAAGTTCCATTGTTAGCAAATACACCATATTTGCACCCTATTTTTTCACATAACTTCTCTGCAAATATTTTAGAACGGGGGCCTTCTGTAATCCAGTTTTCTTCAAAACATGGCTTTATGGCTTCCCATTCTTTTAAGCCTACGTATGGCATGAACTGTGGTACTTTCATATTAGTAATTTCTATCTATTTTAAAATCTTTGGGTTCGTTTAGTATGTACGAAATATTATTTATTAATCCAAGTTTTGTAATATGGTGTTTAGATAAAACATGACTAGATAATTTAGATTCTTCGTTGGGTAAATACTTCATATATTGATCTAATTTATTATATAATCCTCCAAATAAATCCATATTAGAAGAATTAGAAATAAACCAATAATCTAAAAATCCTGTAAGTAGATGATGTGAGGGCCAATTAGAAGTATAAAATCTAGTAGGATTTAATGTTGTAAAATTAATAGGAGTATAGTAAAAACAATCAAATCTACTTACCATTACAAAATCATAAGTAAAGTTGTTTTCCATTTCATATTGTTTTTTTAACTCAATACTTTTCATTTGAGAATACCACCTACTTTTAACATAATGATATTTTGTAACAGTATCATCAAACATTATTTGTTTTTCAAATATAGATTTTTTAGGTTGATAAAGATTTGTAAGTTCATTAATAGAATGAATATCTTCATTCCAAGTATGGATAAATACATCTACATTATCCTTAATAATGTTAGATTGAATAGATTTACCAGTATTTAATGATTTTACATAATTACCTTTATCATTATGACCTGTTGATAAACCTTGTAAACATAAAGCTATTTTCATTTTATTTATTGGTTTAGCGTTTTTTATAAGATATCTATTAAGTTATTGCAAATATCTATTAGTTGGGGTTTTCTATTAGCTACCCTAATTGCCTCGCAGGCAATTAAAATATTTAGGGTTTTTTCATCTATATTTAAATCAGTTGTATATCTAGTATAACACTGATTATATAAACTATAATTTAAATCATAGTAAAGTATACTAAATAAATGTTTAGCAGCATCTATGACATAAGACTGAAATAAATTATCAGTCATTATGGGATCTATCAAATAAAGTTTTCCTTTACTTTCTATTAGGTTATTGACTGAGAAATCACCATGGTTAAAAGTATTAGGAATATTAAGTGTATTAAGTAAGTTAATTAGTTTATCTTTTCCTATAATTGTAGGGTTATTGTCTAGATGATTTTTTATTCTTTGAATATAAGAACCAAAACCTATTTTATTAGTAGAAGAAGTAGATTGAAATATTCTAAGGGTATTTAAGAATAAATCTATATTACTACATAATTTGCCTTCTATAAAACTAGTTGTTATAGTATCATTATCATAACTTAATATTTCGGGTATATTGATACCAAATTCTAATGCTTTATTATACCATTCTACTTCATTTATACTAGAATTACATTTTTTTACTACAAAGTTATTAACTCTTCTTACTTTATTATTAGTAAATTTTGAATCTAATTTACTATAGTAAATAGTATCTTTAATATTAATCCCTCTATCATCTATATAAACATCAGCATATTCTTTGTAAAATGATAATTCATGATATTTTATACTATGTTTATTTAACCATTGTGTTATAATATCATAATATTTTGTTTTTCTTTGGGGAAAATTACTACAAGATTTACATCCTCTAGCTGTTACTATTTTTATAAAATTCCCATCATTATATAAGGAATTTATTAGTGATACTAATTTTAAATTAGGCACCATTGTTGTTATATCTTTAGTATCCCCTAAAGCTAAAGTTCCATCAAAATCTATTACAGTAACCATAAGTTTTCTATATATGAATTAATATCTCCTAAATTAGTATGGTCTTTTGAATAAACCACATGTGTTTTACTACATTGATTATAGTAATCTAACATACTTTCCTTAGTAGCCCATTTAAGGTATTTATTATATTCCTTGTTATTAACACAATAAGCACCTATAGTAATATGACCAGTTTCAGTTTCTTTTTCGTTACCACTTAAATAATTAAAATTAGAATCTAAACTAACAAACCCATATCTTAACCCATCTAATTTATAGTTAGTGATAGCTACACTATTACACTCTAAATCTTTCAAAACTGAAGATTCTATTATAGTATCACAATCATGTATAATAACAGATTCATACTTAGTTAAATGAGGAAAGCATTGTTTTAGAGTTTCTAATCTAGTATTAGTTTTATCACAATAAATTATATTTACATTTTCAGTATTGAAATTTAATTTAGAATTTTTTCTTACAGCTACATATACATTATTAGTTATTGATAATGAATTACTAATAATACTTTCTATTATTCTGGTGTTTTTATAGAATAACTCATATTTAGGTTGTTTAAAAAATTTTCCTAACCTAAGATTATTACCATTAGCTTGTATAAGGATACATTTATTCATTTAATTTTTATATTAACTTAATAATTTCACTTATAGTAAATTGTTTAGCTTCATTTGAGTAAGGACCTTCTTCTAGTACTTTTTCATGTAAATTTTCACCTGGTTGAAGACCTATTATATTAACATCTATATTAACCCCATTACTATATTTTTGTATCATAGCTTGAAGTAAATTATCTATACTCATAGATTTCATTGAAGGGCAATATGGTTTAGAATCAGTAGAATTTAATAAACACCCAAATATAAGATCAACTGCTTGGTCTACTGTCCAAAAAAATCGTGTAGCTTTAGGTTCAGTTACAACTACAGATTTACCTTGCTCAATCAAGTCTTTCCATTTACATAATACAGACCCTGTAGAATATAATACATTACCATAACGAACTATTCGGTATTGGCAGCTTGGATTGAGTGCTTCAAATTGAGTAAATAATCTTTCCATTAAAAGCTTAGTAGCCCCATATACACCTGCTACTTGAGCGGCTTTATCCGTAGAAACTCCTAATACAAATTCTAATTCAGGTATATTTAGTGATTCTTCAAGGATATTTAGGGAACCAAGAGTATTAGATTTTACATTTTCCCTGACATAAGTTTCTGCTAAACCAACATGTTTAGAAGCAGCTAGATGGAAAATTCCAGTAACCCCTACCATGGCTTGGTTAACTTCAAATCTATCAGAAATATCTCCTGGGAATATTTCTACGCTAGGAAATTTTTCTTTTAATTGAATTAATTTTCCTTCATCCCTAGCTAATACTCTTACTTTTCCACCTTTATTAAGGATTCTTTCAACTAATGGAAAACCTAAAAATCCAGACCCTCCAGTTACTAAATATAATTTATTTTTCTTAATATCCATTTTATTTCTTTTTATGTTCGACCAGAATTACTCCCATCTATATGTTTTACTATTTTTTTAGTTTGTCTACCCCCATAATTGTAAATCCCCCACTTTCTATGAGCATCTTCAAATCCCATATGTTTAATTTCATTATTATAGGTTGAATGTAAATCCCATTCTATGCTCCATGTTTTTAATAAAGGTAACCATGTTTTTAAGGTATTTATTCTAATTACATGGGGGTGGGTTGCTATGCAATTGGTTTTCATTAATGGTTGTTCTTTAATTTCTAAGGCTTCTTCAATATGTGTTTCCCAAAAATCAGCATCCCCTGGTTCTGGGTTATCTGAATGAGCCTTATTATTATCTCTTTTATTAAATCTAATAAAGTTTACAGAGGGGTTTTCATCTAAACAAGATATAATATTACTGGTTTGTATATGATCTAAAAATGCCCAATCATGTTCACAAAATAGTACATAAGGAGTATTTGCATCCCCCATAGCATTTATGTAATTCATTCTTAAATTACTGTTAGGGGTTTCTATAACCTCTATGTTTTCTATTTGTTTTAGGTTGTTTAAATATTCTTTAGCAGCCCATTCTTCAGGGTTTTTTACATCACAATATACTTTAAACACACATTCATTTATTCCCTCGAACTTTTCTTTAATAGAATTTATACATTCTTCTATAATATGGGTTGAAGGAGCTGATGGTAATATATGAGTAGTTAATATTACCGTTAGTTTGTCTTTAATATTCATTATAATTGTTGTATTACAAAATTAATAAGGGGCCACATATTATATTGATCTAATATTAATTCTCTAGCTTCTTTTATAGCGGGTATTCTTTGCTCGTAATCATCAGTTTCTAAAAAATTAATAACATTATCAATACAATTAGGATCTTCTATATCAATTTTAATAAAAGAGTTTTTGGGAAAATAATCTTCTAAAGCAGCACCACCCCAATATAAGGGAACCCCCCATCTCAAAATAGTGTCCGTAAATTGAGTACCAAAGAAAGGTTTTATAGTATTTTGGTTATCAAAAGTTAGACAATATTTGTAAGGATCTAAACCATAAGATTTATCATTATTAGTTAGTGTTTTATTAGAACAATTTATAGCACCATATAAATCTAGTATATTAGGGTATTTAGATATAAACTCAGATAAAAATTTATGTCTTAATTGATGCCCATATGTCATTTTTTTATCAGACTGAATACAAGATAATGTGTTTGGCTTTTGTATAGGGGTTTCTGCTTTAAGTTGATTATATGTTTTATTAACACCCCCACATTTATTAGGATAACACCATTTAGTCCATAAAATGCTTTGATTATCCCAAAAAGAACAATTAACAACTTTATTTCTATAATAATTTATAACATTAGGAGTTAAAGCTTCCCTAGAGAAATATAATCTTTTATCTATAGGGAATTGATTAAGTAAAGAATCAGAACATTGGTCTTGGATTATTAAATAATCAGCTTCAGAAGGATTTAAAGTATATTGAATATTGTCCCAAACTCCTGATTCCCCTGGGGTTTGTTGGACGTAATCAGCAACCATTTGCTGAGAAGTTAATCCCCAGTTAGGGGCAAAATATATTTTTATCATAATACAGAATTAATAAGTTTAATATCAGCTATATCTTTGGTTTCTCCCCTAAGAGTTTTTAATGCCTTAATAATATCTAAAGATGCAACTTTTAGGTTACCATAATAAAAGTGGTTATTTGGGTCATGTACAATTTCCTCCGTTTTTTTAGAGTATTTACCAATACCGTATTCATTATGGGAATGGATATCTGAATGACCTTGTATTTGTTCATGGTTTGTATGGAGGTAATCTAGATCATTACCTTCTCGTAAACCATATAATGATAATACACTACTAGCTGATATACAATAATCTTCAAAATCTAAACCATTTTTTATTATATACTGTTCAAAATACTTTAGTTGGGATAAAAATTTATGGTAATTTTTAGATTTTGAATTATTTAAAAAGTGAAGACTGTTTTTATTTAGTAAACATCTAGATAACCTTAAAGTTTCTTCGTGAGTATCATTAATATGAACTGAGTGATTTCCTATGTTATATATAGCTCTTATATCTTCTTTAGCTGATCTGGCTTTCGATAGGTCGTTAAATTCAACTAAGTAGACTGTCATAGGATCATTGTTTGTAAAACATAATCTTGTCTTATCTCTGAACCCAGCAAAATTATTATGCCAATCACCCGCCCATGCTTCACCTTTATACAATTGTAATGTATAATTAAAGGCTCCATTCTTATTTAAGTGTACGTCTTTTTTATATGCTATATTACCATATTTACTAAGTATATGATCAATATTACGACTATGATTAGCTGATGGGAATAAGCTTACCATTAATAAATTCTTATTATGTCGAACCATTTCTAAGGCTGCTGCATCCATATAATTTTCATCTAACCCTAATTCTCTAAACATCTTATAATCACAAACCTTCTGACCATCTTTTATATTAACTCCAACTTCAAATTCTGCATTTGTGTTAGTAAATGCACTTGCTGCTGTTCTGTGTGACCCATTTAATAAATGGTTTTGTTCATCAATAACAATCGGGGATCTCTTCCAATCAAATTCCTTATTGAGCATATCTTTTTTAATTTGTAAAAAATCATCTCTAAACTTTTCATAAGTATTTTTATCTGGGTTGTTATATTCTTTAAAACCATTCCATAAACGAAGATGTTCTTTATATATTTCTTCCCCAAATGTAATACCTCTATTATGGTCCTTTAAAAATAAAGTTTTAATTGGTAGATCAAATCTATTCCACTTAAATAAATTCCTACTCTGTAAAGGTTCATGTAAAGTCTTGTAAGGTTTTTGATGTCTAATTTCAGACTCTAATGCTTCACCAGCCTCTGTTTCCCTCTGTATTCCTCGTTCTCTGTTTGATGGGGTAGCATTAAACATATACGTTGGAAAATCTACAACACCTATTTTATGTTGGGGACACATCTCTAAACATGGGAAAGAAGTAGCTAGATCTTCAGCATGAAAGTAATATTTTTCAGTCTTACTATATAACATATCGCTTTCTTTGATTTGCTTATATAAATGCCATTTAAACGATCTTAGATGACTAGCCCTCCAATGATCTCTTCTATACAAATTATGTTTATGTATTTCATCACTATATGGGGTATTTTGTGGGTTAGCTACATCCCCTGTGGGGTAGCAATACATCCCCCCATATGTCATCCAAGACTGGTGTTTATTATAATAAGAGTTTAGGTTTTCTAAAACCTTATCGTCAACTAACCAATCATCACCATCAACAAATACTAAAATATCTTCACCATTATCCATAAAATTAATAATATTTGGATTATAAGGACTTACGTTATAACCTCTTTTTTTATTTGTTGGATTACTAATAATTTTCCAATTATTTAAATTATAATTAGATTTTATTTCGTTTACTACGGATAGAGTGTTATCTGTGGAACAGTCATTTATATAAAGAACCTCATAGTTAGTATAACTTTGGTTTAAAATACTAGCTATATTGGGTTCTACCCATTGTTCATTGTTATATGAAGGTATTACTATTTTAAATTTATTTTGTTTTTCCATTGTTCAATATCATAAAACTTTCTGTAATTTGCTTTACATTGGTTACTACATTCTTTATAAAATGAAGTATCCTCTTTAAGCATTTTTGCTAAAATACGGGCTTTTTCTACATCTTCTACATCTACACTTAATTCAGGATGACATAAACGTTGAGTATCTACTTTTTCATTTCCTATACAGGGTATTCCAAAATAGGCACAATTTAAACTAAATGTTCCTGCTGCTATAGTAGGCATTAAATGTACTGCGTATTTGAATGTAGATAATGCGCTCATCCACTCTAACCATGTTAGTCGTGGAAAGTGATTTAAATCATGTATATTACCTTCATTTTCACGCTTAGCATGGGAGGATTGCCCCCATTTTTCTACCCTAAACTCATCTGCTACTAAATAACTTTGAAATCCCCCATACCATCTAGCAAAATTACCCCCAATAATAACTTTTTCTTCTGGTTGGGGGATAATAGTTTGTATTAATTCTTCTATTAAAAGTGTAGGAATGGTTTTAACGGGTTTATTAGGAAATAAACCTCTATAAAATTTACAATCATAATCATTATGGGCAAATATACCATCTACTTCAGATAATAAATTATAAAAATTAAATTGATCTATAATTTCATAATCATTAAAAAGCCAAGAAGGTCCTTCTTGTATATAATAAACTTTTTTATTATTCGATTTTAAGGTAGGAATAATAGGATGTGTAAGTAAAGAAGAACATGGGTTAGGTTGATCAGATATTTTGGCACCTACTGTGTTTAAATTAAAAGTTCCTTTTGGAAAAATTACAAATACATGATCATAATCTTTTACTTCTTTATAATTTAGAATGAATTTTTGATCAGCGTCTAAAGCATGCATCCAGGCATACTCAGTCCTCATATTTTCATTATTAGCAGGAACTTTACCCTCAAAATCTAACTCCGATACAAAAGCTACTTTCATAGGTTATGATTTATACTAGTGTCTTTTCGAGGGGTATCTTCTTTAAAAACTTCAATACATAATATATTTTTATCATTAATTAAAATATATCTTCCATCTTTGGTTTCTAGTTTGGTAAATTGACCTTGTTTAACACTTTCGCTATTTATATTAATAAATGTTCTTTTTTCACCACCAATAAAATGAATAATTTGGGTAACCCA
>Ga0181377_1000512_pt1 | contig 14518 bp, 14 predicted proteins | sample LowvirmetaG_9_FD_130160 | JGI IMG/M metagenome (GOLD analysis project Ga0181377, IMG submission 130160) | Marine viral communities from the Subarctic Pacific Ocean - Lowphox_13 viral metaG | ecosystem: Environmental > Aquatic > Marine > Oceanic | place: Subarctic Pacific Ocean | collected...
ACGCCTGGCCCAGCCGGACGCCCTGTTCGTCGGTCGCTTGGACTCCCTGCCCAAATTCAAAGGCATGGAAGAAGGCACCACGAAATGGGTCCGCCGTGTTATGGACGCATAAAAAAGGAAGGCGACCTGGCCGCCTTCCTTCATGTTCGTTTCAATTCCAGGGCTGGGCCTTGCCCTAGCCGTCCAGGTCAACCATCGGTTCGCGATCCCAATGGCGAAGCTTGCCGAGTGTCTTCACGAAACCAGGTACATCTCCGGTCTTGCTGAGTGCGACGCAGCCCTCATCCTTGGCATCCCAGACGCTGGCCTTCTCCATGAGAGGTTGGGCCGTTTCGACATAGCCGATGAATTTGCAATGCGCGAACGCGTCGGCCACGAAATCCCGGCTCGGGGCGTCGTTCTTCACCATGTCCGCGCCGTCTTCTGAGATCAGCAGGGCGACGGCATCGAAGAGCACTGATGGACCACCATCGATCTTTTCGTCGGCCGCCATGTGTGATCCGTCACTGAGCGTGATCCCGCCCACTTTCGGGCTGATCAGCATCGTCATTCCGCCTGCCGAGGTGACTTCCTCTTTCAGCGCGTTCAGCAGGTCTGCATCCGCGCCGTCAGTGGCAAAGATCCCCAGCTTGCGGCCAGCGAAACTGCCCGGAGCGTTCTTCAGGATGCTCAGGGGATCGGAGGCAGGCAGGTCCGTGATGGGCGGGCTCGCCGGGTCAGCTGCTGGCGGCATGTCGGTCACGCCGAGGCCATCCGCCACTTTCTTTGCCAGATCCTCATCGATGTTCAGCAGGTGAGACAGCATGCGAAGACGGATTTCCATCTTCTGAACCTTGCTGAGCTCGAAGGTCAGGGCATCTGCCATGTGCTTTTGCTCGACCTTGGTCTGGCTGACATAGAATTGGCGGGCCTGGCTGTAATGATCGGCAAAAGATTCCGGACGCAGGCGTGTCTTTTCTCCGCCGACGGACTCGGCGTAGGACCGGTATCCCTTGGCCGGATCTTCGCGCGGGCCGCCTTCTTCCGGTCCCCAGCTGTTGGGCTCGTAATTGGCGCGGCCCTTGGGGTTCTCCATCGCCATATGTCCATCCTGCTGGAAGTGGCGCATCGGGCATTGCGGACGGTTGATCGGGATATGCGTGAAGTTCGGACCGCCAAGGCGCTTCAACTGGGTGTCCAGATAGGAAAAGTTGCGGCCCTGCAGCAGCGGGTCGGCCGTGAAGTCGACGCCGGGCACAATGTTCTGGGTACAGAAGGCGACCTGTTCGGTCTCGGCGAAGAAATTATCGACGACACGGTTCAAGACCATACGCCCGACAATGCGAACCGGCACTTGTTCTTCGGGTATGATCTTGGTCGCGTCGAGCACGTCGAACTCGAAATTCTCGGCAAATTCCTCGTCGAACAGTTGCACGACGAGCTCCCACTCAGGATAGTCACCCATCTGGATGGCATCCCACAGGTCTCGGCGGTGGAAATCCGGGTCGGCGCCATTGATCTTGAGCGCTTCGTTCCAGGCCACCGATTGGAGGCCCTGTTTTGGTTTCCAGTGGAACTTCACAAAGGTCGCTTTGCCGTCTGCATTCACAAACCGGAATGTGTGGACGCCGAAGCCTTCCATGAACCGGAATGAACGCGGAATGGTTCGGTCTGACATGATCCACATCACCATGTTCATGGATTCCGGCGACAGGGAGATGAAATCCCAGAAATTGTCATGCGCCGTCTGGGCCTGCGGGAAGCCGCGATCCGGGGCAGGCTTGGCCGCATGGATCAAATCAGGGAACTTGATGGCATCCTGGATAAAGAAGACGGGGATGTTGTTGCCGACAATATCCCAGTTGCCTTCCTTCGTGTAGAATTTCACGGCAAACCCACGCACATCGCGCGCCACATCGGGCGAGCCCTTGTTGCCAGCCACCGTGGAGAAGCGGGCAAAGACATTCGTCTTCTCACCCTTTCTCTGGAAAATGTCTGCCGTGGTGATGTCTTCCAATGTGTCGAGCGTCTCGAAATAGCCATGCGCGCCATAGCCTCGGGCATGCACGACACGTTCAGGAATGCGCTCATGATCAAAGTGGAAAATCTTTTCACGGAAGATGAAATCTTCGGTCAGCATCGGCCCGCGCGCACCAGCCTTCAAATGGTTCTGGTCGTCGGCGATTGGGACGCCTTGCTGGGTGGTCATGGTTTCGTGGCCATCCTCAGTCGTCTGATGAGGTGCGCCACCCTCGTCGAGGTGAAGGTCTGGTTTGTCTGACATGAGAGAATCCCGTTGGTTAAGAGGAATACTATTTCTAACGGCGCCAGGGCGCGGTTGGTTCCTCATGGCAGGCGGCTTTCTCAGCCATCCCTCTGAAAAACAAAAAAGGGGCAGCCCCTAAAAGGTGCCGCCCCGTTTTTTCTGCGGCACTTGGCCTCTTATGAGGTCATGCTGTCAGCAAAGCTCTCGCCTTCACGCGCGCTTGAATACGCTTCTTCGAGCAGCGCGCGGGCCTGACCCTGAACTTCGGACTTTTCCAGCCGGTCCTTGATCGCCTTTGCGAGGTGCTCTTCGCCATCATCAATGGCTGAGAGCGCTGCCTTCTTGTCATCGCGGAACAGGGAAGAGAAGTCCGTGAAGCCGCGATGCAGTGCGCCCATGGCGCCGCCATCTGTCTGAGGTTCGCCGCCAAGTGTCTGCACCTGCTGCTGGAAGCGGCTGATCAGGGCCGCGCGGTCACTGGCGCGTTGCTGGAACTGCGCGCGAAAGCCGAAGCTTTCATCCGTGAGATCAGCGCACTTCTCGTAGCCCTTTTGGCTATCGATCAGCACTTTGGTGACGTCATTGAGGGCGTCGATTTCAGTCTTGTTCATAGTGTCGGACATGTCCGGTCTCCTTGTTGTCTGTCCTGATCAACAAGGTCGCGGCGTGTCAGTTCCAGCGGGACTACCTAAAAAGATGGCAAGCGTCTGCTAGCCCTCGAACGGATCCTTCATCAGGATCACGTCCTCGCGTTCCGGCGAGGTGGAGACGAGGGCGCAGGGTTTGCCGACCAGTTCTTCGAGGCGGCGAACATATTTGACCGCTTCAGCCGGAAGGTCCGCCCAGGAGCGCGCACCGGCTGTCGAGCCTTTCCAGCCCTGAAGCGTCTCATAGACTGGCTCCACAGCGGCCTGATCGGTCAGGCCGGCAGGGTAGTGGTCAATCGTCTCGCCGTTCAGCCTGTAGGCGACGCAGACCTTGATCTCGTCAAAGCCGTCCAGCACGTCGAGCTTGGTCAGGGCGAGGCCGGTGACGCCGGAGGTCGCGCAGGCCTGACGCACCATGACGCTGTCGAACCAGCCGCACCGGCGGGCACGGCCCGTATTCACGCCGACCTCGCGGCCGACGGTGCCGAGGCGGTCGCCGATCTCATTATCCTGTTCGGTGGGGAAGGGGCCGGAACCGACGCGCGTAGTATAAGCCTTTGCGAGGCCCAGCACGTAGGAGATTGCGCCGGGGCCAACGCCTGAGCCGGCAGACGCATTACCCGCCACCACATTGGACGAGGTGACGAAGGGATACGTGCCGTGGTCGACATCCAGCATCACGCCTTGCGCGCCTTCGAACAGGATGCGCTTGCCGGCGCGGACCTGTTCGTCGAGCAGTTTCCAGACGGGTTTGGCATAGGCCAGGATCTGGTCCGCGATCTTCAGGAGTTCGGCCTTCAGGGCTTCCCCGTCCGGCTCCGGCAGGCCGACACCGATGCGCAGCGGCTTGTGGTGGGCCAGCAGGCGTTCGATCTTCATGTCGAGGGCGGCGGGGTCGGCAAGGTCTGCGACGCGGATGGCGCGGCGGCCGACGCGGTCTTCATAGGCCGGGCCGATGCCGCGCTTCGTGGTGCCGATCTGGCTGGCGCCGAGCGCGCCTTCGCGGGCCGCGTCAATGTCCTTGTGCCAGGGCAGGATGAGCGAGGCATTGTCTGCCAGCACGAGCGTCTCAGGCGTGACTTCGACGCCCTGGGCCTGGATGCCCTTTATCTCTTCCAGCATGTGCCAGGGGTCAACGACAACGCCATTGCCGATCACCGAGAGTTTGCCGCCGCGCACGAGGCCGGAGGGGAGCAGGGCCAGCTTGAACACCTTGCCATCAATGACCAGCGTGTGGCCGGCATTGTGCCCGCCCTGAAAGCGGACGACCACATCGGCGCGGCTGGACAGCCAGTCGACGATCTTGCCCTTGCCTTCGTCGCCCCACTGGGCCCCGACAACCACTACTCCGGCCATGATTCCTGCTCCTGCAAAGTCCGCGGCGACATGGGCAGGATTTGGCCACCAATTGCAAGAGGGGGGAATGAAATCCCTTTGTCGCAGGCAGGCGCGGATGCGCCCCTATCCGGATACGCGGCCTGCGCTCCGGCAATCGGTCTGCATGTGGAGTGGGCTCAGCCGGACTCCTCCCATGTCGCCTCAAGCGAGGCATTGAGGAGCCCCGGCAGCGCCGTGGACAGCGCCCCGAGTTCCGGGGACAGCCGGAACGCGCTCTGCGCATGTCCCGCCATCGGCCTCGGTTCGCCCCTGGCCTTGAGGCGTTGGATGAACCGGGCAAGGCGCTTTGCGGCGCTGTCCGGGGATTTCAGGACGCGGCGGATCGCCCGGATGCGCGCGAGCAGTCTTGCGGTCGGGACCGGTCCTTGTGGTCCATAAGAGGTCCCGAAAGTGTCCATAACCGGTCCAGACGGAAATGGGCCGCCCGCACGGGGCAGCAGCGCGAAACAGGGGTCTGCCACACCGGGGACGGTGACCAGCTCGACGCCCTCCGGCAGGCCGGGGGCTGGCGCACGCTTGCGCGGCGGCGCGAACACGATGTGCAGGCTGAGCGCCATGAGGGTGAGCAGCCGCCGGACGATCTGTTCAATTTGTTTCAGGCGGCCATTTGCCTTGGCGCGGCGCGTGCGCGGCATCTTTTCGGGCCGCAGATGGAGATTGTCGCGCGCGATCAGATCGGTCAGCGCGCGCTCCGCAACTTCCAGCCCCATGCTGAGGAAAGACCGGTCAACACTCATGGGCCCAAGTGTGGGGGTGATGTGCGTCAGACGAATTAGGGGGCGCTTATCCTCGCAGAATTCAATCTGACGGTGTCGCTATTCTTCTTGAGGCGAAATAGCCCATACTCGATAATTGAGAAGCGTCATCGTTTGTTCGGGCATTCTATTGCCCGGAATCGTGGTAACTTTGGACAGCGACAAATTAGAGGAACACGAACATTGAATCCCGGCGAGATCTTAGCGAATTGGGGGGCTTACTCCTTCAAAACCCAGATTGTAACGATTGCCGCTGGAATCCTCTTATTGATGTCTTTCGGGCTGGGCTGGCTGTCTCACTATTTACGAGTTGTCGATCAAAAGGCTTGGGCCGACACGAGTGGTCCGAGCGTCAGCGTCGATGCTTCGTCGAACACGCGGATTGAAATACACAACTACTATCCTCCTGGTAAGAGGGTGCCAGATGGCGAAGGTCTAGCGGACGGCTGGGAGCGATCATTTTATAGTGGACGCGAATTCTTGAGGCGTGTTGACGACGAGATCATCGATCTGGGTACCGTAAAGGTTACAACGATTGCACTGTTAGATGAGAATCAAGTAGTCCAATGGCGCTACCGAATTTTCAGCATGATTGAGGGTGCAGCTTGGGATTTGCGATCTTGGACAGTATTTAGGAATGCTGATGGAGAGGAAATATCCTTAGAGTCGCTTCTCAAGAACGAGCGGATCAAAGAGCAGATCAACTATTCAGACATAGTCTTTTCGATCGGTCTCGCTTCAAACTTAAAGGGCGAAACTGCCGCAGAGAACCTTGTTCTCGCTCGTAAACGAGCAGAATGGTTGGCTATGGCAATCGCGAAATTTTCTAGGGTGTCCGGCACACACCGCTGGAATGTAGGTATGGGAGGCAATCCCGGCGACAACTCGATCTATGGAAGAGTATACATGGTTCCTTTGGGAGAAGCCAACAAACAGACGGAGATTGGGGACCCTAATGAACCGTTCCAAAGAGCCGCGATAGTGATTGGTGTCGATATTGCGAAGGAGGACCCAGATTTTGATGAATTGCTTTCCTTCGTGCTTGCGCCGAATGTAAGTATCACAACAAATTTGTCCGACTACGAGCTTTCTCAAAATCCAACGGTGCTGATGAAAGAGATTACTGATCCAGGCAGATATGGTGAGTCCAGAAATTGGCCAAAAGATTACTCTGTAGGAAATCCCGAAGAGTAACGCATATATTCATGGTAAGCATAAAATCCAATTTCGTGGCGGATCGAAGTGCCTCGGTCATTAGCTCGCTGTTAGGCTTAAGCTCATCTTTAATAACTCACACCAGTTCATAATCCTCCAGCTTCACCTCGGCGACCGCCTCGGCGTAAGACCGTGTATGGCCGCCCCAGTTCTGGGTGATCTTGCCGGAGCCGGTCTTGTACCAGCTGTTGCAGGCCGGATCGGCCCAGACCGTTTTCGAGAGCTTTTCCTGCAGATCCTTGTTGAAGGCCTCCTGCGCCGCTTCGGTCGGAACGAGGGCGGCGGCGCCTTTCTCGTCCAGCGCTTGCAGGGCCTTGATTGTGTATTCGACCTGACGTTCCAGCATGAAGGTGATGGAGTTGTGGCCGAGATTGGTGTTGGGCCCGTAGAGGACAAAAAGGTTCGGGAACCCGTTCACGGTGATGCCGAGATAGGCTTCCGGGCCGTCGTCCCACTGATCTGCGATCGTCACGCCATTGCGGCCGACCACGTCGACAGACCAGCGCCAGCCCGTCGTTTCGAACCCTGTGGCAAAGGCGATCACGTCATACTCATGCACCTGGCCGTCTACCGTCTTGATGCCCTCCGGCACGATTTCCGCGATGTGCTCGGTGACAAGGTCGACATTCGGTTCCATCAGCGTGGTGAGATAGTCGTCTGAAATCAGAATACGGCGGCAGCCGACCGGATAGTCCGGCGTCAGCTTCTTGCGCATCTCTTCATCAGGGACCTGTTCCTGAAGGTGATCAGTCGCCAGCCGCGTGAAATGGGCCCGGCCTTCAGGTGTCCATTCGAAAGCCTGCCAGAAGAAATAGTCGGCATTCTCATAGATCAGCTTGCGGTTCATTTCCGCGAATTCCATCGCCTTTTCCGGGATGGTGAACATCAGCGCCATTTCCTCTGGCGCAATGAAGCGGTCATTGCGCGGGATCACCCAATTGGGCGAGCGCTGGAACACGCCGACCTTGGCGCAGGTCTTGGCGACTTCGGGAATGATCTGCACCGCGCTGGCGGCAGAGCCGACAATGCCGATCCGCTTGCCTTCCAGTTCAACCGAATGGTCCCATTCGGCAGAATGCATCACCGGGCCCTTGAAGCTGTCCTTGCCGGGAATGTCCGGCCAGAAGGGGCGGTTCAACTGCCCCAGCGCGCCGATCACAGCATCCGCCTCTAGCGTGTCGCCCTTCGCTGTGGTGACGGTCCATTTCTTTGTGCCTTCGTCCCAGACGGCTTTTTCCGCAGCCTCGTTCAGGCGGAGGTTCGGGCGCAACTGGAAACGATCTGTGATCTCCTCGGCATAGGCCTGAATTTCGGGCTGCTGCGGGTAGACGCGCGTCCAGTTCATCGACTGCGCAAAGGAGAGCTGGTAGGCGGCGACGGGAACGTCACAAGCACATCCCGGATAGGTGTTTTGCGCCCAGGTGCCGCCGACCCGATCTGCCTGTTCCAGAATCGTGAAGTCGTAGCCGGCTTCCTGCAGCTTGATGGCGGCGGTCAGTCCGCCAAGGCCAGCGCCGATGATGACGATATGCTTGTCCGGCATGCGTGTATCCTCCCATTATTTTTATGGGAGAAGAGTGTCACGATACCTGCGTTTCACAAGGGGTTCCGCCGCGCGAGCCTTACCCGTCGAATTTGTAGGATATGCGCACGCCGATATTGTCCAGGCCCTGATTGCGGCCATTGCCGAGAATCTGGCCGTGACTGAGATGTTCATAGAGCAGCTCTGCGCCCCAGGCCTCGTTGATGTCATAGTGCAGACCAAACGTGGTGCGGAACAGGTCGCGTGACCCGAGCAGGACATGGTCTTCGGTGAACGCATCACCTTCCGGGCTGCCCTGCGGGAAGGGGCTGTTCAGTTCGCCATCATGCAGCACATAGCCCACGCTCGGTTCAAAGGACCATTTGTCCGAGAACGGGAAGGACCAATGCAATCCGACGCCGCCAAAGCTTGTATTGCTGTTGGTGCTCAGGCTGCCCATCACATAGGGCTTGGGACTCCAGATCAGGTCCAGAAACTCCGGAGATGTGAAAAGGAGCTCGGCGCTGATGTTCTGGCCGGGCTCCTTATTGGCATTGTTGCAGTCGGTGACGCAGATATTTTCCTGCATCACGCCCAGCCGGGCTTCGCTCAGAATATCGGCCTGCGCGGATCCGGCGAAGACGGTTGTGGCGGAAAACAGCAAAATGGCGGCGCGGTTCATACATTACCCCGAATTAACGTTAATACACAAAGATGGAAGTCAATGCGGCACCGTCAAGCGCGTTCCGTCAGCTTTTTCCTCGCGCCCAGCGTTGGGTGGCATTTGCGACACGTTCACCGAACAATTCCGCCGTCTTCAGATCAGCCGCATCGGGCCCATCTTCGGCGGACAGATCGGTGAGGGCCTGTGTGGCGAGTCCATTGGAATGCCCAGCGCGGTTGAGCGCTTCCGAGAAATCGTGGCCCGAAGCATTGAACCCGGACTTCATGCCAAAATTCACCCAGATCATGCCTTGCTGCGCGGCGAGCGTGGCGAACTGGGCGAGCGTGCCGGACTTGTCGCCGGCCAGAGAGCCGGAATTGGTGAAGCCTGCGGCGATCTTGTCTTTCCAGGCATCGGTGAACCAGGCCTTGGACGAGGCATCCATGAACTGTTTCATTGGTGCTGAGGCGGAGCCCATATAAGTCGGCGCGCCAAAGATGATGGCGTCGGCCGCAGCCAGCTCGTCCCAAGGGCCGGTGTCGGGGGAGGCGAGATCTTCTGCCTTGTAGAGCGTGACCTCGGTGCCGGTGGTTGTGGCGCCCTTGCGCACATGTTCGGCAACCTTGGCTGTGTGGCCATAGCCGGAGTGATATACGATAGCGATCTTGGTCATGAGGATGTCCTTTCGTGGTGAAAGGAGCAAATAGGGCGGGCGATCCCCCGGATCAGCCCGCCCCATTCGAATAGGATTTATGCAAGTCCGGTATGAAAGCCGGCCTGAATTACTAGAAGGTCAGCACTTTCGCATAGCGTACCTGAGGCAAGGCCTCGAGCGTCTCCATCATGTCTGCGGGTGGCACCGCATCAATGCCAATCAGCGCAATCGCCTCTTCGCCAGCCGCCGTGCGGCCGAGATGGAAGGTGGCGATATTGATGCCCGCCTCGCCCAGCAACTGGCCAAGCGCGCCGATGAAGCCCGGCTTGTCGAGATTGTTGACGTAGAGCGTGACCGGCGAGAAATCGCCTTCCAGCGCCATGCCCTTCACTTCGACGATGCGGGGCTGTCCGGCGATGATCGTGCCGGCCAGTGTGCGCCAGCCGCCCTCGGGGGCGTTCTTCGTTGCCTTGGTCTTCACCTTGACGCGGATCAGGCTGTCATAGACCGGGCTGTCCTCGGTCTTGGTCTCGGTCAGCTTGACGCCGCTGTCGGCAAGGATCGCCGGGGCGGACACCATGTTCACATCACCGCGCGAGGCGCGCAGCAGGCCAGCCAGCAGGGCTGCCGTGAGTGGCTTGCGGTTCAGGTCAGCGACTTCGCCTTCATATTCGATGACGACTTCATCATAGCCGAAATCCGAAATCTGGCCTGCAAAACTGCCGAGCTTTTCGGCAAGCGCCGCAAATGGCTTGATGCGGGGGGCTTCCTCGGCCGTGATCGACGGCATGTTGAGTGCGTTGGTCACGGCGCCGGAGAGCAGATAGTCCGACATCTGTTCGGCGACCTGCAGGGCAACATTCTCCTGCGCTTCGGCCGTTGCCGCGCCAAGGTGCGGCGTGGCGATGAAGTTCTTTGTGCCGAAGAGCACATTGTCCTTGGCGGGCTCCACCGCAAACACGTCAAAGGCAGCGGCCTGGATATGCCCGCTTTCGAGCAGATCTTTCACGGCTTCCTCGTCGACAAGGCCGCCGCGGGCACAGTTGACCAGGATCAGGCCTTTCTTTGTCTTCTCCAAGGCTTCGCGGGAGAGGACATTCCTGGTCTGCTCCGTCAGCGGAACGTGTAGCGTGATGACGTCTGCGCGGGTGAGGAGGTCTTCGAGTTCAACCTTTTCGACCCCCAGTTCCACGGCGCGTTCGTCCGTCAGGAACGGATCATAGGCAGCGACCTTCATCTTCAGGCCGATGGCGCGCTCGGCAACACGGCTGCCGATATTACCACAGCCGATCAGGCCGAGCGTCTTGTAGGAAACTTCCGTGCCCATATAGCCAGACTTCGGCCATTTGCCCTCTTGCGTCTCGGCATTCGCGGCAGGGATCTGGCGGGCGGCGGCGAACATCATTGCGATGGCATGCTCGGCCGTCGTGATGGCGTTGCCGAAGGGCGTGTTCATGACGACCACGCCCTTGGCGGTGGCGGCCTTGATGTCGATATTGTCAACGCCAATACCGGCGCGGCCAATGACTTTCAGGTTCTTGGCGGCGGCGATGACGTCCGCATTCGGCTTACAGGCCGAGCGGACGACGAGACCGTCATATTCCGGAATTTCCGTGATCAGTTCTTCCGTGTTCAGACCGGTCTTTGTGATGGTTTCGATGCCACGCGCGTGGAAGATTTCCACGGCGGCGGGAGAGAGTTTGTCTCCGATAAGGACTTTGGGCATTGGTCTAATTTTCTCTTTTCAATATTTTCAGGAGTCCTGACATGAGTTCGTCAGGCATAAATTCGGGAATGTCTGCAGCAAGAGCTACTCTTGCGACGTCTTCAATTTGGCTTCGAAAATTCAGAGCTTCAGGTTCTTCCGCGCAACCGACAACGTTCTTCAGAAGATCGCCGGGATACATATCGCCTTCCAGCCAAGGGTCCGACATCAATCGTCCAAGGGCCACGGGAAGCAGATGTTTCAGATGAATCCGCTGACCGACCAGCAAGCGAACACCTTCGTTAGTGAGCATGGATACATCAGTTTTGACGTACTTCGCACACTTTCGAACAAGCGGCGTCGCATCCGACTCGGGATCGGGCCAGCGTGAGCCAGAAAGCTCTTCAAGCGTTGCCATTGGGTAACCCTCAGAGTGTTGCAGCTTCCTGGGCGAAGGCCCAGTCAAGCCAGGGCGTCAGCTTGGCGACGTCGGATGGTTCCACCGAGCCGCCACACCAGATGCGCAGTCCCGGAGGGGCCTTGGCGTATCCAGCCGCGTCAAAGCAGGCATTCTCGGTTTCGAGCCGTTTCATCATCGTCTTTACGAAGGCGCGCTGGGCGTCCTCATCCAGGTCGGCCACGCGGGGATCGACAATCTTGAAGGTTACGCCCGTATTGGAGCGGACATCCGCATCCGGACAAAGGAAGTCGACCCAGTCTGTCTTGGCTACCCAGTCCGTGAGATGCGCAAGGCTCTCATCGGAGCGGGCCCTCATGCCGGTCCAGCCGCCGAGGCTTTCGCACCAGTCGAGCGCCTGCAGATAGTCTTCCACGCACAGCATGCTTGGCGTGTTGATCGTGGCGCCTGCGAAGAGGTCCTCGTTCAGCTTGCCGCCTTTGGTCATGCGGAACAGCTTCGGCAGGGCGCGATCCGGCGTATAGGTTTCGAGACGGCGGACGGCGTTCGGTGACAGGATCAGCATGCCGTGGGCCGCTTCCCCGCCAAGGCATTTCTGCCAGGAATAGGTCACGACATCGAGCTTGGCCCATTCAATGTCCTGCGCGAAGGCGGCAGAGGTCGCGTCGCAGATCACGACACGGTCCGGGTTCGGCTTGATCCAGTCTGCATTCGGCACGCGCACACCAGAGGTCGTGCCGTTCCAAGTGAAGATGATGTCCGCATCATCGCGCGCCTTGGAGAAATCCGGCAGCTCGCCATAGTCGGCGCCGTATGTCTCACACTCAGGCAGCTTCAATTGCTTGGTGGCATCGGTGACCCAGTCCTGGCCGAAGCTTTCCCAGGCGAACACGTCCACGGGCTTTGCGCCCAGCATGGACCACATGCACATCTCGACGGCACCGGTATCGGACGCAGGCACAATGGCCACGCGATAATCGTCCGGAATACCGAGAATGGCTTTCGACCGGTCAATCGCGGCTTTCAGCTTCTTCTTCGCATCACCGGAACGGTGAGAGCGGCCAAGAGCGGCGGTTTCAAGTTTTTCGAGGGAAAATCCGGGACGCTTTGCAGTCGGACCGGAAGAAAAGTGCGGGCATGCTGGCAGCACGCCGGGTTTGGCGACATTCGTCATCTGTTTTTACTCCTATCCTCACAGATAGGCTGGGCACCGTTGGGGGCGCCTGGCCCGCCGCGTCTGTCTCACATTTCCATGGGACGCGCAAATGACATTATTGCGTCTGGTGCAGCGGGGTGCTTCACTTCGGCCCATGACCCTCACCATTCACCGCCTGTCGGGCACTCTGGGTGCCGAAATCCATGGAGCAAACCTGCTCGCTGGGCTGTCCAATGCCGATTTCGATGAGATCCATCAGGCTTTCCTGGATCACAAGGTGATTGTTCTGCGCGGCCAGCATGGCCTGTCGCCAGACCAGCAGAAGGATTTTGCCCGCCGCTTCGGCACGCTGAACATTCACCCTTACGTGAAGGGCATGGATGACCATCCGGAACTGATGGAGATCATCAAGGAGCCGGACGAGAAAACCAATTTCGGTGGCGGCTGGCATTCCGACATGAGCTTCCTTGAGGAGCCAGCGCTCGGCTCGGTCCTGCACGCCATCGACGTGCCGCCCTATGGTGGGGACACATTATTCGCTGACCAGCAGGCCGCCTATGACCGGCTGTCCGAGGGCTTGAAGAAGACCCTTGAAGGGATGACCGCCATCCATACGGCGAGCAAGGAATACGGCGCGGATGGCTATTCCGCTGCCGTGCGCCAGTCGATGGATGCCAAAGCCGCGCCCGATGCGCCGGAATACGAACACCCCGTCATCCGCACGCATCCCGAGACGGGCCGCAAGGGCCTGTTCATCAACCCCGCTTTCACGCTGCGCTTTGCGGGCTGGAGCCGGAAGGAAAGCCGGCCGCTGCTCAACTATTTGTTCGACCTGTCACGGGAAGAGCGCAATACGTGCCGCGTGCGCTGGCAGGAAGGCGACGTGACGATGTGGGACAATCGCTGTGTCTGGCATTATGCGCTGAATGATTATCACGGTCATCGCCGCCACATGCGCCGGGCGACGATCAATGGTGACAAGCCGCGCTAGGCGAGGTTGCTGAGCACGCCCCAGGCGATCAGGGCCTGACCACCATAATAGAGAAACCAGAGCGCGATAGAGGGCAGGGCGGGTTTCGGCGCGTCCGCTGGCCTGACAAATAATTGAAATGACAGGATCACATCTGACGCGATGAACATGAGCGCGCCCAGCAGGACAAGAAGATAAGCGGGCTCGAGCCTCAGGGCGGCAGCGCCCATCATCAGGATGATGCCGCCATATCCGATCACCGGCAGGCGCATGCCCTTTGTGACCCACGGCGCCAGCCAGCGAATGAAAACGACCCCGCAGGCGATCAGGCCAATCTGTGCTGCGAGGATCAACAGGGTCCGGTCGGCCTGGGGCAGCGCCCAGAACAGGGCGATATAGGCGACATGCGCGGCAAAGAACGCGCCCATGCCAGGCAGAAGGAATTTGTCATTTTCGTCTGCCTCAAGGAAGAAATCACCAAGAGAACTGAGGGCGAGCCCGGCCACCAGCAGGACTGGACCGCCCAGCAAATATGCCCACAGCGCCAGCAGGGCGGTGGAGCCGGTTTTCACGATCAGCTTGAGCAGGCTGTGCGGTCGCCAGCAGAAGGCCGTGCCGTACAGGACGCCGAGGACCATCGATGCGAGCAGGACGCCAGTTGGAAGTGTCACTGGATCAGTCTGCGCGCTTGACTGGTTCCGGCAGGCGGAGCAGGCGTCGTGCCATTCCGCGATGCACGTCTTTCACATGCATGCCGACAATGCCCAGTGCCGTGGCCAGCACGGTTGCGTCATCTGTAAAACCGAGCCCGGCCAGGAAATCCGGCAGCAAGTCAATTGGCATTACGAAATAGGCGCCGGCGGCAAACAGAACGCCTTTTGCCTTGAGTGGCGTGTCAGGATCGCGCGCGGCGAAATAAGCTGCCGCAAGGTCATCCGCGAACGGTATCTTTCCGGCAACGCGCAGCAGCTTGGGCACGAGCCCTCTCGTATTGCGTTCAAGGCGCTCGACCGATTGCGGTGTGAACCGTCCCTCGGCGTCCTTGACCATGTTGATAATTTCCGCTGCGTCAGACATTGCGAACTCCTGTCAGCACTATAGACCAACAGTGTATCAACAAAAACAAGGGAGGGCAGCAGCCCATGGAACTGAACTCGAATATCTCTGC
>Ga0181377_1000514_pt1 | contig 14469 bp, 9 predicted proteins | sample LowvirmetaG_9_FD_130160 | JGI IMG/M metagenome (GOLD analysis project Ga0181377, IMG submission 130160) | Marine viral communities from the Subarctic Pacific Ocean - Lowphox_13 viral metaG | ecosystem: Environmental > Aquatic > Marine > Oceanic | place: Subarctic Pacific Ocean | collected 2015-12-10
ATCACAAGGTAAAGATTTCTTTACTGGCTTATTCAAAAAAGATGATAGCGTCGCAAATGCTGAAGCAGAAGGGGCTGATGCGGCTGGGTTGGCAGACAGCGTTAAGGCTTTTGGAGCAGGTGCAGTAGAGAACGTTCAAGCAATTGAAGTACCTAAAACTGATTTAGGTCAAGCTGCAGGCGCTGCTATTCAATTATATCTTCCTCAGGCTATACAAGTTAATGACGCTGTGGACTATGAAAATATACCACTTGGTATTGTAGGTGCTGTTGCAGAGTCTTCACTTAACTCAACTGGTAGTCTTACTGCTGCATTAGGCGATGCAGTAAAAGACGCAGGTAAAACTGCAATGGATGTTGCGTTTGGTACTAGTAGTATGTCAGATCAACTTGCGGGGTTAGCTGCAGTGCGCCTTGCGAATATGAGTTCAAATGATACTGTTAGAGGTGTAGTAGGTAATGCAACTGGTGTAGCAGTACATCCTAATAGTAGATCTCTATTTAAACAAGTTACCCTGAGATCATTTGCATTTTCTTTTAAAATGATTGCTAGTTCGAAAGCAGAAGCCATACAGATACAAGAGATTATCAAAGGGTTTAGAACAGAATTATATCCAGAAGAGATTCCAGCCTCAGAAAATAGTGATGTAAAAGCTGGGTACATATATCCTAATAAATTTGACATTACTATGACTTATAAAGGTTCTAAAGTTGCAACTAAGTTTCTAAGAAGCTATTTAAAAAGCGTCAGTACTACATATAACCCATCAAGTATGGGTTGGCATTTAGGTGGTTATCCATCAGAAGTAGATCTTACATTAAACTTTAGCGAACCAAGAACGCTAGCGAAAAAAGATATCAGGGAAGGTTTCTAATGTACTTCAAAGATTTTCCAATAATAGTTTATAAATTTGGTAAAGAGGTAGACTATTCTGCGTTTCATAATTTATCGGCGTACACTGATATTATTGATGCAGTTTCAGATAATTTTGCCTTCTACCAGCCATACACTATCTTTGATAAAAGACCAGATCAAGTATCATATGAATTATATGGAACAGCAAATTTTCATTGGACGTTTTATTACATGAATAATAATATAAGACGTGGTGGTTGGCCTATTGGTCAAAATAAAATAGAGGATTGGATCAAAGATCGTTATAACGGAACAGTCATAGTAACAAGAGATTCACTTGACAACGTTATGAAAGTTGGGGATACTGTTACAGGGGTATCTTCTACGGTTACAGGCACTATTACAAGAAGAAACGAGGACCTTGGTCAGATCTTTATTGAAGGCACTAAGGCATTCACAAATAGTGAATTAATTCGAGATGGTGATGGTAATACTGTAACAGTGTTTTCTTCATCTGAAGAATATAATGCTACTCATAATTATACAGACGGTGATGGAGTACACGCAGATATAGATCCAGCAAATGGACCTGGTGAGCTACTGACTAATGTTACTTTTTATGACTATATAATAGATGAAAACGATAAACAAAGGACAATTAAAGTTATAAAGCCTGAAGCGATTTCTGGCGTAGTATCAGCATTTAGAGAAGCATTGCGTAGTAATTAATAATGTCTCAACAAAATATAATTATAGAAAAAGCTATGATCACGACATCAAATGGCTCTGATCAGTTTGATATCGCTACGGTAATCACTGACCTTCTTATTTACGAACACATTGATAGACCTTACTTAACAGGCTCTCTTCAATTTCTAGATACAGTCGGTGTCTTCGATCGAGCACAGTTTCAAGGCTTAGAAAAATTTGAATTAATCTTAAAGGAAAATGCTGGACACCCTGGTATGGGTGATAAGAGAAAGATTAATCGTACATTTGTTATCGATGAAATTACGGATGCCACAAAAAGTAATGACAATAGCGAATTAATTACTTTACATCTTATAGAAGAAATAGGATTTCAATCTACGTTTTTAAACGTAAATAAAGCATATAGCGGTTCTTCAAGAAATATTCTTGAGAAAATTATAAAAGAGTTTCATCCAGGTATAGAAGTTAGTGTCGATGTAGATGAAGCAATGTATCCTATGAAGCTTATAGTTCCAAACATGCCGCCGCTTGCTGCAGCACAATGGATTAAGGATAAAACTACTTCAAGCTTCGGTACTCCTTTCTATTTGTATTCAACTCTTAATGAGCCAAACAAACTAAGATTTGAATCACTTGCTACTATACTCGAAAGAGGAAAAGATATATCAGCTCAAAAACCATACACGTTTTCCAGAGCTGCAACTGCTGATTCAATGGACCCAGGTGGACAGCAAAATGCACCGTTTATAATCTCGGCATCTTCCCAGCAGAATTTAAGTATATCAGATTTATTCGCTCGAGGCTTTATAACTTCAGAGCAAGGTTACTGGGATACTTCGACTGCATCATCTGAAACTACTGCTTTTGCGATTGAGGATAATGTTTCATTTATTGAGGGGTTAGATACAAGGTTTAAATTTAGTAATTCATATATGTACAAAGATGAAAAGATTAATCAGCTAAAAGGTAAAAGTAAAAAGTATTACGCGATACATGCTTCGTATCCCTATGAATCTAAAGTTTCTTTTAGAGAAATGGAAAGTTTAAATAGAAGCTTGACTGCTAAAGCACTACGTAATATATTAGTTACAGGCTCTAAAACTATTACTGTTCCTGGTACGAATTTTTCGTTTGACGAAAAAAGTAAAACTATTGGTAATATGATTAAGTTGAAATTTTTAAATAATGATGTAACAATACAAAGCCCAAGTGACGCTGATGCAATGGTTGATAAAGTAAAGTCGGGTAAACATATGATTTATGCTGCAAGACATAATATTTCACTTGAAAAGTATGATATTAACTTAACTTGTGTTAAATTAGACAATTTAGAGAGTACTAAATAATGAAGACACTATACAATTCTTTTTATGGTGACGAAACCCGATGGTGGGTAGGTAAAGTAGAATCTGTTAATGATCCAATACAGCAAGGTAGGGTTAAAGTAAGAATCTATGGAGTACACTCTGCATCAGTAGATGATATTGGTCCGTGTGCTTTACCATGGGCCCAAGTATTAGCACCATCAAATATGGGCGGTGTCAGCGGAGTAAATGGTACTCCAGTCGGGATCCAGCCTACTGCTCAAGTATTTGGCATCTTTTTAGATGGTAAACATTCACAATTACCTCTTGTAATTGGGTCAATACCTCAGGTCGAAGGTCAAAGGCCAGAGTTAGAAGCAGATCCGCTGACTATAGCTCAGCAAGAAACAGGGAACACTGGTGGGGAGACAGCAGAACTACGAGATGAGGTAGACGAAAACGGCGCCGCAGTAGCTACAACCGATCCTGCATTAGGTGGAGTAGATCCTGATGCTGGAGATCCAAGAGGTGAGTCAAGACGTACAAAGTCTGTTAGTGCTCCGTATGTGCCACCAAAAGGCACACCGCCAACATCCACTGGTGGCGTGTCTGCTCAAGCAGCAACTCCTCCAGTACTAGGTAACACCAACCCTGAAAGAATATATAACTTTCTAGAAGCCTGGGGTAGACAGAAAGGTCTTAAATATGCAAAAGAAATAGCGTGTGGCTTTGTAGGTAATTTTATGGTAGAATCTACTGATCTCTGTGACCCTTTACTAGAAAACTCTCAGGGCTTTGTTGGTATTGCTCAATGGAATTCTGAGCGACATGTAGCTTTAATGAAATTTGCATATAAAAATGCTGGCGGTGGATTTACTTTTACTCCAGACGGTGAACGAGGAGGCTATGCTTTTATGTCAACATATCCTACACGAACATTAGGTGGTGGTAAAGGTACTAAAGAAGTTCCTGGCCTTAGAACACAATTGCAATTTGTTGCTCATGAATTATCAACTGTTCGTTGGCTTGGGTTTGAGAAGTGGGCACAAGACTGCTCTAGTGCTAAACGAGCTGCAGATAGGATAGAAGCATATTACGAAGTTTCAGAATTCTCTATAAAGAGGAATCCAGCTAATAATAATAAGTATTGGAAACTATCATCATTTGAGGAAAGACAGAAAGCTGGGCATGATGAGGGTCACTATAAAAAAAGACTACAAAGAGCCGAAGAAATGTATAGGAAGTTTGTTATCGAAGAAGATTTCCAAAGGGATAGTTTATCCCCAGAAGAATTTGGTACAGAGAATTCTTTACCAGGAAAAACGTGGTCTTACAATGATAAAGGGAATGCTGAAGGATTTATTCAAGACCCTGCATATGGTAGGTCCTATATTGAGGATCCAGCCAATGCTAGTGAGTTCTCACCTGGCGTAAAAGATTACTTCAAATCGAAGGGGTATAAGGTAAACTAAAATGGCTATTAATTTTAATGATACAGTTGGACAGCTTAAGAATTTAAAAAGCAAAGCTTTTTCTCCAGAGGTTTTATCAGGCTTAGAAAAAGCAAAAGAAGAATTTCAAGTAATGAACACAGATATGGTGGGAAGGATGCCACCGATACCAAAAGACATTACTAAAAAGTTAAAAGATCTACAACCAGGATTAGATAAATTAATTAAAGGTGGAGGTGTGGATCTTGCTGGAATAGCAGCTGCCTCTATACCACCAGGACTTACAGGTAACCTTGGTGCTTTAGAAGATGTATCTGCAAGATTAAAACTTTCTCCTGATTTGTTATCAGAATTGCCAAGAGTGGGCGAAGAACTTAACAATGGTTTAAAGGGTCTTTCTCCAGCACTATCTGACTTTCCTGCAGAAATGGATGAGGCAGTGCCTCTCTTTCTAAAAGGTGCTTCGACTGTTACAGCTAATCTGCAACAGCAAATACCAGGTATTATGAAGCCACTTGCAGAAGTTACGGAAAGCTTACCCGCTGCTGCAGAGAAAATGAAACCAGCTCTTGAATCTGCTACACAGCAAGCACTTGCTGCAATATCTGGTTCAGATGTAAAAGAAGCTTTTAATAATGTAGCACTTACGTTACCCACTCCAGCAGCTATGGCAGAGGTCACAGCTGAAATATCAAAATCAACCAATGCCATCTTCCCAGAACTTGAGAAGATAAACACTGATGAAATTAAGTCTATTATGTCAGGGCAGCTTGACGGTATTAAAGGAGATATTGGCGGTATAACAGCTAATCTAAGCGCAACCCTTGGAGGTATGAACTTACCGGATCTTACTTTACCAGATATTGGAGGCCTTATCTCAGCTGGTCTTGGTGGTATTCCTGGCGGACTTGGTGATATCAATGCTGCTCTCGGCGCTCTGGGTGGTGCGCTACCTAGTATAGGATCGTTAGCCTTAGGCGGGTTAGACATAGGTAGTGTTGGGCTTGGCGCTATACAAGGAAAGATTACAGCCAATTTTGATAATGCATTAACTAAAGTTACAGGCTCACCTGTACTTGATATGCTTCATGGTGCAACTAAATCATCCCTTACTGCAAAACTTAGTCTTGGGTTACCAGACATACCAGCAGCAGACTTTATTAGTAATTCAATACTAGGAGAAGTTACAAATGGAACTATTGGTGGTGCTATGGGTATACTATCAGGGGGTGCAGATGCTTTTAATTTAGGTATAGATGTAACAGCTAACTTCTCAGACATTGAAGGAAAAGTCAAAGGTCTAGCAGATGGCTTTGGCACGGCAGGAGCTATGCTAAGTGGTGGTGTTGGCGATATTCCTGCTAATATATCATCTAGTGCAATTGTTTCAGGCGCAACAACTCTTGCAAAGACTAATCCAGTAGTAAACTCTGTAGAAGAAATTAATACAGAATTACTTTCTGCTATAAAAGAACCTGAGGCATTAGAATTTAGTTGGACAGAGACTTATTCGGGTCAGATAGTAAATAAAGATACTATTCAGCCTCAAGATTATTACAACTATATTATTTTACCAGATGGAACAATACAAAGAGATAAACAAATATCTACAGACGAGTTGATCCGCTGCGCTATCGTGGCAGGTTTTACTGTATGTGAAACCGAAGATCTTGAGGGAGAAGCAGAACTAAATCCAGATAGTGTAACATATGCTCAAACGCTGTCTACTAAAAAGGTTATTGCAGAAACTATTGCAGCATATCCTGGTATCGCTGTATATGGCGCAGGTGAAGCAGATCCAAGAAATCCATCAGATAATCCAGGCGTAGACATAGATAAAATAAGAAGAACTATTGACGGTGGTGGCTCATCGCCACCAGGCACTCCGATTGCACAGCCAGATGGATTAGCTAGAGGATTATCTACTAATGATAGGGTTAAATACGTAAAAGGATTTGAATCTAAAACACGTAATTTAAACTTAGCACCGAAATTAATGAAGGCTCTTATCAACGCTGCAACAGATGCAGATGTTTATGTTACAATCTCATCTGGAGGACAAATGTCTTTGGCCGAGGCAAAACGGCGTGGTGGGAGAAAATCAGGAAGTAATTGGTTCCTACCTGGTATTAAAAAAGCTGTAAGAACAGGCTCAACGCGCCACGATAATGGTAACGCTGCAGATGTTTTCATATATAGTGATAAAGCAAGAACAAAGTTACTTCCAGCTGGAAAGAGCCTAACAAGGAAACCTCCAGCAAAAGCATATAATTTTTTAAGAGCCTGTGTCAGTCAGGGCATGACTGGGATTGGAGCAGGGCCTGGGTATATGGGTGGCACAATCGCTCATGTAGGTTATGGATCTAAGGTCAGATGGGGTAAATATGCTGCAACTTTCGAACAACGTAGAGCCAACACGCCGACTTGGCTAAAAGCAATATAGGAAAAGATAATGGCAGACACCTGGAATATAGATGAAAATTATGACGATGCAATTCTAAGAGAAGCGCGTAAGAAACAAGCGCAAGAAAAAGTAGAAGAGAATAAGGATCCATATCAATCAAGTCCTCTCACTTTTGGTGATAGAACTGGTCAGATGCCAAAGGCAGAATATGAAAATTCTACATCTATTAACTATTCTGCTAAACAGCAATACACAAGCAACTACTTAGATTTCGGCGGCACAGTTGCTGGTGTGGACGTATCAGAATATACTAAAGGTATATCTTCTCAGTATCCACTCAATCAAGTTATTGAAACTTTATCTGGTCACGTTATTGAATATAACGATACGCCAGAAAATCCTCGTATGTTAATTAAACATGCAGAAGGATCTGGTATTGATTTTCGTCCAGATGGCACAATCGTTGTATCTTCTTTTGGTGAAGGTAAAGTTGAAGTAAACAGCGGTGGTCATAAGCTTGTTGTATCAGGCGATGGCCAACTACATTACAGTGGTAATCTTACAATGAATGTTGGTGGTGACTTTAACGTCAATGTTGGTGGTAGCTATAACGTCCAAGCAAAGTCTGAAACAAAAACTGTAAAAGGTAATAGCAGAGATCTATATTTCGGAAACAAGTATACATCAATTGTTGGTAGCCGTCAAGATTTTGCTACTGAAAACTATACCTCTGCAGCTCTTGGGTTCAGAGATATTTACACCAAAGGTAATCATAAAACTGCTTCAGAAGGTGGCAGTTCAATTAATTCAAAAGGTGTATTAAGTGTATCTTCTGAAGCTCGTATTACGCAAGCTAGCCCTGATATTAATATTGCAGCTGATAGCTTATCAGTATTTGGAGCGTCAGGTACGATAGGTGGTGAAGGCATTATTATGTACAACTATAATATGCACACAGAAGAAACTGTTCACGCCAACGATATATCTGCAAACAAAATGACAGCATCTACATTTCATGGTGATCTGAATGGTACTGCAAAACAAGCACTCGATGCAAACAAAGCGGCTACCGCCACACCTGGTGCTGCATCTCCAGGTGGATATACTTCAACAAATACAGCAGCAACCATTGACAATTACTCTCCAGCAAAACCTACATATGCACTTCTAAGACAGTATCTTCATAAAGGTGCATACGGTATTCAAAAGATATTCATCGATAAAGGCGATCATTTAAAAGGTGCGTACGACAAATCAAAAGCCACAGGTAGTGTTACAAATAGAATCTTAACTACATCAGAGACTAGAGCTCGTATGAGAGATGAAGGCCATAGAAATAATGGTAAGTTTGCAAACAATCAAGCACAGTCTGGTACTATTAATACTGAACACGCTAATCCAGTACCATCTGGCGGCGTTGCGATGACTGTAGATCCTAAAACAGCTACAACATCTACTCGAGGCACATCGGCAAATGCGCCTAGCCCAACAGCAAGACTTCAAACTAATCCAAACTTGCAAGCTAAGGTCAAACCAGATGCAAGATTTGATGCTAATAATAAAGAAGCTATTACACCCGCAACAGAAGTAGCAAAGGGTATATCTCTTTCACAATTTATTTACGGCAAAGGTGATGGTTCTAAACTTGATCCAACATTAAGTCTTCCAGAGAAAAAGCAGATTTATAGAAACTTGGGTGAACATGCAAAGTTGGTGAATCGGATTCGTAATAATAAAGATGTATTTCAAAACTTTAATATTGAAATCATTGAAGGAATTTATGTAAAAGAACCAGCAGAAAGTATTACACCAGACGGTATACTTGACCTTAGAACAAAAGGTCGCGCAGTCGTGTACGAGATTACTGGGCCTAATGGTATTATCGATAAGGACAAAACATTCGACACTGCTATATGGCTATCAAAACAAACAAAGTATGACAAAATTATTTTAGACTATGATGAATTAGATCCAATAGGCCGTAACGAAGATATGAACGTTCAGATCATTGTTATTATGCCAAATGTTGAAGAAGATTATGCTGCATCTTTTAAAATGGAAACAGAAACACTATTCAATAACGTTTCACAGGGAAAAGAGTTTATGAAGCTTGGTGATACTGTGAATCCTATTCAAGACCCAGCAGATGAAAAAACAGACGATAAACCTGAAGAAGGTGAAGACGAAGAACAAGTTGGCGAAGACGCTGGTCAAATCGATGGGGACAAGAAAGACGAAACACCTGATACCCAAGTCTCAGGTCAGCCAGAAGATCTTACCGATGAATTTGATACTAAAGAAGAAATGGAACAACACCTTAAAGATACAGTGGGTGGAGATCCAAGTGCAAATGGTAAGAGTGTAGTCTACGACGGTGAACAGCAATTTATTGCTACATCAGAAGGTAAAGATGACAAAACTGGTAAAGATAAGTTTGCGCTTAGCGACACACAAAAAAGAGCCAAAGCGAAATATGATACATTTAAACACACAGATTCTACTGAAGGCTTAAATACCAAGGCAGCGGAGCATAAGAAAAAAATCATCAAGGCGTTTGGTAAAGAACATTATTATACAGACATTGCAGATAATAGAGCTAAACTTGATGCCCGCAACGTACCACCACCCGCCGGTGTAAATAGTTGGGCAGAGGCTACTGAACAGCAAGTCACTAATTTTAGATTTAAGAAATAACGCGTTATAAACTAGTCTATAATGTTATAAATATAGTAAACCCTAGGATAGAAAATGGCCAGAAAATACTTTGCAGCTGAAGACGGTGATTTACAGACTAGGAGTCTAGTGACTTCTAGAAATAAATTATACTCTGACCTGGATCTTACATTTACTAAAAAGCCGTCTGGTGATGTGTATAAAAAAACAGATGCGGCTGCAGTTAAACAAGCTGTAAAGAATCTGTTATTAACTACTCTTGGAGAGAAACCGTTTAACCCGTTCTTTGGTGGTGGTCTTAATAGTTTAATCTTTGAACTTGCTGACGATCAAACAAATGCCATATTAACAGATTATATTAAGATTGCAATACAGAATTTTGAACCACGTGCGAAACTACTTTCAATTAATCCGAATGTACAACCAGATAGAAATACCGCTAGGGTCAAAGTAGAATTCCAAGTAATTAACACGTCTGAGGTGGTAACATTAGAGACAACAATAAGAAGGCTAAGATAATATGGCAACTAGTATAGAATCAACACAACTTGACTTTGCTAGAGTTAAAGAATCACTTAAGACACATTTCTTGGCGACAGACGCTTTTGCAGACTATGATTTTTCTGCGTCAGCTCTTGACTCTATCCTTGACGTTCTTGCCTATAATACACATTATAATGGTCTGACTGCCAACTTTGCTTTAAATGAAGCTTTTCTTAATACAGCGCAATTACGCGGAAGTGTACTTAGTATTGCTGAAAGTCTTGGTTATACGCCAAGATCTAAAACTTCAGCTTCTGCAACAGTAAATATTTCTGTCAATAATACTGCCAGTGGAAGACCTACAACAGCAACACTTCCTATTAATTCAAGATTTAATACTACAATTGATGATGTTACTTACACATTTTATACCACTGAACAGTATCTTGCTAGCGATGATGGTAATGGAGTATATAATTTTAAAACAAGCCTTGGCTCCGCGGATATTCCTATCTTCGAAGGTACTCTTAAAACAAAATCTTTTCTAGTAAGTTCAAATGATAATCCGATTTATATTATACCAGATGCTAATATGGATACATCAACTGCAGTTGTAAATGTCTTTGAAACAAGAACATCAACAGTATTTAATTCTTTTCTGCCATATTCAAAAGCAGTACAAGTTAATGATGATTCTCGTTTTTACGGACTAAGAGAAGCGCCAAACGGTTTTTACGAAATGTACTTCGGCGATGGAGCAGTTATTGGGCAAAAACCAACAGTTGGACAATTTATAGTAGTAACATATCTTTCTACATTAGATGAAGCCGGTAACGGAGCTTCAACATTCACAGCACAATCAAATATAACTATGGGCTCGACTAACGTGGCAGTTAATGCAACTGCAGTATCAAGATCCTCTGGTGGCGCAGTAAAAGAATCTATTGATTCAATTAAACAGAATGCACCAATACAATTTGCAGCGCAAAATAGACTTGTAACAGCAGAAGATTATATAGCACTTATTAATGCTAATTACGGAAGTTATCTTAATGGATCTACAGCATGGGGTGGAGAAGATAATGATCCGCCAAGTTATGGTTGTGCATACGTTTCTTTGAATTATAAAACAGGCACAGATGCAGCAACCAGAGCACAAGTTGAAAGCGATATTGTAAATGATCTTTCGGCCAATCGATCAATTATGTCAATTGATACAAAGTTCTCTGATGCACAGACTTGTTTTATAGAAGCATCTACAACGTTTAATTTTAACCCGTCACTTTCTACTACTACTCCTGCTGCTATAGAAGGCCAAGTAAACACTTTAGTAAAAAATTACTTTACTACAAATCTAGGAACATTTAACAAAGTATTTAGAAGATCAAGTATCATAGCAGACGTTGATGATTTATCTGAAGCAATCCTAAACTGTAAAATGGATGTAAAAGTACAAAGAAGATTCACGCCTACATTATCTCAGTCTAATCCTTACACTGTTCAGTATCCTGTAGGAATAGCTGCACCTTCATCAGTAGATCGTATTGTTACTAGTAATTTGTTTAGGTTGTTCAATCAAGACTGTCGTATTAGAAATAAATTAAATAGTAATATTTTAGAAGTAGTGTCTGTTTCTACTGATCTAACTGTTGTAACAAATGTAGGAACGTATAACAGCGCAGCTGGCACGGTCAACCTTGTAGGCTTTGCTCCAGATGGTGTTGTTGGATCATCTACAGAAATTAAAATATCAGCAACGCCTGCCAATCAAAGTACTGTTAGACCTCTTAGAAACTTTATACTAAGTCTAGATACAGTCGCATCATTCTCTGCAGCAAATATAGATTATGAAAGAATCAAGGTTAATCTATAATGTCTATTTTATTAGATCATATTGATAGAGTACCAGCTAACTTTATTAGTAGTAAAGTCAAAGAAGTACTACCCGAGCATTTTGCTACAGAGTATCCAAGTTTAGTAGCATTTTTAGAATCGTACTATGACGAAATGGATCGTGATGGTAGTGGGTTTAGTTACTTTATTACTGCACTCTATCAGGCAAGAGATTTAAACAGTGCAGAGCTTGTTAGAATAGATTCAATATTCGAAGAGACTGGTCTTGGTGTAAAGACGGCAGATTTCAATATTAATCCCAGGTTAGTCGGCAAACTCTTTGCAACGATGTACAGAGAAAAGGGTTCACTTAATTCAGCTAAAACATTTTTTAGGGCATTTTTCAACGAAGAAGTTGATGTAGAATATCCTAAGAATAATATGTTTATTATTAATGAGTCAAGAATTGGTCCAGATTCGCTTAGATTTATACAAGACGATAAAAGATTTCAAATCCATTCTATTCTTATTAAATCAGGTGTGGGCCTTGCTACTTGGGAGACACTCTATAAAAAGTTTGTACACCCAGCTGGCTGGTATGTAGCTAGTGATCTAGTTCTTGAGGGGATTATTGATCTTAGAGATAACCTTGCTACAATGCCAGTATCATTAGAAGACTCTAGTCCAGGCCGAATAATTGAAAACGTAGTAGATGTTAACTTTGGTATATTCGAACCGCTTTCTGTAATACATGTAGATGGTTTAGATTCAGATTTATTCGCAGAAAGATCTAATCCATACAGAAGCTTGGCCTCTGTGGCATCAATTACTGGTAGCGTATTCGATGCAAACTATAATTCATTCAAAGAATATATTGATATGAATGGACCAAGATTTGATATGGATTCAGATGGTATAGTAACTGCGTCAAGATTCAGCACTGAATTAGAAACAATGGATGCTGTTAACTTTGATATGTGGGATTCAGATAATAATAACTTCCAATATCAAGATTCTGCCTAAGTTTCTTATATAAATACATTCAACTAATAGGGATTAGTCATGACAAGACAAAACATCAGCACAGGCACAACCGCCAATGACGGTACCGGAGATACGCTTCGCAGTGCTGGTCAGAAAATTAATGAAAATTTTGTAGAGATTTATCAGAAGCTAGGTCCAGACAGTGACACTGTATCTACTGGTATTACTCTGAATAACACTGCTATTGTATTTGAAGGTTCTACTCCAGATGACTTTGAGACCACGTTAAGTGTTACTAATCCTACAAAAGATAATACAATTAATTTACCTGATTCCTCAGGTGAAATTATTACTACAACTGCAGTGCAAGACTTACATCGTAAGACTTTAAAAGTTACTACAATTGAAGGTAAACTATCACTTGCTGGGGCATCTGGAACAGGTCACTATTTGCTAAACTATATTGGCTCGGTTGACTCAGCTGATCCTGATAGAAATATTAACCTTCCAGCTATTGCTGACAGTGATACATTAGTCTTTAATGCTCATACAGCTACACTTACAAACAAGACTCTTACAAGTCCTATTATAACCACAGCTAAAGTTGGTACGTCGCTGAATGATACAAATGGTGCTGAATTAATTAAGGTCACAGCAACAGGTTCTGCAATTAATGAAATTACTCTAGCAAATGCTGCAGCAAGCGGTAAACCAACAGTTACAGCTTCTGGTGGTGATACAGACGTAACAATGAAGTTGGCTGGTAAAGGCACAGGCTCTGTTGAGATTGCAAAGGCAGCTTACACTTCAAGTACAATAACAGCAAACGGCGCTGCATCAACTGCAGCAACATATATAATCTGTAACAAGGGTTCAGCACTTACAGTTTCAATAGCAGATGGTACTGTAGTAGGCGAGTATAAAATAATCACAAATAAAGGAGCGGGTGCGGCAACTGTTACGCCAGCTAATTTTGCACAGGGTGCTAACTTCGCATTAGCACAGTATGACGGATGCCAGATAGTTTGGGATGGAACAAACTGGTATTTAATCGGTAACCAAGGCGAAGTAACAGTAGCATAATAGGATAAGAACATGGCAATTATTACAGACGATTTTAAAAGAAGATTTGTTCAAACAATCTTAGAAGATATAGCAGATTCAGCCCAACACTATTACGTTGGTATTGGTAAAGCTGATGAGTGGGATTCGGCTGATACTGTTCCAACTATTGCAAATACTTTGACTAATGAAAGAAACTTTAGACTAGCGCTACAGTCTGTAAAAAAAGCTGAAGACACTTCTTACGTTGTACCCAGAGTCAACTGGACAACTGGTACAATTTATTCTGATTTTACTAATACTCAGGCTGGATATCCAACACAACCTTATTACGTTAAAACAGACGATCAGCAAGTTTATATTTGTTTAGAACAAGGTAAAGATGCTAATGGCCTTGCAGTTTCTTCTACTATAAAACCAACTAGCGTTTTAACTACTGCATCAAGATTGGCAGATGGATACGTATGGAAATTTCTTTATACGATCGGTGCTACACAATCAAATAAATTCTTATCTGGTAACTATATGCCAGTAAGACACGTCGACTCGGCTGGTCCAGCAGATCCAGCAGTTGACATAGAACAGTTTGCAATACAGGCTGCTGCAGTAAAAGGCCAAATTGCAAATATTGACGTTGTCTTAAAAGGAAGCGGTTATACATCAGCGCCAACTGTATCGATTGTTGGTAACGGTGATAGTGCAGAAGCAA
>Ga0181377_1000516_pt1 | contig 14448 bp, 13 predicted proteins | sample LowvirmetaG_9_FD_130160 | JGI IMG/M metagenome (GOLD analysis project Ga0181377, IMG submission 130160) | Marine viral communities from the Subarctic Pacific Ocean - Lowphox_13 viral metaG | ecosystem: Environmental > Aquatic > Marine > Oceanic | place: Subarctic Pacific Ocean | collected...
CAGGCACAGTGCGTATTAATTCAGCTGGGCTCATTACTGGAACCACCACAACTCAAGCAGCTTCAGACAATACAACTAAATTAGCTTCAACGGCTTATGTAACTACTGCACTCGCAAATTTAGCGGATAGTGCACCGAGTACATTAAATACTTTAAACGAATTGGCCGCAGCTTTAGGCGATGATGCTAATTTTAGTACAACTGTAACAAATAGTATAGCAACAAAACTACCACTAGCTGGTGGGACTATCACAGGTGATTTAAGGCTTAATACTACCTTAGGAATTGGGGTAAACGCTTCTAGTGCTATAGGAGTTTATCTTACAAAAAGTCTTGCGAATGGGTTGGCAGCTGAATTAAGTAATACCGAAAGCTCAACTGGCTCAGGGCTAGTTGTTAAAGGTGGAAATAACTCATCTACATATTCTGCTGATTTTAGAGATTATAATAATAATAGTCTTATGAGAATAAGAGGTGATGGTAATGTCGGAATTGGAACAAATAGCCCTTTAGGTTTATTATCAATAAAAGGTACTGGCGATGCAATAAGAGTTGAGTCAACTAATACAGGAGCCGGTGGTGCTCAAATAGACTTGTTGCATTATACAACGTGTCCAGCTGATAATGATATTCACGGTGCAATTAACTTTGGTGGTTATTATTCAGGTTCTAGTTCAGCTTATGGTTCAGCCATTAGAAGTGTTTGGTCTGATGTAAGTGCAAAAGAAGCACAACTAGAATTCTTTACACGAGATGATTCTGATTTTGCTGTCAGAATGATCGTTGATAAAGATGGAAACGTAGGCATAGGCGGTGCACCAGATTCTTCTGGAAGACTTTTAGTAACTAATGGTGGAACAAATCAAATAGTTCTTAAAGGGTCGGCTGGTACCACAAATTTGAATATGGGTAATTTTGTTGGTGGTGGTTATATTTCAAATAACTACTATTACAGCAGTGGACATCAAACTGATGATAATTCAAAAGGCGCTTTTGAAGTTTTCATTGGTGATAGCGAGTATAAAGTTAATTATCATGCTGCTGGTGCTGCAGGTACACGAAGAAGAGACTTTGCTATTAATAGCTCTGGTAAAGTTGGAATTGGAACAGATAGTCCAACAGAAAAACTTACAGTTGCAGGTGCTATAACAACTACAGGTGCTTTATCTGATGACAGAACATCTACAGGTTCTATGGATTTTGTAAGTGGTTATACAAGATTTGTTGCATATGGTGCTTCAGGTGAAACAGGCGCTTTTACTTTTAATACAGCACAAGGTGGTTCTAGCTCAGTACAAAAAGTTGTTATTGATGGTTTAGGCAGAATTGGTGTTGGCACGATAGACCCGCAAACCATGATACACATTAAAACCACATCTCCTGGTATATCATTTACTGATACTAATAGTTTTTCAGATACTAATGATAGATTTCAGATTAGAGCAAATTCTGATAATGGTCAGTTTCAATGGTATGATGATTCTACAGGAACAACTCATACCCATATGACTATTACCCAAGACGGCAATATTGGGATTGGTCAAACAACGCCATATGTATCAGGCACAAATTTTACTTCTTTAAGTTTAGGTGGTTCATCAGGTAGAAGTGGACTAACAGAATACAAATATAGCAATAATGCATCAAAGGGATTTTTATATGCACAAAGCAATGCATTAACATTAGAAGCAGCAGGTACAAATTTTATTAGGTTTGCGACTAATGGAGCATTTAGAGGAGCTATTGATAGTGGAGGAACATTATATTTTGGTGACGGAGATGATTCCTATGCTCATAACAATTATGCTCATGCAGCAGTGTTTACTAAAAATTCAACACCTGATGGAACTGTTGTTATAGAAGATATGGATGTATCAACTGGGATTGGTAATACTATATTAAAATTATATTTTAGAGATGCAGACCCTATTACTCATGCTACCTTTATTGATATGCAAGGTGGCGGAAATGGTAGAATTGGGTCAGTACAACAAACAGATGCAGGAACGGGTGTTGTTTATAACACATCTTCAGACTACAGATTAAAAGAAAATGTTAATTATGATTGGGATGCGACTACATTGTTAAAACAATTAAAACCAGCTAAGTTTAATTTTATAAGCAAACCATCAAATGAAGTACAAGGATTTTTAGCACACGAAGTTTCAGATTTAGTTCCAAGTAGTGTTAGTGGCGAAAAAGACCACATAGAGCCTATAGGAACAATCACCGATTCTGATGGAGATGTAGTATCTGAAGAAGTGTATGAACATTTTTGTAAGGAAGGTCAAACATGGTCACAAACAGGTTCAAGACCTGTATATCAACAGATAGACCATTCTAAACTTGTACCTCTTTTAACTAAAGCAATACAAGAACAACAAACAATCATAGAAGATTTAAAAACTAGAATAGAGACATTAGAAGGATAACTATTATAAATAGAATTATAATAGGAAATAAATATGGCAGCACCAAACAGTAGAACAACACTTATCGATTATTGCTTACGTAATCTCGGAGCTCCTGTAATTGAAATAAATGTAGATGAAGATCAGATAGATGATAGAATAGACGAAGCTCTACAATTCTATCAAACTTATCATGCTGATTCTATTGAAAAATTTTACTTAAAGCACGAAGTAACTCAGAATGATATTACCAATGGTTACATTACAACAAGTAATTTAATAACTGATGTTGTAAGAGTAATGCCTATAAGAGATTCAGTAACATCAACTGATATGTTCGATATAAGATATCAAATACATTTAAATGATATTCATTCAGTTGGCTTTATGGGTAACCTTACTGATTACGTTATGTCACAACAGTTTTTATCTCTTTTAGATGTTGTTATCGATTCAGATGAAAAACATATTAATTTCGATAGACATAAAAATAGAATCGATATCTTTATGGATTGGTCAGAAGAAGTTGTTGTAGGAGATTATTTAGTAGTTGAATGTTATCGTATAATAGACCCAGACACTTATACTGCAGTATATAACGATTATTTCTTAAAGAGATATGCAACAGCATTAATCAAAAGACAATGGGGTACAAACCTTATTAAATTCGAAGGAATGGTTATGCCAGGCGGTGTAACATTTAATGGACGTCAAATATTTGATGACGCAAACGAAGAAATAACAAAATTAGAAGAAGAGGCTAGACTTAACTGGGAACAGCCAGTCGACTTCATGACAGGATAAAACATGCCGAGAAATGTATACTTTTCTCAGGCCGTTAAAAGTGAACAACACTTATACGAAGACCTGATAATAGAATCACTAGGAATATATGGACAAGATGTCTATTACATTCCACGTACGCTTGTAAATAGAGATGATATATTAGGCGAAGACCCAGCTTCAAGTTTTGATGATGCATATCTTCTTGAAATGTATATAGAAAATACTGAAGGGTTTGAAGGTTCAGGCGATTTATATTCTAAATTTGGTTTAGAAATACGTGATGATGCAACCTTTATTGTATCAAGAAGAAGATGGGAAACACGTGTTGGTGCTTTCTCAAGTAACGTAACAGATCCAAGACCTCAAGAAGGAGATTTAATCTTCTTACCAATGACAAACTCATTCTTCGAAATATCTTTCGTAGAGGATGATTCCCCGTTCTATCAATTATCTAACTTACCAGTATATAAAATGCAATGTCAATTGTTTGAGTATAACGATGAAGATTTCGAAACTGGTGTTACATCAATTGATGAAGCAACAGCAAAAGCGGCTTATCAAATACCAATTGATATCGCAATTACAAGTGGAAATCATTTTGAAGTTGGAGAAATAATAGAACAAGTTATAACTCCAGCAAACGGAGATATTCCAGCAGTTATAGTATTTGGTGAGGTACAACAAAGAACAAAAGCTTCAGATATTTTAAGTAAATTATGGGTATCTAATATAGGAACATCTGGTTCATCATTACCAAAAGAATTTACAGTTGGCGGTGCGATAACAGGTAGAACTTCTACTAATACTGGAACAGTAGCTACTATTTACAGTGATGTAACAGATACAACTGGAAGCGCTTGGGCTGCTGATGAAGCTGCTCAAAACGTTGATTTTGAATTAGAGGCTGATGGATTTATTGATTTCTCTGAATCAAATCCATTTGGCGATCCATCGGAGACTTACTAATGTTTGGCGATCATTTTTATCACGCAACAATGAGAAAGTCAGTAGCTGTCTTTGGTACATTGTTTAATAACATAAAGGTTATGAGAAAAGCCGCTGATGGAAGTGTATTAAACCAAACAAGAGTACCATTAGCTTATGGACCTAAACAAAAATTCTTAGCTCGTCTTGACCAAGAAACTGGATTTGACGCTCAAATGGCGATTAAATTACCAAGGATGGGATTCGAGATTACAGGTATTACATTAGACCCAACTCAAAAAGGTGCGAAGAGAAATATAATATCAGAAACTCATGGTTCAGATATTACTAAAAAGAAAACAATTAAACACTATACTTCATACGATATAGGTATGTCTTTATATGTACTTGTTAAAAATCAAGATGATGGACTACAAATCGTAGAACAAATTTTACCATTCTTTCAACCAGAATATAATGTCACAATAACTCCGGTTGCAGGTTTTGATTATAAACAAGATGTATCAGTAATACTTGGTAGTGTTGCTATTGATGACCAATATGAAGGAGACTTTTCAGAAAGAAGAGTACTTATATATCAATTAGATTTTACAATGAAGATGAAATTCTTCGGTCCAACAGCAGACCAAAATATAATACGTGAAGTTAACTTAGACTTTCATGATAAAGATAATGTAGGAAGAACATTTGAGGAAATGGACTTTACTGTTGGTGGTACTGATGATGCAGATGATTACACTGTTACTACTACAATTACTGAAGGTGGATAATGGATAAGAAAGAAAAGATGACTGCAAGTTTAGAGAAGAACTTACCAACTATTAAAAAAGATAGACCAGTCAAAATAGATAAAGACATAAAAGATGATTATGACTTTTCACGTAAGACTTATAAGGACCTAATATATAATGGAACAAGGTCAATGGATGTATTATCTGAACTTGCTATAGAATCAGAACATCCAAGAGCATTTGAAGTTCTTGCGCAAACAATAAAGAATATAAGTGATGTCACTAAAAATCTTATGGATTTGCAAAAGCAAAAGAAAGATTTGACTAAAGAAGAAAGAGAAGAAGCAAAAACTGTGACAAATAATAATATGTTTGTGGGTAGTACTACTGACTTACAAAGAATGTTATTAAATAAAGATAATGTGATCGATGCAACAGACAATAAAGAATAATGAGTTTGGTTATTTAGGTAACCCAAATGTCAAGAGAGATGGCGTTCAAACATCTTTTACTAAAGAAGAGATAATCGAATATAAGAAGTGTATGGATTCTCCATCATACTTTGCGCGTAACTACGTAAAAATTATATCGCTTGACGAAGGATTAGTACCATTTAATCTATATCCATATCAAGAAGAAATGTTCGATCATTTTAAATCAAATAGATTTTCTATAGTATTAGCTTGTAGACAGAGTGGTAAGTCAATATCATCTGTTGTTTATCTCTTATGGTATGCTGTATTTCATCCAGAAAAAACTATTGCAGTACTTGCTAATAAAGGCGCTGTTGCAAGAGAAATGTTATCGCGTATAACACTGGCATTAGAGAACCTACCATTCTTTTTACAGCCTGGTTGTAAAGCTTTGAATAAAGGTAGTATTGAATTTAGTAATAATTCTAAGATAATAGCTGCAGCTACAAGTGGTAGTTCTATTCGTGGTTTGTCTATTAACTTATTGTTTTTAGATGAGTTTGCTTTTGTTGAAAATGACGCACAGTTTTATACATCAACATATCCTGTAGTATCTGCTGGTAAAGATACTCAGATTGTTATAACATCTACTGCAAATGGTATTGGTAATGTATATCATAAACTATGGGAAGGCGCTGTTCAGAAAACAAACGAGTTTAAACCATTTAGAGTTGATTGGTGGGACGTTCCAGGAAGAGATGATAAATGGAAACAACAAACTGTAGCAAATACATCTGAATTACAGTTCGAACAAGAGTTTGGTAATACCTTTCATGGAAGAGGTAATACATTAATAGGTGCAAATTACTTACTTGCTCAGCAAAGTGTTGAGCCAGAGTTTATAAAAGAGAATATTATGATATATTCACAGCCAGAAAAAGAGGCTGAATATGTAATGTGTGTTGATGTTTCTAAAGGTAGAAACCAAGACTATAGCACATTTACTATAATAGATGTAAGTAAACAACCGTTTGAACAGGTTGCTATTTTTAGAGATAATAATATATCACCAATGCTTTTACCAGATATTATATATAAGTATGCTAATCTATATAATGAAGCTTATGTTGTTGTAGAAAGTAACGATCAAGGTGGAGTTGTATGTAATGGTTTATATTACGATTTAGAATATGAGAACATGTTTGTAGAATCATCTATTAAAGCAAACGCTCTCGGTGCTACAATGACACGAAGAGTTAAGCGTATTGGTTGTTCTACTGTAAAAGATTTAATTGAACAAGGTAAGCTTAAAATAAATGATGCTCAAACCATAATAGAAATGAGTACATTTGTAAGTAAAGGGAATAGTTATATGGCTATTGCTCCAAATCATGATGATCTTATGATGAACTTAGTACTCTTTGCATGGTTTACAACAACTGATGTATTTGAATCATTGACAAATATTGATATGAAAGATATGCTTTATAAAGAAAGATTAAAAGCTATTCAAGACGATATGTTACCTTTCGGTTTTGTCGAAAGTGGAAACTACGAAAAGGATAAATATACTAAAGACGATGATGGTAACATTTGGTTCGAGCAAGAATGGACAGGAAATAACATATGAAATACGAAATTTTAATACTTACGCATTCACAGGCGCACGTAAGAGATACTGATTCTAAAGATTCAGGTAATCAATTATTGTTTGTAAAACAAGCAGCTAAACTCGGTATCAAAGTATATACTGTAGACTTTCCAGGGTTAGAAATTACTAAGACAAAAGATGGCCATGTATTAACATCATATGCGTTTGATAAGGACGGTCTTGTTATAATGCCAGATGATAAAGGCAATAAAGAAAAACAAAAGCCAATACTTATACATCCAGAAAAAACATTAATTATGCCAAGAGGTTTAGGAACAATAGGATTTACTGGTAATCGTAACTGGTATGATGAAATGAAAAACCTAGAGATGTTTGGTTATACATTAATTAACGATACTGAAGCATTTGATTTATGCAGTAGTAAATATCTTAGTTACCTTAAGATGGTAAAGAATAAAATACGTACTCCAAAAACAGTGGCTGTAACACATTCATCTGAAGTTGAAGAAGCTGTTAAAAAATTAAAGACAAGCTTTCCAATTGTACTTAAATCATCTACCGGTACTCAAACTGGTGTAGGTGTTGTTATTGTAGAAAGTATGAGATCTTTAAGAGCTTTAGTTCAAATGATTCTTTTATATAATAAGAACTTACCACTTATAATACAAGAGTTTGTACCTATTGATTATGATATAAGAGTTCTTGTATGCGAAGGTAAAATACTTGGTGCAATGAAGAGAGAAGTTATTTCAGGCGATGGCAGAAGTAACGTATCGCTTGGAGCTGAGGCAGCAGAAATAGAACTTACAGATAAAGAAAGAGAAGAATCATTAAGAATAGCTCAAGTGTTTGGAACAAGACTTGCTGGTATAGACTTATTACCAGCTGATAATAGAGAGAAAGATTTACCTTATTGTTTAGAAGTCAATTCAAACCCAGGCTTACAAGGTATTGAAAGATATGTTGGCGGTATTACAAAACAATTCATAGAAATGTTCAAAGATAAGGACATTTGGTAGATGGATATCATTTTATTATAAATAAAAGTATGAATATTCTTATTATGAGACATATTAACTAACTCAACAACGAGGACAAAGCGATGGCATTTCAAGTATCACCAGGCGTTCAGGTCAATGAGATCGACGCTACGAATGTAGTCCCAGCAGTATCAACCAGTATTGGTGGATTTGCAGGAGCATTCAACTGGGGTCCTGTTGACCAAGTAATTACAGTAGGTTCAGAAAACGAACTTGCTTCAACATTTGGTTCACCAGACGATTCCACAGCTAAATACTTCTTAGTAGCAGCATCTTTTCTTAAGTATGGCAATGCTCTAAAAGTAGTTCGAGTAGCTTCCGGTCATAAGAACGCGACCGCACAAGGTACAGGACAGCTGATAAAAAATGATGAAGATTATGTGAATAACTATGCAGACGGAAGTCTAGCTTTTGGTAATTGGGCAGCTAAACATCCAGGAGTACTGGGTAATAGCATTAAAGTATCTATGGTTTCACAAGGTATAACAACTTATACTAACTGGGACTATGCTGAAAACTTCGATAGCGCACCAGGAACATCAACAGCAGCTGAAGCAGTAGGAGTCAGTAATGACGAACTACATGTAGCTGTTATAGATGAAGACGGAGCTATTACAGGAACAGCTGGTACTATATTAGAAACTTTTGGTTTCTTATCTCAAGCATCAGACGCTAAGAAAGACGACGGCACAACTAACTATTATAAAGATGTAATAAACAATCAGTCTAATTATATTAGATGGATTGACCATGACACTAACTTAACTGAAGCAGGATTTACTTTAGCTGATGCTAAAGTAGTAACTACAGGTGAAGGTAGTAATCAATTTAATACTCATACAGCAGCTCTCGAAGCTTCACTTTCAGGTGGAACAGACGATAACGCTCCAACAACTGGAGAAATTGCATTAGGGTATGATTTATTAGAAGACGCAGAAACAGTAGATGTAAATCTATTATTTGCTTCTCCTGATGTCGATGGTTCAACAACAATTGCAAACGATTTAATATCAATTGTCAACAGTCGTAAAGATTGTATGGCTTTTGTTTCGCCACCAATTGATGATTCTGTAAATACTTCAGCACCACATACTGATGTTTTAGTTTTTGCAAACGCATTAACATCTACTTCTTACGCTTCATGTGACTCAGGCGCAGTTTACGTATACGACAAATATAACGACGTATATAGATGGATTGGAGCTGCAGGTCATCACGCAGGATTATGCGCAAATACTGATTCAGTAGCTGATGCATGGTTCTCACCAGCTGGCGTAAATAGAGGTCAATTGTTAGGCATAACTAAATTAGCATATAATCCTACTAAAGCACAAAGAGACGCTTTATATAAAGGCAGAGTTAATCCATTAGTATCACTACCTGGACAAGGTACAATATTATTTGGTGACAAAACTTTATTAAGCAGACCTTCAGCTTTTGATAGAATTAATGTTAGAAGACTCTTCATCGCATTAGAAAAAGCGGTTAGCACAGCAGCTAAAGCGCAACTATTCGAGTTTAACGACGAATTTACAAGAGCACAGTTCAGAAACTTAGTTGAACCGTTCTTAAGAGACGTCAAAGGTAGACGTGGACTTACAGACTTTTCAGTAGTTTGTGATAACACTAACAACACTAGCGCAGTCATTGACGGTAATAAATTTGTAGCTGATATCTTTATCAAGCCTAACAGGTCTATTAACTTCATTACACTGAGCTTTGTAGCAACGAGATCCGGAGTTGAATTCTCCGAGATTTCAGGTTCATAGGAGGATTAGAAAATGGCAATATTAGGCGTAGATGATTTTAAATCAAAACTAGTAGGCGGTGGAGCAAGGTCCAACCTTTTCAAGGTAACTATGAACTATCCAGGTTATGCACAAGGTGATGTTGAACAAACATCTTTCATGTGTAAAACAGCTCAAATGCCTGCATCAATAATTGCACCTATCCCTGTATTATTCAGAGGTAGAACATTGCAAATTGCTGGTGACAGAACATTTGATCCGTGGACAATTACTGTAATTAACGATGTTGATTTCAGTGTTCGTAATGCTATGGAACGTTGGATGAATGGTATTAATAATAATAACACAAACACAGGATTATCAAATCCTACTGACTATCAAGCTGATGCAATTGTTGAACAATTGAACAAAGGCGGAGAAGTTACTAAGAGATATGACTTTAGAGGTCTATTCCCTACTAACATTTCTGAGATAGAAGTGAGTTATGATTCAGAAAATACTATTGAAGAGTTCACAGTCGAATTCCAAGTACAATATTGGGAATCAGACACTACTTCGTAGGTATATAAATAATATTAGACGAGGGGATATAATGTCCCCTCTGATAATGTGAGGAATAAAAATGGCCGAATTTTTTGGTTTCGAAATCAATAGAAAAACAGCAAAGAGCAAGGAGCTTCTTCCTTCCTTTGTACCTAAGACTGACGAGGATGGCGCAGGCGTTGTTCAAGCAGGCGGTCACTTTGGCGCTTACATCGATATGGATGGCGACAAAGTCAAGAATGAAATTGAATTAATTTATAAGTATAGAGACATATCAGCTCAGCCAGAGTGCGATGCTGCTATTGAAGATATTATTAATGAATCAATTGTTGGTGACCATGATGAGGCTCCAGTTAATATTATATTAGATGAATTAGAAATTTCAGATAAATTAAAAGAAGCAGTTAAATATGAGTTTGATGAAGTATTAAAGCTTTTAAACTTTAATGCATATGCTCATGACATATACAGAAAATGGTATGTAGATGGTAGATTACCATATCATATTATTATAGACAATAAGAATCCTAAAAAAGGTATACAAGAGTTACGTTATATCGATCCTACCAAATTAAAGAAGGTGAAAGAGATCGAAGAAAAAACTGACCCTAAGACAGGTGCTAAGGTTATAACAAATCAAGAAGAGTTTTTTGTATTTGAAGACAAACAAATGTTAGGTAATGAGCAAGGAGTTAAGATATTTCCTGAAGCAATTGCCTATTGTACATCTGGTATAATGGACCCAGGTAGAAAAAGAATCTTATCTTATCTACATAAAGCATTAAAACCAGTTAACCAATTAAGAATGATGGAAGACTCATTGGTAATCTATAGGATATCAAGAGCTCCAGAACGTAGAATATTTTATATTGATGTTGGTAACTTACCTAAAGGTAAGGCTGAAGAATACCTAAGAGGTATTATGAATCAGTATAGAAACAAGTTAGTATATGATGCTAACACTGGTGATATTAAAGACGATAAAAAACATATGAGTATGTTAGAAGATTTCTTCTTACCACGAAGAGAAGGTGGAAGAGGAACTGAAATATCAACATTACCTGGTGGAGAAAACTTAGGTCAAATAGATGATATAGTATACTTTCAAAAGAAACTATATAAGTCTTTAAATGTACCAGTTAATAGATTAGAACAAGAAGCTCAGTTTAGTCTTGGAAGAACATCCGAGATAACAAGAGACGAAGTTAAGTTTAAGAAGTTTGTTGATAGATTAAGAAAGAGATTTTCTGATTTATTCATGCAATTACTTAAAACACAACTCTTACTTAAAGGTATTATTACCAAAGAAGATTGGAAGACATGGAAAGAAAGTATTGCTTTTAATTATATAGAAGACAACTACTTTTCAGAGTTAAAACAATCTGAAATGTTAAGAGAAAGATTTGATATGCTAGGTTCTCTTGACGAGTATGTAGGTAAATACATATCAAATGAATGGATACGTAAAAACGTATTAAGATTCTCAGACGATGAAATTGAAGAAATGCAAAAACAAATCGATCAAGAGAATAAAGATGGTGAAAACGAAGTACCAGATGGCGATGACCCTCGATGGAATGGTTAATGGGACAAGCGTTTTTATAAATATATAAACAAGGTAGAAAAAAATGAGTACAAATGAATTGATTAAGAACTTAAATAATGGCGATAACGTGAATGCCAGTAAACAGTTTAATACTATAATGGCAGATAAAATGACTGCCGCTATGGATGCTAGAAAGATAGAAATAGCATCAAGCATGAATCAGCGAGAAGCCGATTCAAATACAAACGAGGAATAATAATCCGTGCTATCATTTGTTGAATTAAGAGAAAAAGTTAAGCTTAAAAGCGGCGAAAAACAAGTCAAGTCTTATAAAGCTGGTAAACGAAAAGACAAAGAGGTTATCCTTACTAAAAAGGGTAACAAATTTGCAGTTTATGTAGATAACGAACTTCTTGATAACGACTTCAAAACAGATAAAGAAGCCGAAAAAGCAGCAAATGATATGTTAAAACTACTAGGTATCTAAATGAAATTAATAACAGAATACGTAGAAAACAACTTAGATGTAATATGTGAAGCTAAGAAAGATGGCGAGAAAAGCTATTTTATCGAAGGTGTATTTATGCAATCTAATAAAAAGAACAGAAATGGTCGTATATACGAAAAGAAAACTATGGAAAAAGCCGTAGAAAAATATATGACTGAACAAGTTAAAACAGGGAGAGCTGTTGGAGAGTTAAATCATCCAGAAGGACCAACAGTAAACCTTGATAAAGTTTCACACAAAATCACTGATCTGCATTGGCAGGGAAATGATGTTGTAGGAAAGGCATCAATACTTAAAACCCCAATGGGAAAAATAGTCGAGGGACTACTAGAGGGTGGAGTTAAGCTTGGTGTATCAAGTCGTGGTATGGGAAGTCTTGTATCGAAGAATGGCGCTCAATATGTGGGAGATGACTTTATGTTATCAACTGTAGATATTGTTCAAGACCCTTCAGCTCCGTCGGCATTTGTCAACGGAATTATGGAAGGTGTTGAATGGGTATGGGATAATGGGCTAATTCGTCAACAAGACATTGAAGAAATTGAGACTGAAATAAGAAGCGCTCCTCGCAAAAATCTGCAAGAAGCTGAAATAAGAGCTTTTAAGAATTTCCTCTCTAAATTAAATCTAAAATCATAGGAGACTATTATTATGTCAGACGACGTTTTAAATAACGCTGAAGAAGTAGTAGAAACTGTTGAAGTTGAGCAAGAGCTTGTTGAAAATGAAAATATTTTAGACGAGGGAAAGCAAGAAGAGACTTATGGCAATGACAAGAAAAAGGTCAACGCTATGAAGAAGCACGAAAGCGAAGAAGAAGAGGTTGAAGAAGACGAAGAAGAGGAGATGAAAGAATCTGCTCCTAAAGTCGAAACCCCTAAAACTAAAGCTGGAGTAATTCAAGCAGCAGTAGATATGCTAAAAGCAGCAAAAAAAGAAGACGCGCAAAAGATGTTTGCAAAGTTAGTTACTATTGATGGCGAAGCAGATTCATTAAAAACCGGAGCTAATGCAGCTAATGCTGTTAAAGGCAAAATGGCAGAACCTAAAGCGAAAGCAAAGGTTGAGTCAATGGATTTTGACGAAGATATCGACGCAATCATCAAAGAGGAAGCAACACTTTCAGACGGATTCCGTGGAAAAGCCTCAGCAATTTTTGAAGCAGTACTTACTAGTAAGTTAAGCGAAGAAGTTGAGAGACTAGAAGCAGAATATGCGCAAAATTTAGAAGAAGAAGTATCTGAAGTTCAATCTTCATTAGTAGAAAAGGTAGATTCATACCTTAACTACGTAGTTGAAGGATGGATGGAAGAGAATAAACTACAAGTTGAAACAGGTCTTAGGACTGAAATCGCTGAAGAGTTTATGACTTCTCTACAGTCAGTGTTCAAAGAACACTATATCGAAGTACCAGAAGGTAAAGTTGACTTAGTTGATGAACTCAACGAACAAGTTACTGAACTTGAAGATACTTTAAACAAAACCACAGAAGATAATATCAAACTACATAATGCAGTTCAATCTCACGAAAGAGCTTCAGTAGTAAGAGAACAATCTTTAGGGCTTGCAGAAACAGAAGCTGAGAAATTATCATCTTTAGTAGAAGATATCGAATTCGATAACAAGGATAACTTTGAAATGAAAGTTAAAGTTGTTAAAGAGTCATATTTCGCTAAAGACGTTACTGAATCAGTTGATGAAGTAGACAGCTTACTAGGAGAAGGAACAGTCGACGTAGACGTTTCAGATTCTATGAGTCAGTATACACAAGCTATAACTAATTTCACTAAATAAGGGAAAATAAAAAAATGTTTAACGCAGACAAAAACTTAATGGAAAAGTGGGGTCCTGTTCTCAATCATGAGTCAGCTCCAGAAATCCAAGACAACTACAAGAAAGCTGTTACAGCTAGATTGTTAGAAAACCAAGAGGTAAGTCTACAAGAAGAAAGAGCACAAGCACAAGGAAATTATATTTCTGAAGCTGCAGCACCAAATAACATTGGTGGTGGTAATATCGGAACTTTTGATCCAGTATTAATCTCTTTAGTTCGTAGAGCTATGCCTAACTTAATTGCTTATGATATCGCTGGCGTTCAGCCAATGAGTGGACCTACTGGTCTTATCTTTGCAATGAAATCAAAATACTCAACTCAGGGTGGAACA
>Ga0181377_1000518_pt1 | contig 14401 bp, 16 predicted proteins | sample LowvirmetaG_9_FD_130160 | JGI IMG/M metagenome (GOLD analysis project Ga0181377, IMG submission 130160) | Marine viral communities from the Subarctic Pacific Ocean - Lowphox_13 viral metaG | ecosystem: Environmental > Aquatic > Marine > Oceanic | place: Subarctic Pacific Ocean | collected...
CTATTGGATTGATACAGACGCAAGCGGTTATCCTGTAATTTACAGACACAATGGTACTGCATGGGTAGTTAAAGATGGTACAGATCAAAGCACAAGCGGTGGTGTTGTATTTGGCGATATTACTGCTAACGATACAACTGTAGATACATTTGAAGCAACTCTATTAGCAGGTGCTCCAAATCCATTAGTACACCCAGTTGGAATGACTGGTATTAATATGTGTCGTTCAGCTAACACAGTTAGAGAATATAATGGTTCATTATCAACAGATTGGAAATGGCGTAACAAAGCAGGCAATCAAGCAAGCGGCAAAGGTTCGTTTGGTAGATTAGCTCAGCGTAAAGTTGTTGTAACTGCTATGCAGGCAGCAGCAAGTGGTTCAGAACTACGTGAAGATACAGTAGCGTTCCGTTTAATTGCAGCTCCAGGTTATACAGAAATGTATGATGAAATGGTAACACTAAACAGTGACAGAGATGAAACAGCATTTGTTATTGTTGACGCTCCATTCCGTTTAAACCAAACTGAAGCAATTGCTTGGAAACAAGGAACTACTGCTACAGAAAATGGCGAAGACGGGCTAGTAACTGCAAATACTTACAGTGCAGTTTATTATCCACATGCTTTAACAACTAACCCAGCAACTGGCGACAACGTTGTTGCTCCAGCATCACACATTGCATTATATACATTTGCATACAGTGATAGCGTGAGCTTCCAATGGTTTGCACCAGCAGGTTTAACACGTGGTGTTGTACAAAATGCAACTAGCGTTGGTTACTTAAACAGTGAAAACGAGTTCGTTAAACTATCATTAACACAAGGTTCTAGAGATGCAATGTATGAACAAAAGATGAATCCAATTGCAACATTCCCAACAGACGGAGTAGTAGTATTTGGACAGAAATCAATGCATGCAGGTGCATCAGCATTAGACAGAGTTAACGTTGCAAGACTTACAGCTTATCTAAGAGAACGTTTTGCCGTAATAGCAAGACCATTCTTATTTGAACCAAATGATGTAGGCACAAGAGAAAATGCTAAAGCAACTTTTGAAGGATTTTTATCAAATATCATGCAACAACGTGGTGTTTATGACTTCGCAGTAGTATGTGATGAAACAAACAACACAGCAGCAAGAATTGATGCTAATGAATTCTATGTTGATGTAGCAATTGAACCTACAAAATCAGCAGAGTTTATTTACATTCCGATTAGAATTGTAAATACTGGCGAAATTAACTAAGCTAAGTAAATTTTACTTAACATAAGGGCTACTATAGAAATATAGTAGCCTTTAATGTGATTATTATAAGAGATTGGTATTTTTTGTCAATGTTTTGATAAATACAATATAACAGAAATACTACAGTATTAGTATATAGGAGAAAACAAATGGCTGTAATTACAAATTTTGGAGTACCAACAAACGATAGTACTGGTACAACATTAATGCCTAAACTACAATATAGATTTAGGGTATCATTCACTAAAATGGGTGACGACAAACTTAAAGACGAAACAACGCAAAACGTTATTTCAGCTTCACGCCCAAACTTAACACACGAAGAAGTTATAGTTGATTCATATAACTCAAAAATGTATCTAGCAGGTAAGCATACATGGGAACCAGTAACAATTGTATTACGTGATGATATGAATTCAAATGTTATTAAGGCACTAGGCGCACAATTAAACAAGCAAGTTGATCATACAGATCAATCAAGTGCAATAGCTGGAAGTTCATATAAATTTACTACTGCAATCGAAACACTTGATGGTGCTAACGGAACAACTAAACCAGCAACATACGACAAGTGGACATTAAATGGTTGTTTTATTAGTAATATACAATATGGTGACCTAAACTATGCAGATTCAAACATGGTGCAAGTTACATTAACATTACGTTACGATCATGCGGTACATACATTAGCTGACGGAACCGATGATATTTTATCTGGCGGTAAAATGGAACCAGGTACTGGCGCAACGCAATAATAGTTAAGGATTAATATTAATGGCAATAGGCGCAGACGCATATATTTTGTATGGTCAAGGTTTACCACACAATGAAAATGAAAAACTATTAGCTATACCAAGAAATAAATATAATTTCGACGTAAAGTTAAACACAATTGCTAATGGCGATGACAGAGTAGTTTACTTACCTAGAATAGCTAATGTGGCAATGCCATCGTTTGTGTATAGAACACAAACGTTAAACAACTATAATAATAAAAGCGTAGTTCAAACAGGAATAGATTATACTCCTATAACACTAACAGCATATGATACTAAAGATGCTGTATTTGAAAATTTCCTTAAGAAATACGCTGACCATTATTATACAGGACCAATGAACGAGGGCAGTTATGCTGAATGGCTTACTAGTCCCAAAGGTTTTAATCTAAAAACATCTAATCATTATATTACATCTATGGTTATTACTAGAACTGATACTAGTAAACAAAAAAACATAATAGAAATATTTCACCCATTTATACAAAATGCAGATGCAGATACATTAGACTACTCAGACAGTAGTCCTACTACTTTTAGAGTAACATTTGCATACGAAGGCTATAGAATTGATACTCCCATTGGGAGTAACTAATGCCCAAATTCCAAAACGGAAAATTCATACCATCTAACCCTGATAAATACTTAGGTAAAAGAACACCTCATTATAGAAGTGGGTGGGAATTAGCAGTAATGCGTATGTGTGATAATCATCCAGCAATACTAGGTTGGGGTAGTGAAACGCATAGAATTCCATATAAAAATCCACTTACTGGAAAAATGAGTACTTATGTACCTGACTTGTTATTGGTATACAAAGACAAGAAAGGACAGAATCATGCTGAAATGGTTGAGATTAAACCAGCTAGTCAGACATTGAGTGAGGCAAGAACACAAGCTCAAAAGGCAGCGGCAGTAGTCAATCATTCCAAATGGGCGGCAGCACATGCATGGTGTAAATCACAAGGGATGAGTTTTAGGGTTATAACTGAAAATCAGATTTTTAATAAACCTCAAAATTCTAAAAAGAAACGAAAATGACAAAAAAATTAGAAGAAGAATTAAACTTACCAGATTTAGATGAATTACTTCCTGACGTAGAACAGGAAGATAAGGAACCTACAACTGAAGAAGTAAAAAACGAAATTGCTAACATAGAAGGCGAAATGAGTATGGTAGAACGTGCTCAAGCGGCACTACCTACTGTTGAAGGACTAGAACAATTAGATAGAGAAATGGATGCATATGCTACAAAGGCCATGGAAACATTTGAAGATTTAGTTGATTTAGGCAAGAACGTAGAAGATAGACATGCAGCACCAATATTTGACAGTGCGGCAAAAATGATAGCGGCAGCATTACAGGCAAAACAAGCCAAAATGGATAAAAAAATGAAAATGATTGAGTTACAAATGCGTCAAGCTAGACTTGAAAAAGACAGTGAGAAGATAGATGCGTATGTAGCCGGTAAAAAACACGAACTAGGCGAAGAAGAAGAAACAGAAGGGCGTATAGTAGGAGATAGAACTGCTATGCTTGCCGAAATTATGAAAAATTTGCCTGAAAAAGATAAATAGTATTAATAGGAGATAACCGCAATGAACAAACTATTTTCACAATACTTAAACGAATCGAAAAAATCGTGGAAGTTTTGTATTAAAACAGTACATGATCTAACTGATGAACAATGTGATCGCATAGAGAAGCACCTCGGTAAATACGACTCTAAAGGACTCGGTGCTGCAAAGAAAACAATCTTACAAAGTGCACCACGTGATTTTCCAAATCACAAAGGATACGAAGTTTTTACACATGATTTTGAAACTAATATCATTGCTAGCGGTTGGCAAATACAAAACGATATTCGTAACATGCTTGGATTAACTGACGGTGTGCTTAAAGTAAAAGGCGAACATGAACCAGATGAATTGATTCCACCAATGGGCGAGCGTGTTGAAAGCGTACTAGCTGATGGTGAATATAAGGATGCAGAAAAAGTAAATGCATCAGATCATTACGGTGACGAGTATAACTCCAGTTTCATTAAAGAATTAATGAAAGTAAAAAAACAAAAGGAAAAAGGCAATGAGTGATTTAGACAGAATACTAAAACTTGCTAGCCACGGCACAGCAGATGCTCATAGCCAGGCTCCAGCAGAACGAGAATTAAAAGAAGCACCAGGTAGAGAATTAAAACCACATGCTAAACTGGCATTAGAAGATTGGTGTAAAAGATGGTCCGAGTATAAAGGAATGAATGGTGATCCATTACCAATGGGATGGGTACTATCTAAAGTAGATACAGGTATCACAACAGACGGAATTGAAGCAGGCGAAGCCGATAAAGCAATGGAAATTATATATCCAGGCAAAGGCGCTGAAATGAAAGGCGACATGAACGACGGTGATGCTCATGCACATGATGTTGATTGGGGTGATTATGAAATTCAAAAGCACTTGCCATTGACAAATAAAATGCAAGATGAATTTATAGCTATTATGGGCAATGATGATGAATCAACAATGGAAGGTGTTTATGATATTGTTAAATCAGCATGTATGGAACCAACAACTGAAGCAGTTGGCGAATTTGCAGAACCAATTTATGATTTAATTGATATGCATTTTGAAGGCGACTGTCAACCAGTATTTGATGATTTAGTTCGTTATTTAAGTGGCGATCAAATTGAAGATTTTGTTGCAGACTTTAGACGTAACCATGATTTAAATGACGTGGACGAAGCATATAAAAAGAAAACAAAATTAAACGCATCAGAATACAAATGCGAAGACTGTGGCGATACAATGCACAAACCAACTACAAATTGTTCACATGATTGTGATGACGAAACAGGTAGCTGGTGGAAAGACAAAGACGGCAACGGTGTTCCAGATTCATTAGAAGAAGCTCCAAATGAAGGCAATGAATTCTCAGGCGCATTAGCACAAGCCAAAAAAGACGGTAAAAAAGAATTTGAAGTTGACGGCAAAAAATACAAAGTAGAAGAGTCAGAAGCAGTAACTGAAGGCAGTGTTCCTGAATATGCATGTATTAACACTGAAACAGGTGCTTTTGGATACTGTAACAAAGACGAACTTCACAAGTTTACACACATGATTCCAGTAGGCGAATTTACATATTTTGATCCTACAAGTGGCGTAAATTTTGCTGATTTTGATGACGAAATGGCTGAACAAGAAGGTTGGACAAAAATTGCACCAACTCCAGTTAAAGAGAATTTAGTAGACGATATGCCTCATGGATTACTTGATGGTATGACATTTACAGATGGTTCGCCAGATTATGATTATATGGGCAATGCAATGAATGACGGCGAAGTTGATTGGCCGGAAATTAACGATTGGCACAAAGACGAAAATGGCAATGTAAAGCCAGAAGCAACAATAAAACCAGAAGATTTTGAAATAAGTGATCTTGAAGCAGATTCTGAAGAATACTACGAATCAGAAGTAAGCAGATTAAAAGAACTATCTGGACTTAAAGAAGCACAAAGTCAAGCACAAAAAGACGCATTTGCAAAAATGTTAGCTTCTAAAAAAGGTTCCAAAGCTGATGAAGTTGAAGAAACTAACAAAGAAGAATTAGAAGAGTCTCCAACAATGGATACTACACAACTAATTACATTACTTAAGAACGCAGGTTTAAGCGAAGAAAAAATTAAAACAAAATTAGACGAATGGGCAAACACACCAGACGGTGCAGCTGAAGAAGAAGCTACATCACATGGTGAGCCATACGAGAATTTTGCACAAAGCGTTAACCTAAGTTTAAAAAGATATTTAGATGCAGAAGATATGAAAGTAGGCTTAAAAGAACATAAAGTTGAAGATATCAAAGAAGCATATAAGAAGTCTAAAGGAGAAAAGTAATGCTTAACGAAGAGGTACGCAGATTAAAAGAACTATCTGGTATTAAAGAAGCAGATAGAAGTGATGTTACACACGCTCAACTTGTACCTCACATTAAAAACGTTAAAGCGGCAATGATAAGACACGCTCAAGAAGATCCTAGCGAAGCAAATGAATTTATTGAACATCTTGATGATATGATGACTGTTGGCGATGTAGAGGTTGTAGACATGATGCAACCAGACTGGATGGATACTGAAGCAAGAGATAGCCTAATAAGTTATTTTAAAGTTTCAATATCACAAGATCCTACATTATATAACATGTTATTCCCAGGTGAAGATATTAAGTGGGACCAAGGCGAATACAAAGACATGTTTGAATCACCAGACAACGCTTCAATTGAAGAAGCAAAACCTGTCTACTATAAACAACCTATAATGTCGCTAGAACAACTTAAGAAAAATTGTGTACGCATTAGCACAGATATACGTATGGGCGGTAGCACTAAAGCAGAACATATAGAAAGAATGTTTTCAGAATATGAACAAGCAATGGCAGGCGCAACACAACAACCTACTGAAGAAATTTAAAAAGTTCACGTTTCCTCCCAGGTGAAACTAAAGCGGTGTAGTTTTTATTAACTGCACCGTTTTTTCGTTACTTAATTGAGTAAATAATAGTAGCAAGTAACGTATATGTGAATCCCTAGGAAAGACTATACACATTTAAAAATGGAGTATAGAAAATGATAAGACCAACGGAAACGTATACAGATAGTTTTGGTCAAACTATCGAATTTATAATTCCTGACCCTCATAAAAAGATTTGTATTAACATCTCGGGTGGTGCAGATAGTGCCATACTATTATGGATGCTAATACAATACTGTGAAAAACATATACCAGAAGCTGAAATATATGTTATAACATCAGCTAATCCTATTAAGGGCTGGTACAATGCTAAATGGAGTACTAGTGTACTCGATAAAGTACTCCATCTCACAGGAACTAAATTAATTAAAAATCATTACACATTTTATAGTACAGATCAGATCAGATCTGAGATTACTGAAGCAGAAAAAATACAAAAAGATTTATCTGAAATAACATTTATTTTACATGGAACTACACAAAATCCACCACTTGAGGTTAGAGATACATTTAGTTTAGAAAGTTATAAACCACGCGATCCAGGACATAGAAGACCAGTAATGTATGATAATAACGATACTACAACTTGGGTTCCTTTTATAAATGTAGATAAACGCATGATAGCACACTTGTATAAACACTTTGATTTAACAGATACTTTGTTTACACATACAAGAAGTTGTGAATGGCACGAAGGATTAGAAGTTAATGACAAATTAGTTCCTAATCCAAAAGATGAGCATTGTGGTAAATGTTGGTGGTGCCAAGAACGTAAATGGGCATTTGGGCGATTATAACTATACATAAATAGTAATGTATAAATATATTACAATGGAACCAAAATGGCAGTAGATACAAAATTAACCAAAACTCCGTACAGAAAAGAAAAATACACCGAAGAGCAGTTGTTAGAACTTGCACTATGTACACAAGATCCTAAACACTTTATGAAGGAACACTGTTTTATTCAGCATCCTACACAAGGTCGTATGAAGTTTGCACTATATGATTTCCAAGAAGAGCTAGTTGATACATATCATAATAACAGATACAGTATTAGTATGCTTGCACGACAAACAGGTAAAAGTACCTGTGCGGCAGGTTATTTGTTATGGTATGCAATGTTTAATCCAGATCAAACTATTCTTATAGCGGCACACAAATATTCAGGTGCTAGTGAAATTATGCAACGTATACGTTTTGCATACGAAACACTACCTGATTTTATTAGAGCTGGTGTTACTGCATATAACAAAGGATCGTTGGAATTTGATAACGGTTCTCGTATTGTAGCACAGTCAACAACAGAAAATACTGGACGTGGTTTGAGTATATCATTAGCATACTTAGATGAGTTTGCATTTGTTAGACCAAACATAGCCAAAGAGTTTTGGACTTCACTTTCACCTACATTAGCAACAGGTGGTAAATGTATTATTACATCAACACCAAATATGGACGATGATCAATTTGCACAAATTTGGAGAGATGCACAAAAGAATCAAGACGAATTTGGTAATGAAACAAATGAAGGTATTAATGGATTTGCACATTATCTTGCTACATGGGAAGTACACCCTGATAGAGATCAAGAATGGGCAGATATAGAACAAGGTAAAATTGGTGAAGAAAGATTTAGACGTGAACACAAATGTGAGTTTATTGCATTTGATGAAACACTAATTGATAGTATTAAACTTGCCAATATGGAAGCACGTGATCCATACGCTATATCAGGACAAGTACGCTGGTATGCACCAGTTGCCAAAGGTAAACTATACATGATAGGATTAGATCCTAGTTTGGGTACAGGTGGTGATAACAGTGCTATTCAAGTTTATCAAATGCCAGGAATGAAGCAAGTAGCAGAATGGATGCATAATAGAACAACAGTTCAAGGGCAGATAAAAATTTTGCGAGAAATAGCACAGTTTATAGAAAGTGAAACACAAGGTGATTGCGAAATATATTACAGTATGGAAAACAATACACTTGGTGAGGCAGCACTAGTTGTTGTAGAAGAAACTGGAGAAGAAAATTTTCCAGGTACGTTTTTAAGTGAAACAAGACAACATGGAAATGCCAAACGCTATAGACGAGGCTTTACAACTACACACAAAGCAAAAATAAATGCATGTGCTAAGTTAAAATACTGGGTTGAAACAGAGAAATTAGAAGTAGCAAGTAAGCCATTGCTAAGAGAATTAAAAACATTTATTGCACGTGGTAATAGTTATGCAGCCAAAGATGGAGAAAATGATGATCTTGTAATGGCGCTTAACTTAATTGTGCGTATGAGTTTAGAAGTATCAAAATACGAAGAAGATGCATTTGAATATTTAAATGAAGATTTTGATGACAATGATGGTATGGAACCAATGCCATTTAGTTTAATATAACAATACAAAGGAGTAAATTATGGAAATTAATAATAAAGGTTTATACATATTTAAAGATAATGATTATAAACCATATGAAATACCACAAGGTAAAGTTATTTTGTGTGGAGTACCAGGTGCATTTACATCTGGTTGTACAAACAAACATTTGCCAGGTTATGCAAATAATTTAGAAAAATTAGGTTGTAAAGTTGTTTTTGTTGGAGTAAATGATCCTAGCGTAATGGATGCATGGAATAACTTACATGGACACAAAGACATTGATGCCGTTGCAGACCCGTTAGCAGTTTTTAGCAAAAGCATTGGTAAAGATGTAGACTATGGCGAAACAATGGGAATCCGTTGTAAGCGTTTTGCGATACTTTTACAAGATGGAGAATTTGTTAAAGAATTTAAAGATCCGTTTGTGGAAGGCGCATTAAATGATACCTAATATTGCTGAATACATAGATGTTAATCCTCAGATAGATCTTTTAATTGAATTATATAAAAAAGTAAAAGGTAGCTTGCCCGGAGAAGATTTTAATGTATTTGGAAAAACACCATTTGAGAGTTATTCTCTAGAATATGCATATCCCAAAGAAGGCAGAGAAAGTTTATTAACAGGATATGAAGAAGTGTTTGATCCAATTCTTTCTCAACATAGAAAAGTTCATCCACACTATCAATTTAGGTCAACAGGATTTAATACGGCAAATACTACAGAGAAAGATGTGTTCCCTCATACTGATATTGACCAAAATCAAAAATATAGTCAAGGGTATAATATTATCTATCCTGTGTTTGGTAGTAGTAGATTAGATTATTATGAAACTAATCCAGATGAAGTATTTCTTCCAGAACATAATGCTCAGGGATATTATTACTATCACGAATTTAAAGCTCAAGCAAAAATGGGACAAGGATCTCCTGAATATGAAAAGTACCTTGCAGATAGAAAAATAGGTGAAATTATAATTGATAAGCCATGTTTTATTGATACAGAAATAATGCATAGAGTTGTTATCACAGAAGCACCTAGATGTGCGTTTGTAACAAGGTGGGTTAATATTCCACCCGAGTTATCAGATTTTCAAACATTTAAAAACAAAGTAGAGAGTACTCTTAATGATCTGGGCTAAAGAATTTAAAGTTACTATGCCAGAAAACTTAAAGTTGATTGCTGACCGTTATACTAAAACATATGATTATGAACCAATTAATACTTATAAGTCTGTAGCAGATTCTAAAATGTGGGTTATTCCACCTTTGGGATCAAATGAAGTTGTGGCTACTGGAAGTAACAGAGTAAGATTAGATGATGGTGGAGCAAATGATAAACTATCTAATATTAGAGAGCTAGTAGAACATATTACTAATTCACAATTAGAAGATAACCCACCTATTACTGCTATATGGAGGTATGATGAAAACTTTACACATTGTCCTATACACATAGATTTTGGTGGTGAACATACAGGTTCTATAGTTACATGTATATCCGGCAAGTTTAAATTACATTTACATGAAGAAGATAAGCCCGATTCACCTATAATAAATACAATAAATATAGATGATACTAAACTAGTTGCATTAAACAATACTGTATTTCCACATTCAGTAGAAGGTCAAGGTGATCTTATAGTGTTCACAACTAGTAAACAATTAAACATAGAGGAGTATTTTAATGACATATAACTGGTGCCGTACATGGGACATAGACGTAGATCAATATAATCTAATACCATTCCTTGATGCAAACAAACAAGATAATGAAAAATGGTGGGCAATTTATGAAAGAGAAACATTCTCTAAAGAAACACTTGATATAAGAACCACAGTAGAAGAACATGTTGGTCCTATAGAATATATGGGCGTATGGGATTACTATAAAGGATTTGTTGATGATTTAGGTCCTCACGTAGATACTGGATCAATTGAAAATGCAGTTGTGTTCTTTTGTCCTCGAGGAGAATTAACCGTTACTATGCATGATAAAGAAACCAAAGAAGTACTAGAATCTCGCATTCTTAATAATAAAAATGCTATGTGTTTATATCATACAGAATTTATGCATGATATACAAGGAGTAGGTGATTTAGTTGTGTTTGGTTTAAATAAATCGTTTGATGAAAAAACATATTTTAGGAAATAGAATAATGCAATCAGATTCAATCAAAAAAGATCTAAGAAAAAATGCATGGGTAGATGTGCCATGCCACGAGGATGTTATGAACATACTAAAAGATCAACGCACATCTGATACTTATTATAAAAGAGGTAGCGGAGAAGCAACCCGTGATTTAGATGCGGTTGAAGTAGCTCATAGAGAATGGGTTAAAGAAATTATAGATTTGACAGATTTCAAGCATTGTTATTTTGTTAATGGTGCAACAGATGCCATTCATCACTGGGTACTTACAGAGAAAAGACCTTGGCAGAAATTAGAAGGCGAATATGAATATGCTGATGTAATAGGACCTAAGAGTACAGTTTGTTGTGATGTTCCAGGACAGTATATGAACGAAGAAACAGGTCGTTCTGGCATAGGAGCAAATGTTGATCCTAATAAACCTCTTTTTGTTTCTATACCAAGTGCAGCAGATGGAAATTATTTTGATCCACAAGCAAAAAGAGAATTAGAATGTCCAGTTATATTAGACTGTACGTATGTAAGTTCAACAGCCAAACAAAGAATAAATGTGCCAAAGAATACAGAACAAGTATTTTTTAGTTTTAGTAAAGGGTTTGGACTAGTAGGGCAACGCCTTGGATTAGTGTATACTAAAAAACCACATGCAACATTACAATTATTAAAAGAGTTTGAAAATTGGAATTACAGTGGGGTAAGAACAATAGAATTAATAATGAAAAATTTTGCAGTAGATGAGATGTGGAAAAGACATAAAGAACAACAGATAAAAATTTGTAATGAATATAATTTTAAACCATCAGATTGTTTTTTCTTAGCAACAACAAGAGACTCGTTTTATAGAAGACGAAGACGTATGCGTTGGAATGATACTGCCAGAATATGTATAACTAGTTTAATAAATAGTAATGGAGAATAAAATGATAGATAATAAAATAAAAACCAGTAGAGCAGGATTGGGATTAGAAGACATTGAAAAAGATAGCATAAAAGAAGAAGCTATATGGAAAGAATTTACAAGAAATAGTATAAAAGATTTAGCCGTGTATGTTGATGTAGAACCGCACACAGATTTACTTAAAGAATTATACAAGTTTTGTGATGGAAAGTTTAATTCATTTGGTAAAACAAAATGGCATAGTTTTGCTCTAGAACATAAAACAGGTGGCGACACTGAATATCTTGAACACTTTGAACCAATACTAGCTCCACACAGAGAATTTCACCCACACATACAAAAGCGTTCAACTGGATTTAATTTAAGTACAAGTACTGAAGATGATTTATATGCTCATTCGGATCTTGATTTTGATCAAGAGCATCCACATTACTTTAATATAGTAATACCAGTACATGGTAAAAGCACAATTGAATATTTTCAAACAAATGAAGATGAAGTACAAATGCCAGAAGTTAATTGTCATAACGAATTTTACTATCACGAATTTAAAAACAGAACACACGAAGGCTATGAAGAATTTTTACAAGAAAGATTAATCGCTCAATTTGTAATAGATAGGCCATTAATAATAGATACAAACACAATGCATAGAGTTACAGTTCAGGAAGCACCAAGAGTGGCTTGGGTAACTAGGTGGATAAATTTACCAAAAGAGGTAGATATACATACATTTAAAGATATGATTGAGGAAAAACTATGAAACATAAAAGTATATTAGAATACACAGACGAAGAGTTTGCTCATTTAGTAAATAAAATTGTAAACGATGGATCAGCAGTATTACATGATCAAAATTTAACTAGACAAGAATTAGCATATGCATGTTCTAAAATGGGTAAAGTAGAAGAACTAGATTACTTTATGAATCCAAAAGATAGTCCACAAATTAGTATTGTATCAGGAGCAATTGATGAAAACGGTAAAGCTATTGGTATGTTTGGTCCTACTGAACTAGAGTGGCATGCAAATGGTACTGGTAGATATAATTTTACTGAAATTTGTGTAGGATTATATTGTGAAACAGAATGTGTTGATACAGTATTATCAATAGTTGACCAGTGCAAAGCGTTTGAAGACTTACCAGAGGAAGAAAAAGACTATTATCGTAACATAGATATTCACTTGGATAATACACGTGGAGTTGCACGATCAATTTGGAGAGATGATGGAGTTTATTCTAAAGCATATCAAACTGCAGGTAAAGAAGATCAGTTTAGATTAGGACAAGAGCATTACCAAGAAGAAATAGACAGACGACCGTTAATTGCTAAACACCCTGTAAGTGGTAGAGAATATTTTTATCCTATGTTTATATATTTGTTTAATGCATGGTACAAAGATGGCACAGAATTAGAAAATTTTGCTGAATTTAAAGATAAATTATATGATGTTATTACACAATCAAGATATATGTTTCATCATGTATTCCGCGAAGGCGACTTATTATTCATGGATCAATTAACTACAAGTCATAGAAGATCAGCAGTTAAAAACAAAGATAGACAGTTATGGAGAACTGCATTTGATTATTCAGAAGCAGTAGATAATTATAAACCTGTAATATTTAAGTAAAAATTACATCAATTAGATAAATACATAAAAGGAATACTATAATGCAACTATCAAATGAGATTTTTAATATCCTAAAGGGTGCAAACATTAAATTAAAATTGTTTGATCCAATGGGAAATAAAACACTAGATCCTGAGTTATCAGCGAGATTTTACGCATATGATAATGATTTTCTTGTCACTATTAGAGAAGAAGAGGACGAAACTGAGCTAGTTGTACAAGCAGGAGCTAGTTTCAACTTTGATAAACACAAAGATGTATTAGATAGTATTAAACAAGCAGGACACAACGCCATGGCAGAATATAGCATTAGAAAATTTGATAAGAATATTGAACCAAAAGACTTCGCTCACGATGTAGTAAAAGAAGACGACCGTATTGAAAAGGCAATGAAAGACATGCAACCAAGCGCCGTTACAGGCTATTACGAGATCACAGACTTCTGGAAAGAACACACGCAGATGTGGGACAAAAGTGTTGACGAAGTGATGCAAATGATTTATGAGTGGACTTGGATTGAAATGACAACAGCCACTAGAGACAGAGATGAATTAGCAAAACGTACATTAGCAATAGTACTTGACGCATTGAAGAACAAAAAAGACGATATGACATTTGATGACATGATTGCTCAATTGGAATCAAAAAATGAAGATGTCCGCAGATTAAAAGAACTATCTGGTATTAAAGAAGATGCAAGTTCACCGGTATTTCAAATAATGAAAAAATCATTATTAAGACACAAGTGGTATCTTGAGAATGAAGAAATGGATCCAAACATGGTTTCATCAGA
>Ga0181377_1000519_pt1 | contig 14365 bp, 12 predicted proteins | sample LowvirmetaG_9_FD_130160 | JGI IMG/M metagenome (GOLD analysis project Ga0181377, IMG submission 130160) | Marine viral communities from the Subarctic Pacific Ocean - Lowphox_13 viral metaG | ecosystem: Environmental > Aquatic > Marine > Oceanic | place: Subarctic Pacific Ocean | collected...
ACTTAAATAGTTTTCGTATTGTTGTACGATTTGTTCATGTATACTCATGTTATACTCCTTTTAAATTAAATAATCATCGTGTTCATTTTCCCACGAACTAATTATGTTTCTGAAACCCATTGACAAGAAATCATAACTTGAACTATCGGCTAGTAATTCCCATTCAGTAATAACTTCTTCGATTTGTTCTTTAGATAAGGTATCAGTATCTTCTACTTGAAAATGTTCTTTGATTATGCCATCAGCCCATTCAGTGCATTCACCTTCAAGCCATTCTAACATTTTATGTGGCTTACGAACCATTTTAAAATCAGACATTTGGTACTCCTTCTTGTGGTTTAGTCATTTCATTTATTTCCGCCTCTACTGTATCCTCTTGTGAGAACGTAGTAAAGCCGTTTTCTTTAATCACATTAAGAACATTAGTCACACGACCATATAATTCGTCCCTATGAGATACTAAAAAGATAGAGCGATTTCTATCACGTTGCATTTTCTTAAGAACTGCTAGTGATGATTCGACACCGTTCGTATCCATTCCACTATCAATAAGTTCATCAACAAATAGAACATTAATAGTGCTATATAGTGACTCGTATATATCACGGAAAGCCCATGATAGACCTAAAATAAGCCTATTACGTTCACCTCTTGATAGATTGTCAAAGTCTAGTTCACGTCCTAACTCTGTAATTTCTACAGTTAAGTCACTCATAAATTTAACTTCATGAGGTAAACCTAATCTATCAAGATACTTTTCTAAACGTGTGTTTAGATAAGATAAGTTTTGGTCAATAATCTTTTTACGAATAAAACTATCTTTATTTGTTAATAGTTTCATTAAGAAGTCTTGGTGTTCACGATAAGAAACAAGTGCATTCATTGTATTATAGTTTAGTTCTTCTAAACTACTTTCACGCATTTCATTAATTTGGTCAGTATAAGGATCTTCTTGTTTCTTTTTAGTTTCGATTTGTTCTTTTAACATACTCACTGAGTTTTGATGTTCATATGCATCATTTAAATCATCGTAAAATACTATAGGCTTATCACCAAGTACACCTACTTCGTTGATTACTTTCGTATGTACATTTAACTTGTCTGTGTTTTCCATTAAGTGTGATTTAGTTTCACCCAATAGTTCTTCTTTTTCTTTTAGAATTTCTTCATGTTTCTCATCATGTAGTTCTTGTCCACATGCAAAGCATTTATGGTCTTTAATCTTTTCTATATCACTAATAACTCTTGTTTCTAAATCGGAAAATTTTTCATTATCAACAGTGATACTATCAACCCATCTATTCGCTTCATCTAACTTAGATTTATTTTCATTATATTCATTTAATAGTTGATGATTAGCAATCTCTTGTTTGATGTCTACATGAGATAACGCCTCTAAGGCTGACTCTAATTCTTTTAATTCTGTTTCGTGTTTATCTTTCCAGATACGTTGTCTACGTTCAATATCTGAGATACTTTTTAGAATACGAGTGTTAGCATCTTCTTTTGCTTTAAGACTGTATTCTTCGTCTTTCATTTGGTCTTTTGTTTCTTTGATTACTTCTTTAAGTGCCTCTGCTTTACGAGACAATTCAGTAATACCTAATAGTTCTTCGATTAGTTCACGTTGGTCATTTGCTCTCATTGAAAGAAATGGTTCTGTGTATGTATTAAGTGCAACAATGTGTTTGAACATTGAATGAGAAATACCAATAATAGAATCAACTTCTGTTTGAGTTTGTCTCATTTCACCTTGTGCTTCATCACCACCGCCATCGTTTAAATCGACACCGTCTCTGATAAAACGAAATACATTAGGTCTACGTCCACGTTCAATCCTGTATTGACTTCCGTTAAATTCAAAGTCAATAGTAACAATCATATTCTTACCATTTGTCTTATTAATTAGATTATCTTTTCTAATATTGGTAAGTGCGTTACCATATATACCATATGATAATGCATTGATAAGTGTAGTTTTACCCGTACCGTTACGAGAACCATCACCACCTAAATCTATGTTGTTACCTAACACAAGTGTTAAGTTGTCACGTTCCAGGTCTACTGCCTGTGTTACGTTCCCAACACTCATAAAGTTACGGACCGTTATATTCTTAATCTTTAGCAAACGTCTACCTCTCTCTTGCGTATATTCCTGTTTGTATTGGATCTACAGAAATTTCGTTAATATTAACATAATCTGGCTGATTAATCAACCATAAAATCAAATCGGCTACGTACTCTGTATCTAAAAACTTTCTATCAGGGTGTTTTTTCATCACACTTGGTGTAGTTAAACTACCAGGTGACAAGCATGTGGTCTTTACATTAGACCCACCCATTGTCATGTACGTTAAGTCACGATTGTAATCTCTTAATGCTTTCTTTTCAGTTGGGTATCTCCACGTTCTTCCTTTTACACCTGTATCGGCAGTAGAACCCATATGTATAAAATGTGCAGAATGTTTTTCTTCAACACATTTTGCATAAACTTGTTCGGCAATCATAATTTGATGAAACTTCCATATTGCGGAATTGTTGATAAAGATATCAAATTTATTATCTACAAAATAATCTGCTAGTCGTTTTTGTTCTGGACCTACATCCAGATTCCAACCATTGCTCCGACTGACAGTAGTATAGTTAATATCATCCACAGTATCAAACAGATTGCAAATACTCTTGCAAAGCCCATAGTCTCTGTTTCCTGTTATTAAAACGTTTTTCATATCTATAGATTTTGATATAGTTCAACAAGAACTTTTTTATTAAAGCTACCATTATCATCAATAGAGTTTAATTGTGAAATTACAATTTCATCGATTGTTTCAAAATGAATTTCAGCACCAGTGTCACTTTCATGCTCACTGTTCTTCATTGGCTGTAATGCAATGTCTCGCAAGTCATATGCTTCAACAAACGTATCTTTAATGAACGTAGCTTCTTCATATGTAATGTCTATATCAAGTGTTATTCTTGCACTTGTTTTAGGTAACAAGTACTTCGATGGATTTTCAAGTAGTGTAGACAACGTGACATTTTTATATTTAGGAGCATCAGGCCATGCAAAGAATTCCGGTTCTTTGTCCCATTCTAAGAACATCCAACCACGGTCATCATCTCCTGCATCTGAGAAGTTGTGTGGAAATGCATTACCTGTATATATCACGTTGCCTTTTACTTGACGATGATGAAAGTGTCCCGAGAAAACAAAATCTTGATGTTCAAACATTTCACTTTTTAGTCCACCATGGTCTGGCATTTCTACCATCGCATTTAATTTGAACGTTGGAAGTTCAAAGTGTCCGAACATATATTTTGTTTTTATCTTTGGTATCCTTTTCCATTCATCACCAACTAACCAACTAGTCAATGCTACATCGCCTTCAACTAGTTTATCATCGATTAGAACGATATTAGGTAATTCTTTTGCAAACTCTACTGAGTTTACATCACGTGTTTCACGATAAAACAAATCATGATTACCTAAAATAAAGTAAACTTTTTCAAATGAATTATTAAGTTTTCTTAAACCTGCAAGGCTATACTTCATAGTTGAGATATTCAAACTAGCACGATTATGATGCCAGTCACCACCAAAGATACAAGTCTCGCAACCTTTAGCTTTGGCTTCTTGAATAAACCAGTCTATGAATTCATCACAATCGACATTATGTTGGCGTGCGTTGTTACGCATACCATAATGTATATCAGTGAACCAAGCGGCTTTTTTAAATAGATTAGTCATTGTCGGCGTAAATCTCTTTGATAGTTTCTGTTGGAATCTGTTCATCAGTAATTCTTGTTTTAATTACTTTTTGCCATCTTTCCTGAGATTTCATTTCATGCTCTAACTGTCTAGTCCAACTTGGCATCTGACCTGATTTCTCTAGTAGGTCGTCACGAATACCTTGATTTTTCTTTTCAGTGTTTAGAACACGTGTGAATGAATTGTTTACAGCCGCCGTATAATATGCAAATGGGTTATCACTTTTTGCTTCATTGAATTGTAATCCAATCTGTGCAAGTTGTAAAAGTGCTTGTCCACGCATTTCATCGATATACGTATAGCCTCTCCAGTTACTTCTTTGAGAATAACGCTCAACTAATTTGATGTACATATTGGCTAACGTTGCCGTAATCTTACCGCCTCGTAAATCAAATTCTTTGTCTTTATTGTAATGTGACCATGCTACTTCTCTCACACCTTTGCCTTCAATAACATAATGTTTGAATGGAGGGAAATGAAGTTTTACTTTATGGTCTGCAATAGTCTTTGGGTTTGCTTTACGACCGGGTTCATCTGGGATGTGGTCGAAAGTCATAACTCTGAAAACCAACGATTCTTTTTCGAAAGATGCTGGATCTACTGCAAAGTCTACTTGTCTTTTCTTTTTATCTTCGTTTAAGTCCCAAGCGGCTTTTTGTAATCTATTTGCTCGATTGGTTCTTGCTTGTTCTTCTGCTTTATGAATTTCACTTACATCGTCTAAGATAACCTCATATTGATGATGTGCTTCTCTATCTTCGAACCAAGAAAAGTTCGATTTAGAGATATGAATTTCTTTCAGCATATCTTTATTGTTTAAATAATTTTGACCTCTACGTGCCATGGTTTTGCTCCTATTAATATTATTAATTATAATACATCTGAAACCCAATGTCAAGTGCTAAAATGCTTATTTTTAAACTTCGTAGTTTAAGTAACGATAAATACAACAAAGAAGGAGTTAAACATGGACAATATGTATAAGACACAACAACCAGTGCAACTAAGAGACCCTAGTGGGCGACTAAGTGCATCTGGATTGAACACTATTCAGTTCCCATATACACCAACAATCACAGTGTTAACGAGTACTGGATACAGTTCCTATGACTTATCTCACACTAATTTTCAACAAAGAGCATTCGATATGTCTTCAAATACTGAATTTAACATGACTGCTCCGGTTATTGTTCGTAGTTCAAGTGAGGCAGACACTGTATTGCAAATGGCTAACTTCTTAAGAGGCGCATTAAAAATGGACTTTGGAATGCAATCAGATAATGCTGGTCTTCCCCCACCGATATTGAGACTAGATGCTCATGGTATCTATAAAAATGTTCCTGTTTTAATAAGAGACTTCACATGGAACTTAGACTCAGATATTGATTATGTTGAAACAAATGGTGCAAGAGTTCCAGTACAGAATATGTTTGTTATGTCATTAACAACTACATATTCTCCAAAGAATGTTAGAAAAAACTTTAATATGCAAGATTATTTAAGTGGAAATTTAGCTAATAAGGGGTATGTATAATGGCCTATGATCCAACTTCTCCGTGGAAGAAGACTACTGTATTGAAAGGTAAAGTATTAGATATACAAAATCCTGTATTTTTACAAAAAAGTGCATTAGATGAAACTTACACAATACCACAGAATTATAATATTAGACCTGACTTGTGCAGTTATGAATTATATGGTACTTCAAAATACTGGTGGATTTTTGCTAAAAGAAATCCTGATATTATACAGGACCCAATAAATGATTTTACAGCAGGGACAAAAATAAAAATACCTAGCAAGAACCAGTTAGATAACATGAAGTAGTATATAATGGCAGTTAGAAGTGTAAGAAATAATAACCCAGGCAACATTAGAACAAACTCTACTGCTTGGAAAGGTAAGACAGGTGACGATGGCGCATTTGTTTCTTTTGCCACACCAGAACATGGTGTTAGAGCATTAGGTAGAACACTAGAAACTTATCAAGACAAACACGGACTAAACACAGTTGAAGGAATGATTCAACGTTGGGCTCCACCCAACGAAAACAATACTTCTGGGTATGTAGACTTCGTTGCAAATAAAATGGGAATAGATAAAAATGCTCCTATTGATTTAGATAAAAATCCAGAACTAGCAGAAAAAATGGTTTCTGCCATGATTCAAAAAGAAGGCGGACAAGAAGCATTAAATTATTTCGGAGATAGTATTGAAGGCGGATTGGGTATGGCGTACGGCACTCAACCTGACGGCGTTCCTGTTATTGACGATGATGACCAACGAGACCTAATATCTAATGGAGAAGTAATTCAAGAACCAGAAGCACAGGGCGTTGAAGAAGTAGATGACAAGAAAAGAAACGCAATACGTTCATCAGGAAGCCTTGCAGAATTACTTCAAAATATGGAACAACAAAAGTTGTTTTGGGAAAACGAATTAGATGCATTTGAACATTACACTTATAACTTAGACTTGTTTATTGTTAATCAACAAGAGGCAAACAAATTTCTTGCATACGAACAATCTCCACAGATGATGGATGATATTGTTAATGATGCATGGCCTACAAATGATATGAAGACAGTAACCATAGCAAGAACAGGCATAACAACAGAATTAAACATTACAGATTTAACCGTAACTAGTGTTGGTGCAGGAACAGGCTCTGCATCTAAAATGGCAGGTACTGCCACTAATTTACAATTTACAATTTCACAAGTTGGTGGGACTTCATTGCCCGATATGTTACAGAATAGTATATTGATTTGTGGATATCCTGATTTACAAAATGCAACATTCTTTATGAAGGTGCGTTTTAAAGGGTATGATGAAACAGGAAATGTAGTAAAGAATTTACCAGCAACAAAAATATTCCCATTCGTAATTACAAAATATAATGAATTACAATCTGTAACAGAATCTAAAGGAACTAATATTGTTATTGATGGCACAATCGTTAATGACAAAGTTGTAGCAGATACAGAACTATCACAGATGGATTATAACTTTGAATTTGATGTTGCTAATACTTTACAAGAAACATTAGAAAACTTTTTTAAAAAACTAAATGAGAAAATTGTAGAAAGGTCAATAGTAAGTGATTCAGAATTTATAAATGATTATAAGTTTGAAATGGATGACACTTTCAAACAAATGTTTGCTCAAGGTCAAATGATAGATCCTGAACAAGCTAACAAGTCCTCAGGAAATAATGAAGTTGGCAAAAAGTCTTCTGTTAAAGTAGGAAAACAAACAGGTGTTATAACACCAGGTTCTTCCATATATAACGCAATAGAAAGTATCTGTTTAAACTCTAAAGAGATAAGAGAAAGTCTAACAGAAGACGAACCAAAAATGAGTAGTCTGTTTAGAATTTTACCACACGCAAGACCTAAGTTGGGTGGCTACAATGTTTTAACAAGTAAACAAACATATGAAGTTACATATTTTCTTACTGTACAAAGGTCACTAATTGTGCAGAACCAATTGCACAATGCAAAGTTAACAGAAGCTACTGCTAACATATTAAAAAGTGTATTCTTAGAAGGTCATTGTAATAAAAGATATTACTATCAATATACGGGTGCAAACGAACATATTTTAGATTTAAATATCAGTCTATCAAATCAATTACAAAAAGCATATGTACTTCCTAGTGATGCTTATATGGCAAATAGTTTTTTAGAAACTGTTGGTGATTGGAGAAATGAAATTGACGAAAGAGCCCAACAAAAACTAACAGAATTAGAACAAGAAGCAATCGGGTTAAACGATGCTAAAAAGATGCTTAATGTTGCGGCAGAACAATATCAAAAAAGATTTGACGATATTAACGATTCAATAAGGAACGAATTTAAAAATAGAGTTAGTAAAAGAATAACCGGTCCTGATAATGCAGACGATGTATTAGATATAATGAATTCACTTAATGATATGGATGCTCAACAAATGATGTCGCAGTTTGATGAAGACTCAGAAGAATATGAAATCTTATCAGAACTATTTAAAGGCGAAGTACGTGAAAACTATAACAAGTTGCACAACCAAATTCAAAAAACTAGAACAGGTCTAAATGAAGTATTTGTTGATGAAAAAGAGAATGAAGTACAAACAAATAATTTAATGCGTGAAGCATTAGGACATTTGTACTCAACTAAAATCATTGAAAGTACAAACATGATAGGTGATAATTGGAATGAGTTAGGTTTATTTCCTGGAAGTGAAGGACAAGAACTTATATTAACAGAAGACCTAGATAAAGAAATGATTAAGAAACTAAGCAAAGACCAGTTCTCTAGTTTGTTAAAAGCACTTGTAGAAAATCCAGTAAACTTCTCACGTATTACAAAATCATTATTAGAAAATCCTACTAACTTAAATGTTATTAAAGCGGCTGACCAAGAAAATGTTGAAGTTGCGATGGCGAAATATTATGAAGGAAGAAATAATAATTTAAGTATGATGAATGCACAAATGACTATCAAAGGTGACCCTTATTGGGTAGATAGTATTTTATCGCCTTCTATGGAAAAAGCAAAGTACGGTACAAAAAATTCATTAGATAGTTATAAGATGCATCTTTCTAAGATTAATGGTGTTAACTATTTAATCCTAGTAACTGACAAAGCAGAAGATGTATTCTTAAATAATCCAGATAGAGTTGGACTAGATGCAGAAAATTATGATGGTATTAAAAAAACAAGATTAATGACAAGTGTATATTCTGTTCAATCTGTTATTAGTTCATTTAGTGGTGGGTTGTTTACACAAACATTAGGGTTAGTTAAGCTACCAGCCGCAGAAGAATTCACAGAAATAAGTCCAATATTAGATGCACCTGAACCAGAATTAATAGACAATGATGTATTTCAATATTTTATTAAGGACGAGTTAGGTACTAACGATGGTACAGGAACTGGAGCAGATGGTGACGGTAAAGATGGCGCAGGCCAAGCCGCTGAGGCAGAAGATATTAAAGCACCAATTGGTGCCGGTAATGCTCTAGTAGACACAGACGGTGATGGCGAGGGCGATACAGTAGTGGTTCAAAATGAAGATGCGGCATACCTTGGTGCATCGGCGGCGTATAAGAATGCTACTAGTATCTTTATTGATAATAACGGCGTTGACGGTATTCCAGAAGAAGCAGATGCGAAACAGTTAGCACTTGTTACTAGTCAATTACAAGATTTATGTAATAGAGGTAATCAAGCGGCATGTGTTGATTTAGCAAACGGTAGAAAACAAATTGCGGATCATTTTGGTGAAGCAGATGAAGCCAGAAACATAATTAATGATTCAATAGATGATGGCACAACTGTATCTCCTGCCACGATTGCAATGTTAGATAATACATATGAAGCAATGGGACAAGAAAAAATATCAAACGGTGTTATAGGTGTGGATCAAAATGAAATAGATGAGTGGGATGCCAAAATAAATCAAGATATGGACAGAAGTTATTTAGGTAATAACGATGCAGTTGTCAATCCAAATCAAGTAATGTCAGAACTAGAACCTGGTGGATTGTTCGGCGATGCAGGTGCAACTGCTATGCTCAATGGCGATGTTAACCTGTATGATGGTCAAGTAATTCATAATCAAGAAAGTATAGCCAATGGTAGATATAGAAGTTACAATATGGATACTGGAGGTAAACAAAATTTAACTAACCAAGAATTTAATAAAGTTCAATCTCTACATGCTGAAAATGAAGACATTATCGCTGGCAGAAGTTTACATGATTTGACAGATAAAGAATACGCACAAGTAAAAAAGAATGAAAAAGCTATAGGCAAGATTACAGAAAATGCACAAACAGGCATAAGAGGACAAGTAAGGGATGAAATTATTGATAAAGAGAAAAGAGCAAATATCTCAGAATTAAAAGCAGAAGAACAAGAATTAGAAGATGACCTAGATAGTTGGTATTGGACAGATAAAGGCAGAAAAGAAGATGAAGAAAAATTGAAAGAAGTGCGTCAACAAATTCTTGTAGAACAAACAGATTCAAGTCCAGTAGTTATGACAGAAGTACAAGAAATTAACGGTGACCAAGGCGGCTCGCATTTTGTAACTGATGTTGATATCAAAACAACAGAAAATGACCCAGTAATTATTCCTAAACCAGACGTTTTACCTGATGTTTATGTAGACAATAATGACGGAACTATTACGATCCCTCCTCCCCCACCAAACACATACAGTGTAACAGATGATGCTATTGATGAGATTGATAACTTAAATGTATCAGAAGAAACAAAACAAGACCTTGTTGAAGCATTAGAAAGTAATAACGGATTAAAAGTGAAACAAGTTATAGATGGATTGCCAGTAGAGCAACAAAACGAAATTTTAGAATTACAACAAACACAAGAACTTGTGGAACTACCAGGTTCAAAACCAGCACAAATAGATGGCGGCGCTACTGAAGGTATAGCGATTAATGAATCTGATAAAAAAGAATTAGATGCGGCTAGATCCATATATGACAACCTTGCAAATCAACAAAAAGATTTACCTGTAACAGTTGTAACAGAAGAACTAGGTGGCGAAATGGTTGAATTCAGTTATCCTGATACATCTAAATTTGAACCAGTTAAATATGTTGATAAGAACGGACAAGTACAAGAATATATAGTACCAGACAATATACAAGATGAAGTAAATTCTACTGGCGGTTGGACTGTAGGAACAGTCAATGCTATCAAAGATGATATCGCAAATAACTTTGACTCAATATCAACTGGAGGCAGTGATACAGGACTTCAACGAAGCGTAAATGATCCTGGTATAACTAGAATAAGAGTTAACGGTAAACCTAAACATTTTGGTATTGAAGTATTCGTTGATGAAAATATTTCAGAAGGAGAATTTTAATGGAAGATTTTAATTCAGAGTGGTCATGTCTCAGTGGAATTAAAAGGGATGTTATCGTTAAACAAATAGATGGTACTCCTGCTCCTTCGCCATATGAAATAGATAAACAATACGGTGACATAGTAGAGCCTCGTGTTAATGAAATGTCTACTAGAAGTTACTTAAAGAATATAGAAGAACACACTGGCGACTTAGTTGCTATATTCGGTGACAGTTTTATTTATGGTGACGGACTGCCAATGAAATATTGTCTATCATCTTGGCTTAATAAAAAAGGCAAAGACTCAAATGCAAGATTTATAAATCTAGCAAAACCAGGATCTTCAAATGAAGCGATATTGAGAAGATTAGAACAGTGGACAAATGAAGAATTATGCAACAAAACAAAAACTATTGTAATTGGATTATCATCTATGTTAAGGCATTCTTTTTTAATGAATTTGAATAGTCCAGGACTTGATAAGCCTTCAAACCCAATATACAATAAAGCATTAGTGGGTTGGGATTTTCATGTAGGACTCCAACCAGAACAACCAGTTGGGAAGTGTACTCCTGGTGACAACTATCCGGACGAATTAAGAGACTTTCAAGATAATTTCAAAAGACAAAATGCAAAATGCCACAGGGCTATGAATGAGGCTTGGAATGCAACAAATTTATATCTCAATACTCCTGCAAATTCTTTTATAAAAAATATAGAAATAATTTTAAGAAGAATACATTGGTTGACACTTGCTAAGAAGTGGAACATTGTTTTTGTAGATATACAGTTTTGGGAGCAAAGCAACAACCAACCAGACGATTGGAAAATGATATATAAATACCTAGAAGATATGAATATACCAGAAAGAAAAGTTGAAATCATACAAGCGAGTTACTTATTAGAAACATTAGATTGTGGTCATTGGACACACAATACTATGAAAAAAGTATCTAATAATATATGGGACGCATATGGGAAGATGAACAATGGCTAATGAATCTTTTATAGGAAACAGTCTTGCAAAATCTCTTTTGAGTAATCGAAAGTCGCAAGAAAATCCTATTTTACAGAATATTAAAAGTGGTATATACAAAGCTATCACTGTAGCAGACAAGCCTGATCCTGAAGGTAGAGGACGTATTGCGGCCTATGTACCTAAACTAGGAGGAGATCCAGAAGAACCAATGTACTTTATGTATGCAAGTCCTTTTGGTGGTTCTAATAAACAAGGGTCATACGGAATGTTTTCTGTTCCGCCTGATGGTGGGGTTACTATATTAGTTTTCTTTGCAGACAATGGCGTACTAAATGAAGGTTACTGGTTCGCAGTAGCACAAGAAATACCAGGAACAGTTTCAGGAGGGTCGGCAGGTGTAGCCAATCCAGATGGTTCTGGTATGGGCGAAGGCATTGCTAAAGATGTTAAAGTTGCTAAAGTTACACCAACTAAATTAGAAGATTTACAACAGACAGACGAAAAAGACCAAGCGAATTCAAACAGAAATGTTAACACTGCAAGTCAAGGTATATTCTCAGATAACAAACGAGGACAATCTACTGCAAGTCCATTACGTGATGCAAACTATGATACAACACAATCATCGAAAGTATACGGCTGGACAACACCAGGTGGCAATGGTATTACAATGGACGATGGGTCTGTTGGAGACGATGGCACTATTCACCCTAATCAGATAAGAATTTCTACTGGCTCAGGAGCACAAGTTATTGTTGACGGTACAAATGATTTTGTATATGCAATCAATAGTTCGGGTTCAGGTTGGGTAGAGATAGGAGCAGACGGTGAAGTAATGGTATATGCTGAAGGCAATATGTCTATTCGTACTGAAAAAGATTTTAATCTACGTGCAGATAAAAATATAAACATTGAAGCAGGCGAAAAGATTAATGTAAGAACTGGCGACAACTACAACTTAAATATAGGCAATCAATATCACACAAAAACTAAAGGCTCTACGTTTTTAGAAAGTGGCGGAGCATTGCACCAAAAAGTAGAAACAAATATGTACGTTAGTACAGTAAATGGAAAGATGCATCTTAATGGTCCTATGGCTTCTATCGCTTTTGATATACCATTAGCCGCACAACCAGATATACAGAATTTAGAAAATACACAAATAGATGAAAGTATCATACCTAAGATACCAACACACGAACCGTTTTTACGTGGTACAGAGACAGTACAAAAAGCGGCCGATGGTTCTACACCAGAAGCAACATCTGATTCACAAAAAGCAGGCAATGAAATATCGAAAGATCCAACAAGTGCAGATGGACAATTTGATGCCGCTAATCAGGGAGACCAAGCAACAGAAGATGTTCCTGGTCTACCACCGGGAGAAGGTCTTGCAACAATTAGAGCAAGTAATGGTGTTGGTTGTGAAGTTGCCGAAATATTCCAATCTAACTTCCAAGGGTTAATTGATGATTTAGAAGCAACTGGATATGTAGTAAGAACATTAGGTGGATACTGTAATAGAAATCAAAGAGGCGGATCAAGACCTAGCTTCCATGCAATGGGAGCCGCAATAGATATTAACGCATACGCACCAAACGGATATGCACGAACAAGACCATCAGGTTGGAATCCAGGTGTAACTAGAGGTGCAGACAAAGGCTGTGACTTCCCACTTAACATCGGTGAGATAGCCGCTAGACATGGTCTAGGTTGGGGTGGTAACTGGAGTGCTCCATGGGATCCAATGCACTTCTCAGCCGCAAGTGCAGAACGTGGCGCATATGTACTAACACGTGCATACAAAGTCGCAGATAACTCTTCCGTAACAGGAACAACCGCAGTGAGGTTAGCATGATGGTAAAAGAATTTTTATTTGTAATAACAATATGGGGCTTTAACGGCACCGAATGGGTTTATGTAGGTAATCAATATGTAAACAAAAATCCATTATCATTAGGTCAATGTGAAATGTTGATTGATAATGCCAATTGGAAAAGTTGGGAAGAAAATGAATATTATAAAATTCAATTTGATTGTGTAAAACAGGATAGTAATTAATGTTATTCGATAAGAGAAAAGGTTCGTTATTAAATTATATTCAACTTCCGTTGAATGTTGTAACTCCTAATGGTACTTATTTAGGTACAGGATATAAAGCAACAGGAGAACCCAGTTACATCTTATCTCATATTAGATTAACAGTATTTCCTATTGTTGATTTAGTATTCAGTGAAATGAGTAAGAATGCAATTATAGATACACATACACCATCATTAGAAATGAAAGATAATATTGTTGGTTACGGATATCAAGTAACAAATACAGAATTACGTTATGGATACATTACAGTTGCATCACAACGTATTGATATTCGTACAGGCAAAATTACAAAACCAATGGCAAACTTTATATTAGAAAAGCAGTTACGTAATGTAGGAAATGTTTTAGAAAAGTTTGTTAAGAAAGAATTATCACAACCACAGTTTGATGCATTGTTATATTATTTCTTCAATGAGGGCGTTGACAAAATTGAAGGACATCCTATTATTGCATTAATCAATAATGAAAAGTGGTATGATATCACAGACGAAATTCAGACTAATATAAAAAAGAATAACGGCCAGTTCGATGAAAAACTAGCCGCTATGAAAATGAAAACTTCTAAGATGTGGAGTTTCGTTCCTGGTTTTAGTTAAATAACCTTCTGATAACCCATACTTGCAACAACAGATTTGTTGCCATCTACATCTTC
>Ga0181377_1000520_pt1 | contig 14345 bp, 6 predicted proteins | sample LowvirmetaG_9_FD_130160 | JGI IMG/M metagenome (GOLD analysis project Ga0181377, IMG submission 130160) | Marine viral communities from the Subarctic Pacific Ocean - Lowphox_13 viral metaG | ecosystem: Environmental > Aquatic > Marine > Oceanic | place: Subarctic Pacific Ocean | collected 2015-12-10
ACGAAAACAAACTATCATTCTAACTTCTATTATTAAATAAATTATGGCATATTCAGATCCATCGTATATGGCATCGGACGGAGCAGGAGCTCTTGCTGGTGGCATTACAATTAATAACGCTTATGTACAAGCGTACAAAGAAGGTTTTGAGCAAGCGTTCCAACAAACAGAATCCAAGCTCCAGCCTTTTTTCGAACAAGAGTCGCAAAACGAAGAGTTCCAGTATTTTGACCGCATCGGTGTTGCGGAAGATATGACTGAGGACGCAACTCGTTATGCGGACAATCCAAACTCAGAAATCACTCATGACAGACGTCGTATCGGACTTAAAGATTATGAGCTAGGTAAATACGTAGATGAGAAAGATCTCAAACGAGTTCTTACTGATCCTATGAATTCCTACACTCAAGCTCTTTTAGCTTCTGGTAAACGTAAAATTGATGATATCATTATCTCAAAATTCTTCGGTGAAGCTTACTCTGGTAAATCAGGTGCTACAACAAAAGAATTTGCATTAGGAACTGGTAACATTAATGACGACCTAGTTTACGTCGGAGCAGGTTCTTCTTCAGGTATCACTACAGCAGGTAAATTCTCTGTTGTTGCAGGTGCTAATAAAGAAGGTTTCTCTATTGGTTCTAACTATGTTGATTCTGGTACATCAGCTGCATCTGGTTTAACACTTGCTAAGTTACGTGCTGCACGTACTACAATGTTACGCCTACAAGCTATCGACCAAGACGAAGTTGTTAACTGTTTCGTTTCTGCTAAACAAATCGATGATCTATTAGGGATCACTGAAGTTGTTAACTCAGATTACGCAGTTCGCAAATCATTAGTAGATGGTAACGTTACATCCTTCTTAGGATTCCGTTTCATCCAAACTGAGCGTCTTCCACAAGATGATGCTGGTGCACGTCGTGTTATCGTTGCAACTCCTAAAGCTCTTAAGCTTTCAATCGGTACAGCTCTTAAGGGAGATGTATGGAGAGTTCCAGCCAAGAAAAATATCCCTTACGTATACTTTAAAATGTGTGCGGAAGCATCTCGTATGTGGGGTGAAGTTTCTGGTGAGATCCGTTGCGCTGAGTAATAATCTTAATTCGAGTTACCTCCTTGCTAAATGCAAGGGGGTACTCCTTTTTATAATATGGCTGTAACAAATACAAAAACCGAAATAATAAACAACGCACTACGCCTTGTAGGTAGTTATCACATTGCTGATGACGATACTACCAGTGCTACTTATGAGATCACAATCCGAGCATTCGAAGAAGCCGCTAACTCAATTTTCTCAGAAAACATATTCCAATATAACACAAAGCGATCTTACGCAGCAGGAACCGCTACATCTACACTCGCTGAAGGCTCTTTCCCAGCAGAGTATTGGAGTTACAGATATACATTGCCAGACGATTACAATTTACTTACACGAGTCGTAAGTAAAGATGGCACAACAATTTTAGATTGGACATTAGACAATAGCTCTGATGACGCAGACTCAGACGTACCGTACTTATATACTACAGAAGAGAATGCACACATTTACTATACTTTTATTCCTGACTTATTATCCACAGGTGGAACAGGTCAAGGAGATAATGCTACAAGAATGCCTGCTTACTTAGCACGGTTAATGTCTTTACACATTGCAGCAAACTCAGCTATTGAATTGTCTGGTTCAGAGACAAGAGCTGATTACTTGTACCAGACCTATGAAAAAGCTTTACGTAGAGCAAGAGTGATCGAAGGAAGATCTTCTCCTGCTCAACAATACATTAACGATAGCAATTCATCGTTTGTTAATGCAATAAAGTATTATGGCAAGGTATAGTAATGTACAAACAGATTTCTCAGGTGGATTAATTAGCGAGTATATACTTGGTCGTTCTGATATTGAACGTACAGCTAAGTCTGCTAGAGAGTTTACTAATTTTTTACCTACACTACAAGGCCCTGCCGAGTATAGGTACGGTTTTAAACATGTAAATAAACTTACTGAGACTGACGAAGATAAAACAATAACTGCTTCTCTTACTTTAGCTACTGATCAAGTTTACAGAATTGCGTTTAGTAATACAAAGATTAAAGTGTATGGCAGCACTGGACAATTAAAAGTATCCACTGCTACTGTATTAGTTGCACAAGTAGATGACACACAAGACACTATTGTATTTACATTACCTACAGGTCACGGATATGTTGTAGGTGATAGAATAACTATTACTGGTTCTAGCAATAGTAAGATGAATGCGACTCATACTGTTACAGCAGTAACAGATACATCAGCAACTATTGTAATAGCTAGCTACGGTTCTGTAACAACTACCGACATTACAATTACAAAAGACTATCTTTTAAGTCCGTACTCTTTAGCAGAGTTAGATGATTTAAGGTTTAGTTCTGAAACAGATGCGTTATATATAACACATCCATTACATAGACCTAGAAGAATATTTCCATTATCTGACTTAGTATCTTACACATTAACAGCCTCAGGCGGTGAGTCCTTGTATGGAGATAAGACAGGAGATAAGACTAGCACAACAGATGTTAGTGTTGATGATGAGTTACTGCAATCTAACGTTGCTGTTGTAGGAGACACTAAGTGGTCGCTACAAGAGATAGCATACGATGTAGAGCCTTTGTTAGAAGCTGATACAAGTAGCTCACAGTTTAGAATTACAAACAACGAGTCATATGCAAAGATTACATCTACTACTGATGACTTTGCTCACATTGTTACTTCAATTGCAGACTTAACTGTAATAAATGCTAATGTAGCTGATGGAGCAGGAGATACTATTACTATAACATTACCAACTGGTCATGGACTTATAGCAGGAGATTCTATTACAATATCTGGATCTGATAACGCAAACCTTAATGTAACAGTTAATGTTAACACAGCTGCAGCTACACAAATAACGATTGTTATCTCAGGGTACTCAGGTAATAATACAGGGTCTATTGTAATTGACCGCACTGTTGTAGCAACTAGGTTGTATGTGCAGTACACAGTACAAGAAGAAACATTTTTAGGTCAGGTAGTAGTAGCATCTAAAACTACTAATTACACATTAGCTAACCCAACTAATACAGTAGTGTATGTAACACCTGTAAATGTTGTGGTTGACATAGAAGACGCTCAAGCAAGATTATTTTTACTAGACAATGAAGAAACATCTACAGCATCAGACATAGCTGTGCTAAAGAACGACGGTGTACCTGATAACAAAATACATTTAAGAGCTGACGCTACTATTTTTAGTCAAGGATTAAAAAATGCATGGATTCTTGTAGATGATAATAGAAGAGCTAGTGAATTAGCAGTAGGCTCTACAAGAAGCACTACAAGATGGGTAAATATTAAAGAACATCGTGGTACAGAAGATCACCCTGTAGAATTTACTAGCGGAACATACGACAACAGTGTATATGAAGCTGGAAGTGTGTATAAGATACTTAACCCATTTACTGGACCACTATATCAAATGGGACCTAATACAGTTGGTGCTTTAAGCACAACAACGGCTGTATTACGTACTGATGGGAATAGAACGTATACATTTACAAACGGTTTAGGAACAGACCCTGCACACCCTTTGTATCACGGAAGTAATCCTGTAACCACAGAATCTTTAACGATTGCTAATCTTTCATCAGCTAAACAATTTGATGTTGTAGAGTGCTCTAACTTTACAGATGACGGTGTACCTAAAGTAGAAGAGTACAATGCTTCATCTAATCCTACTGGTAATTTAATAATACCGCCAGTCAGTGATAATGTTACTGTAGTATCAGTAGCTAATGATGTTATACTAAACTCTACTGCTCCATCATTTGTTGCAGATGATCTTAACAGACACTTTAGAGGTGAACTACCTACTGGAAATGTTTACATGAAAGCAGTTAGGTTTATATCTGGTAACCAAATAGTGGTAGAGGTATTAAACAGGCTACCACGAAATAGTAGAACACTTGAAATAGAGAACTTAGGCTCATTTACTTCATTTAGTTTTGGAGCGTGGTTTACAAACAATTTCCCAAAGACTGTTACTAAGTATGAGCAAAGACGTGTGTATGGTGGTACGTTTAGTCATCCAAACTATGTATTTTTTAGTAGAGCTGACAACGAATACAGTTTTCAATCTACACAAGATGATAAAACAGTCTTAGATACAGACGGCATTACTTACATACTAACAAATCAGACAGCATCTATTAAATGGCTAGATGCTCTTAAAGATTTAGTTATTGGAACTACTGGTGGTTTGTATAGAGTTGTACCTAATGAGTATTTGTATGGTGTTAGTGCTAAAACAATACGTATTGAGTTAACACAAGAAGAGCCCTGTAATGCACAAGCTATATCTGTAGGTAATTCAATATTCTATCCTGACCAAGCTGGGGGAAGAGTACTAGAGTATCGTTACGATCAAGCTATACAAAACTCTGCGTCTAACGATGTTAGTAAGTTAATTTATCCTACATTTGTAGATGATGGTATAGTTAAAATACAATACCAACACACACCACAACCTAGAATATGGGCTGTAACAAAGAAAGGTAACCTATACTGCTTAGCGTACCACAGACAAGAAGAAGTGTATGCTTGGACTAAGATGGATCTTGCAGGAGCAACTGTTCATGACATTACTATATTAAACACAGGTAATGAATCATTAACAGATTCTATATTTGTAATTGTAACTAGGACTAATTCTTCAACTGTTGTAAGTACTGAGTGCTTAAACGAATCAGAGTCTGTACATGCTGGCCCAATATTAGGGCTTGAAGGTCTTGCAGACAAAAGAGTAGCTGCACACTTAGACGCTTATGTTGTAAATACAAAAGAAAACATTTTTGATATTAGTTATGATGTTAGTAGTCGCTTTGTAAATGGCGATACAGTATCTGTTGTTCTTGACGGAGAGTACAAAGGTGAATATACAGTTGCTGGTGGAGTACCACAAGGACTTGCAACTAGCCCAACAGCCCAAGTATTTATAGCAGGTGTTAAGTATGAAGGAGTAGCAAAGCCAATGTTCCCAACTTGGAACGGACAAAACAAACCAGCGTACGGAGCAGATACACAAAGAATTGTGTCTATCAAGCCATTTGTTATTGACAGCTTCTCATACTCTGTTGGTATAAACGGAGAATTTAAGGATATATCATTGTCTACAACGTATGGAGTTGGTAATGGGTTTACTGGTTTTGATACTGAAAGACCTGTGGCAGGTTCTACATTTGGAGTTGACAACATACCTACATTTAAACAGACTAAGCCGTATCCCTTAGTCATTGCATCTATAATAACTAAGACAGATTTAAACTAATGGAAATTGCAGCAGTAGTATCAACAATAGCATCCGCAGTAAGCGGGGTTGTATCATATGTCGGTGCACAGCGACAAGCTGAGGCACTAGATAATGCAGCAGTAAGTGCAGAGAACGAAGCTAACTTTCAAGCACAAATCGATACTAACGAATCTGTTGAGGCACAAGCTGAAATAGAGGCTACTAAAGCATCGACTATATTTAATAAGAATTTAAAAGCTCAGATGGATGCAGAGGCACGAGAAAACCTTGCATCAGAAATAGCAGATAAAAATGCTACTAGTTATTTAAAACTTAGCCCATCTGTTAGAGCATTCTCAGATGTGTTTAAGGCAGAAGTAGATAGAGAGCAAAGTAAACTTACATCTTTTGATTTTGAGTCAGGACAAGAGTCGTATAACTTCTACAAGCAAGCAGAAGAACTTGATAGGAAATCAGCTTACGCTTACAGTCAAGGTATAGCACAACGTGATTACACTTTAGCTGCTGGAGCTAACAAAGCTACACAGTACCGTAACGAAGCAAACGCTACACGAACAGCTGGAACAGTTGCCTTAGCTACTGCAGCAGCAGGGACATTAGGTAGTTATGCTAGTTTTGGTGGTTCAGAGATGATGAAAAGCTCAACTAACCAGTTTGCACGTAAATTCTTTAGAGTATCATAACAATGGCAATTAATTTAAACTATAGTACAGGTAAATCAGCAAGACCAACAAGTGCAACATTTGGCACAGCACCGTCACAGGATCCTAGTGGTCTACAACGTGCTGGACAAAGCTTGTCACAAATGTCTAATCAATTTGCTAACATAGCTAATACACTTGACCAACAAGACAAGTCAGCACAAGAACTTGTAGCTCGTAAAGCTTATGCCGTTCAGCAACAAGCAGCTAATGAATCAGCTCAAGCGTTGAGCGATGCAATTAACAACGGCAATTCAGAGAAGATTAGAGAAGCTCAAAACAATTTTAACTTATTAAAAGACCAAACTGTAAATGATTACCTACCAGAAGATGGTGGTGATATACAAGTGACTAGGGATAGTATTTTAACTAACTACGGATCACAGTATAAGAATTTGTATGGTTCTTTAGATAGAAGCACACGTAGCAACAAGAACATAGCTATTGCTACTAAGTCAATAGACACAGCAAGTAAAAAAGCAGAGTCTGCTATGACTACTCTTAACCTTCAGTACGGAGCTGATAAGGCTGTACCTATTGACAACTTTAAAACACTCTTAACAGACCCAGTACAAGGAGTACTTGTTTCAGATAGAGATGAATTAGAGTACAACGCATTACCTAATGACAGTTTAAAAAATACTTTTCTAAAAAGAAAGCTTGATTTTTTTAACACAGCGGTAGAACGTTCTTTCTTACACGCTAAGTCAGATACTGAGATAGATCAACTTCAAGAGTACTACGGTAACTTGTTTCAATCATACGAGTTGTTTAACAACATACCTCAAGCTAGTGAAAAGTACGATACAGCTGTTATAGATGCAAGAAAATTTGTTGCCGATAATAAAAATGATATAGCTAAGGAGATTGTACAAGAACAATCAAACAATCTTAAGAATAATATTACAATCCTAAATGATGCTAACAACTTATCGCAGAGTAGTAGAGCTGTAGTTCTTCTTGATGCCCAGCTTGCTGATGTAGATCCAAATGTAAATGATGCTGACTACACAATTTATGAGACAGCAAAGACTTTAGTAGATTTACATTCACCACTTGGTGGTGATGAGATAGCCGATGACATTGCAAAAGCTTTTCCTGACATGGTAAGTCCTGAAATAGTAAACACAGTAAGGAATAATATGGATACTCCTTATACCCTTGCTTTAAAATCAATGGTAATGGCTAAGCCTGAGGACAGACCAGAAGTTAATCAGTATTGGATGAATCGACCTGAGTTTGTAACTATAGCTTCTGAATTCCATTCAGAAATTGTAAGTGGGTTTAACACTGTTCTTAAAGAGTTTGATAGGAATATGTCTAATGGTAATACATTAAAAGGCATGGCAAGCATAGATCCAGTGATTCAAGCCTTAGTTTCTCAAGGTAAAATAGCAGAGGCTAATTTATACTACAAAGAAGAATATGTAAACACAGAAATATTTGGAGGACGCGGTTTTCCTGCTGACTTAGCAGATATAGAAACTGCAGGCTTTGAATTAGGTGTTGACTCAAAGGTATTAGCTGGGCGTTATAATAATATATTAGACAAAAACGTTAATAATTACGAAGCTTTACACAACAATGTATTGACAGCATTACAGGACCCTGCAAACACGACAAAGGAAGAGAAGAACATGTACCAGCTTTTAGCTTTAACATTACCAGGTGTTATTGCTAAAGGAGAAGGCCCTACTAGTGCTCAGCTATCTAAAGTTGTTAATAACTTTGCTGGAGCTCAACAAGCATATAAAAATGGTAGTACAGAAGATAAAAAAGACATTGACGATTTATACAAGCGTTTAGAAGCTGAACAAGGTAACTACGCAGAGTATTCAATGGGGAACAACATTTTTGGAGAGTCTGGGTTGAAGAGACAGCTTATGTTCTTAAACATAGCTATGGAATCTGAAAACGAAGCAGAAGTAGACTTTGCAGAAAACATGGTCAAAGGTTATTTGTTTCAATCAATTCACGGTCCAGAAAATATGTCCTACAAGGATGCTGTTAAGGAATTAGCAGAACTAGAAAACACAGATTTTAATGATTACGAAGCACCTGTTCCTCTGAATAGTGGGTTTGTTACTACTCTACCATCTGAAGTTAGAGCGCTTGTTAATCCAAGTATAGGTAGGTATCAAGGTCAACCTCTTGAAGAGCTTGGTCAAAATATTAAGGCTAGGTATGATGAAGGAATACAAGGTATAAAGTTTGACCCTCCGATTGGGGCGCTTTCAAGTATATATACATCGTTTTTACCTGAGGGTCCAATGAATACAGCTATATTAGCAAAAGGCAGAGAATCAGAAGTAGCTGAAATATATACTATGACAGAATTAGCTTATTTAGCAGCTTCTGGTTTTGATCCTACAAATAACAAAGACCTTGTAGAGCAATTTGATCTAGAAGGTAAATTTGATTGGCAAGACCCACGTTATTATGACCTTGAAACAGGTAGAGTAACTAGAATGGGTGCTAAAGCTTTAATTAAAGGTATTATGAATAATACTACAGATACTGGAGTACCTATAGCTAAAGTTGCAGGTCACAGCTACTATCATGATAATGGTGTACGAAAAAAACGTATCGAGCTTGCATTTAGAAACGGTAAGGGTTATACAACAGTTCAAAATAGTTCAAAGTTTAATGTTGACGACGCTTTAGCATTAACTAAGATGGTGTTAGCTGATGAACAAAATATGGCGGTTATGCAAGTAATGGGAGGTAGTTTTACTAACCAAAACCTAAATAGAATTTTAGATTACTTAGATGACACTGGAATGTTAGCTGAACAATACCTACCAGAACCAATAGCTGGATCTAGAATACAAAAATTCCCTAACTAATATATGGCACTAATACCAGAAAAAACTACAGACAATAAATTTGTAGACCCAACTATAAGTGAATTATCCCAAGGTAATTACAGCACCACAGATTATGGGCGTCTTACTAATTTTGCAGCATCTCTTGAGCAAGGATTAAAAAATAACCTAACAGGGACGTTGTCTCGTTGGACTCAGTATAAGGTAGAAGGTTTTACTGGTGAAAAAATAGACCAAGAAGCTTTTGATACAAGTGTTGCTCCGTCACTAGGTATTAACTACCAAAGTCAAACACCTAACCAATTAGACTTTCAAATACAAAGTAAGTTACGAGATAGAGTTTTACAAGACCAAGCTGACGGCCAAAACAGATTAATTACAAATATTGCTGGTAACCTAGCAGGAGGCTTAGTAGACCCTGTTGGTTTACTTGTGCCAATGGGTAAAGCTGACAAAGTTAATTTGTTGCTTCGTGCTGGTCACGCTAATAAAGCAGCCACACTTGCTACAGCTACTACATTTAAAAGGTTGTTAGCTACAAATACTTTATTAGAAGCTCCATACGGTGCAATGAAAACAGATATGGGAGATGCGTATACAGCAGAGCATTTAAAAATGTCTCTAATGTTTAACCCTGTATTTTCTGGTGTATTTGCTGGGTTACGTGGCGTTAGCGTGCACAAGAAAGGAATGAGAATCCAGAAAAGCTTAGACAAGCAACGTGCATACGTAGAATTTATGAACGGCCAGCGTGAGCAGTTTAATACTGATTTTGCTGAGGCAACTCAGGTCTTACAAGATGCTGGTTCCCCTGCTATTAAAAAGATAATTGACGAGAATCCTCGTCTTAAAGACATAGCAGAAGGTAGAGTTAAAGATGAAGACCTTACACCTGAAGATGCAATGAACATAACTGCTGGTTTGCACATGGCTGAGGTTAGTGCTAAGCTTGAGATTATGTCAGCTAGGCTAGCAGACGATTATTTAAGAGCGTTGGATGACGGAGGCCCTATAAAAGGAGCTTATGATGATTACCAAAAAAGAGTTAGTCGTTTAACAGATGCTCTTACTACTGGTGATACAACAAAGCTTACACCTGAAGACGTACAGTGGTTACAAGACAATGTAGGTATCTTTGTGCAGTTTCCTGATAACTTTACAAGCAGTCCACGTAAAGGTGACGTTGTTTTAATAGACGGAGTTGGCTTAAACACTAAGGGTGCTAAAGAAGCAGCATATCACCGATCAAAATTATCTGAAGAAACAACACCTAGTTTAGATTCAGGTGGGATGAGGTTAAGAATGATAGCTTCAAGAATGGAAAAGATACGTTTTGCAAACGGAGAAGACTTTCTTATTGATTTTCCAGGTAAGAACGGTCCTAGAGCTTATGCAGAAGCTGTATTAGAAAAAGGTACTATTGATATTGAGAACGGCTTATTAGAAGAAGTAATTACTGAGATTGCAGCAAAGGATTTTCAAGGACGTAATTTTACATTAATAAATACCGCAACTAGAAACCCAAAGCTTAGAAAGCAAATAGCTAAAGAGTTTCAAAAGCGATTTACAAAACAAAATAAAATCTTAGAACGTCAGTACAGAGAAATTCAAAACAGCAAAGACTCATCTTTTGCAAGGTATGACGATGTTGTTGAGCATTCTCATAAAATGATTAATGAACTTTTTCTAAAAGGAGAAAGTAAAATACCTGCACCGCAACAAATAAAAGCTAATACTTTAGTAGATTATGTAAAATTTTCTACAGAAGAAGGCCTTGCTTTTAAAGGTGCAGTTGAAGAAGACGGAGGTACTATGTCTATTGCTCCTGCAGGAGTTTTTCATAGTAGTTACGCAGGTGTCCCTAATCATTTGCAAAAAGGTAATAACTATGCTGCAGAAATGTTTATGCTTATGGCTCACGAGCATATACATCAGATGGAGCAATTCGCTCCGTACTATTGGAATAAGTTATCAGAAATCACTGAAGTTAAATCAGTTAAAACAATTTTAGATGAAGATATTAGAATCGCTGGTTATAATCCAAGTGTCTTTGCAAATGAAAGACCTTCTGTGATGATTGAGTGGGCAATAACTCGTGACGAATTTTGGGATGCTTTAAAAGCACAAGATGCTGACTTACATAAAAAGTTTTCTTTGTATGTTAAGAGTATGATGGGCGAGTTAAGAGAGTTTTTAATATTAAGTCGATCTGGCAGGAATGTGTTAAAAGAGCGATTAGATAACTTACCTAATGCTAGTAAGATAGCCACAGAATTAGGAGATATCATTGGTTATTATAGATCAGAAAGTTCTCTTGCTAATATGTACCAGCAAATTCCAGAGGCTAAAAAAGAAATTACTGTTGATGAGTTTGCCGATGATATGGGTGGTTTTTCACTTAGTAAGTTACGTCCTGCGTACGAGAACCCAAACCTTAAGGCTAGAGTTGCACAACAAGATAAGTTTAACGCAGATACTAGTAAGTTTTTAGAGGATACTCTTAACACTACTCTTGGTAATGATACTATACTACCTTTACTTACTACAGTCCCTACTAAGATAATAAAGACAGCTGGACGTAATGCACACATAGCTACGGTACAGGAAGCTTTGAGAGACGCTGGGTTCGATAACTTAGCGTTTATATACCCAGAGATTCTTACAAACTTACAGGCATCTAAAACTAGAAAGTCACAACTTATAAAACTACTTTCATTAAGACAGCCAACCGATTTAGCTAAAACATTTAACACATTAAAAGATAAAGGTGCAACTGACGAATTGTTATCACGAGTAGGTTTTATATTCTTAGATACTGACACTACAGTAGCACAAAAAATGGGTAAGGTTGAAGACTTGTTTGGTCAAGAAGACTTAGCTATGATTCTTCGTAGAGTACACGACTCAGCAATTCGTGAAGACATAAAAGCCTTAGTTAGTGCTCAGAAAACTAAGAAAGGTCAAGTTGCTCAGATTAAAACAATCTTAGATGGCAACCAAAGAAAAGGTGTTCAGAGAGCTACGTCTATAGAACGTAAGGTAGACGCTCAGATTCTTAAAGATCAAGGACCTCTTATAGAGTACTTAATAACACACGATTTATTAGAAATATTCTTAGGTGAAGACCCTAGTAAATATATGTCAGCGTACAACTTAAAACAATTTTTCCAGAAAAAAGAGAAAAAGGAGTACGAGTCAGGCTTAACTGCGGCTTCTAAAGAGTTTCACATAAATCTTATGGAAGCTATGCTTACTGGAAAAATGCCTAAGAAGTTTGAGGGTATTGAAACATTTGAAACGGTAGTAGATATTCTTAGAACGGTTACTAGAGGTCAGCTTGCTGAGATTAATGGACTAGGTGTTAACATTAGAGAAAGTAAAAGCTTTACTGGTTATAGTGTGACGTACGACCCATTAGCTGTAAAAGCTATGGGCATTACAAAGTTTGTAAATTACATGAAAAAAGCAGTTGATATAGAATTAACTGCTAAGTTGCATGGCGGTGTAATGACTAACTTAGCTGGAGACATAGTTCCTTTTGAGCCTATACCATTTTTTACAGGTATGTACAACAGCATTGTAGATGGTAAATTTGTTGATGACGGTACAGCAGCTAATAAATCAATTGTTGGTGCGTTACGTAAGAGTTCTAAGATTGCATACAAAGAAGAGTACAAGCCAGATGCTATTGCTACATTTGGTAACTTTAAGAATCTAGGTCGTATGTTACTAGCCCAACTTAGAGGTAGGTCTGAAAAGATTGCACTTGTTAAGAATCTAGGTCATGACCCATACGGTAATATGAACACAATTGTTGGTTCATTAGGTTTAAGAGGTGCTCGAGGATTTAAAACTCTTGACATGACAATGAAACAGGTAGCAGGAATGTTAGACAATCCTGTTGATATAGCCTTAGCACAGAACTTTCAAAAGCTTAGGCAAGTAAGTAACATTGCAAACTTAGCTGGTTCTGGTCTTTCTGCGTTGTCAGATATACCGTTAACAATTAATACATTGCAATACTTAGGTGTTAAACTAGGTTTTAAAGATTTTATAACAGCATACAAGGCAGCTATTGACACACAGTTTAAAGGTGACAATAAAGAGATGGGTGCTTGGTTTAGAGCTCAAGGTGCAGGTTTTGATTTAATCTTAAGAACAATGGCTCAAAAAGTTGCTGCTGGTGAAAAGATTGAAGGTGGTATTATTGCATTAGCTAATCAAATAATGTTTGAGCTTAATGGTTTAAATAGACTTACAGCTACACACCAACAAATTTTTATTAATTACTTATCTAGTGCAATGGCTACAGAGTTAGCTAAGCTAGACCCAAGTAGTACATTACTTGCTCGTATGAGAGAGTTTGGTTTTACTGACAGAGAGATAAAGTACTTACCTAAGTTTATTGAAGAGACTCCTGATGGTGTTAAACGTTTAGCTCCGTCATCAGTTACTAATCCAATTGTACAAGGTAAAGTACAAGGCTTTTACTTACAGTATATGAAAGAAGCTGTAATGGAACCAGATGTAGGTGCACAAGCTATTACTCGTCTAGGACTTGAAGCTGGTACATATGGAGGAGAGACTGTACGTACAGCGTTCCAGTACTCATCATTTATGTTAGGTATGAGTCGAGTAGTATTTAGACGCTTTATGAATGGTTATCAGGGAGAAGGTAAGCACAATGCTTTTGCTATGTCTCATCTAATAGCTTATTTAGGTGCCGCTATTGGTTTTGCATATATAACAACAGTCTTGAAAGACTTGTCTAAGTTTAAAGAGCCAATTAACCTTGCTGATATGTCACAATTTGATTTTAATAGAATACTTAGTCAGTCTGGTGTATTAGGTATTGCTGATTTACCGTTTAATGCTATAAGGTTTAACGACCCAACTGCATTCTTTTCACCGATTGTAGGTCAAGGGGTAGGTGCTTTAACTGGTAACCCAGATGAAGCTATTGAAGCATACACAGGTCAAAACTACCCACTCATTGGACCAGTCATACAACAAGCTATTGGATTTGTTGCAGGTGAGACTATAAACTCTATTCAAAAAGACTATGTATCTTATATGAGAGGATTGTCAGATGATGCGTTAGACGATCAAATTGATGCTTTGGAAGCTTCTGGTGCTCTTAGACTTGTACAAACGTCTCAAGGTCCTAAGCTCCTAGCAACCTCAGAAGAAGGTGTAACTGCTGTACAAGAGAAGAAAACCCGACAATAGCACTTGACACTGATAAACGCTAGAGTATAACTGAGTCATGATTACTATAACCGGAACTCAAAACTCTACAGTTGAAATCCTACCACAAGACGGAGGAGATTTTTTATTAGACGCTAACGGAAATTTTGGTAGTGGTACAATAACAGTATCTATTAGTTTTGATGGTGGTACTACTTACTCTATACTTACAACTGATGTAGGTACAGACTTAGCTATCACTGGTGACTATAATGCTGTTGTAACCATTCCAGGAGACACTGTTGTTA